>ERZ835541.3189-NODE-3189-length-11811-cov-3.127935_pt1 | contig 11811 bp, 10 predicted proteins | sample MGYA00519945_ERZ835541 | MGnify/ENA primary metagenome ERZ835541 (study PRJEB31850, sample SAMEA3708780) | human gut metagenome | biome: human gut; feature: human-associated habitat; material: faeces | place: China | collected 2014 ...
TTTTTTCGCCAGACGGCCGAGCTGGTCACGGGAACCCCCTGCCCGTCCGCCTACCCCGCCATGCTCCGCGCGCTCGAGGCTCCCATGCCGGACGATGTGCCGCAGTTCCGCACGACGTTCGCCGGAACACGGCAGGATCCGGCGGAGCGCGCTGTGCTCAGCGGATTGGATGAAGAGAATTTTGCTCCCGTTCCCCTGCTGCACGCTCTGCTGCGCGGCATGGCGGACGAGCTTTCCGCCTGTTACCGCGCTGCGCTCAAAGCCGGATGTGCGCCCGCCGGGCGGCTGCTTGGCTCCGGCAACGGTCTGCGGCGCAATCCCGCCCTGCAGCGTGCCGTCGAGAGGAGCTTTGGTCTGCCGCTCACGCTGGCTGCCGTCCCGGAGGAGGCCGCCTGCGGCGCAGCGCTGTTTACCCGTATGCAGCATGAGGCAGCACTTTGACTGCTCCGGTGCGGTAATTTACTCCCCGGTCTGAGGCCTCTGCGCAGCTTGCTGCGCGGGGGCTTTTTCCTGTTCGGAAAACCACTGCTGCACGGCCGGGACGAAGCGCCGGTCCGCCGGGCAGAGGTCATAGCGCTCCAGCCCGGCAGGTCCTACCCAGTCGAGCGCGCTGTGCTCCAGTGCGCGCGGCTCCGTGAGCGGTTCTGCCTGATAGAGCGTCAGATGGACCGAGAGATCCGGATAGTCGAACACCAGCTCGTCCACGCGCGGGCCGACATGGACCTCCGCACCGAGCTCCTCGCGGCATTCGCGCGCCAGCGCCTGCTCACCCGTCTCGCCGGGCTCGAGCTTGCCGCCGGGGAATTCCCACTGCAGGGCGCGCGCCTTGCCCTCTGGGCGGCGACAGAGCAGGACGGTCTGCCCGCGCGTCAGCATGGCTGCGGCGACCTCGAGCGGCGCAGGCCGCCAGGCCTCGATCAGGTCGCGGTGCGTCGGCACGAGGTCTGCCGTACGCAGCTCCTCCGGCGTAAAAAAGCGCAGCGTGCAGGACTCCCGGCTGCAGTGCAGCTCCGGCTCCTGCGGAAGCTGCGCGCGGAACAGGACGATGACCATGCGCCAGACCGTTCCGTCCTGATAGCTGGCGATGCGGTCAGCGTCGTCCACGACGCGCACACGCGTAAAGGCTGCCTCCGGCAGGCGCAGGCCCGTCTCCTCGAACAGCTCCCGCGCAATGCCGCGCGCCTCGCTCTCCCCGCGGCGCAGCCGCCCGCCGGGCAGGCCCCATGCGCCGCAGTCCCAGCGCTGCTCCAGCAGGAGCCGCCCGCGGCATTCGAGCAGGACGTTCGTTCCCATGCGCGTCGGGCTGTTCGGCCTCGGCGCGGCGGGATCATGCAGATAATACGCTGCAACCGGCATGATCATCCCTCCTTATGCAGCATACAGCTTCGATACGATCCATGAAACGAGCCTGCACGGCAGGAGCCTGCCCAGCAGGACTGCCGCGCTATACTGTGGTCCAATGGCATACAGAGGCTTCGTCCTGCAGCGGAGCGCCACGCGGCACAGGAAGGCCGCGGCCTTCTCCGGCGGCATACCGGTCTGCTCGTCATGCTCCATGCGGGAGACGGAGCGGCTGATGCGCCCACCGTACTCGGCGTCACCCCGGACATTTTTCTCACGCGCCGCCGTGAAGCCGGTCTTCAGATCGCCGGGCATCACGGCGCAGACGTCGATGCCGAACGGCGCGACCTCGCAGCGCAGCGCACTGCTGTAGGCATTGATCGCGGCCTTTGCCGCAGAATAATACGCCTGAAACGGGATGGCGACGGGCGCGGCGACGCTGCTGACATGGACGATCCGCCCGCCGCCCGCGCGGCGCATGCGCGGCAGAACGGCATGGTTCACATTGACGACGCCGAAGAAATCGACGTCGAACAGACGGCGTGCCTCCTCGGGCGTGGTGCACTCCACTGCGCCCGAGATACCGAAGCCCGCGTTGTTCACCACAAGGTCGATCCGTTCGGCCTCCGCCTCGATGGCGGCGACCGTGCGCTCCACGGCGTCCGCGTCCGTGATATCGCAGGCCAGCGACGTCACGCCGGGCACCGGGACGCCGTGTCGTGACAGGACATATACCCGAAGGCCCTTTTCCGCCAGCGCCTGCGCCGCAGCAAGGCCCAGGCCGGAGGTCCCTCCGGTCACAATTGCAGTTTTCATAGGATCCTCTCCGGAAAAAAATGGGGCCGCTGCACAGCGCAGCAGCCCCGAGTTTTTTTAGGCAACACCGCATAATTCGCCTTCAGCCTTCGCCGGACATTTTTCGCCGATCCATCGGTCCGAAAAGTTTGAAATACACAAAGTATTCCTGCACTTTTCAAACCTTGTCTCGACAAAAAATCTCTCGCCGAATGCTCTCGCTGAATCATGCGGTGCTGCCTTTATTCCGCGGTCTTTGGCTCGATTGGCTCGATATTCTCCTCCAGCCACTGCTGCATGGCGGCGCGGCCCTCGTCCGACATGGGGAAGGTCCGCTCCTGTTCCATTTCACTGAGCTCATAGCACAGCTCGCCGTGCCACAGCTCGGCGTGGATGGAGCTGGCAGCCAGATCGACCTCCTTCGGCGTGGCCATCACGACCGTCGGGGCGATGCGGAAGCGGAGCAGGCCGCAGCTGCCGGTAAAGATATTGTTGTTCTCAAACGTGTGAAGCGTAGGAAGGAAGATCTCCATCAGTCTTTCATCAGCTCTTCCATCTCACCGATGAGCTCGCCGAACAGGCTCAGGGCCTCTTCGACCGGCTTCGTGGTGCTCATGTCCACGCCTGCGCCCTTCAGCAGGTCGATCGGGCTCTTGCTGCAGCCGCCGGACAGGAAGCCGATGTAGTCCTTCACTGCAGGCGCGCCCTCACGCAGGATGCGGCGGGACAGCGCGATGGCTGCAGCATAGCCGGTGGCATACTGGAAGACGTAGTAGTTGTAGTAGAAATGCGGGATGCGCATCCACTCGGTGTCGATCTCGTGGTCGAGCACGATGTTCTCGCCGAAGTACAGGCGATTCAGGCGGCGATACTCGGCATTGAGCACCTCGGGCGTGAGGCTCGTGCCCTCCTGCGCCATGCGGCCGACGTTCAGTTCGAACTCCGCGAACATGGTCTGGCGGTACAGCGTCGTGCGGAACTGCTCGAGGAAGTGGTTGATGAGGTAGGCGCGCTCCTTCTTGTCCGTCGTCTTGCCGAGGAGGTACTCCATGAGCAGGGCCTCGTTGCAGGTGGAGGCGACCTCCGCCACGAAGATCACATAATCGGCGTCGAGCGGGTTCTGGTTGTGGTTGGAGAGATAGGAATGCATGGCATGGCCCATTTCATGAGCCAGCGTGAACTGGCTGTCGAGCGTGCCGGTGTAGTTCAGCAGAACATACGGATGGACGCGCGCGCCTGCGGAATATGCGCCGGAGCGCTTGCCCGCATTTTCATAGACGTCGATCCAACGGTTATCGAAGCCCTGCTGCAGCACTTTGCGGTAGTCCTCGCCGAGCGGAGCCAGCGCGTCGTAAACGGTCTTCTTGGCCTCTTCGATGGGTGTGCGGCCGCTCACGCCCTCAATGAGCGGGCAGTACAGGTCGTACATATGCAGCTCGTCCACGCCGAGGAGCTTTTTGCGCAGGTCGACATAGCGGTACATCTTGTCCAGATTCTTGTGAACGGCCTCGATGAGGTTCGTGTAGACGCTCGTCGGAACGTTTGTGACATCGAGAGAAGCCTCCATGGCAGAGCCGTACTTGCGGGCCTGCGCGAAGAACTGCAGCTGTTTGACCTGAGAGGCCAGCACGGCGGCGATGGTGTTGCCGAAGCTGCCGTAGGTGTGATAGAGATTCTCAAAGGCGCTCTTGCGCAGCGCGCGGTCGCCGGACTCCATGTAGGAGATGTAGGTGCCGTGGGACAGCGGATGCTTGTTGCCCTCGCCATCCGTGCAGTCCGGGAACTTCATATCGGCATCCGTCAGGAGACCATAGATATTGTCCGGAGCCTGGGCCATTTCGCCCGCGGCGGCCAGCAGCTTTTCCTCGGCCGGGCTGAGCACATGGGCACGGCGGCGGCGGATATCCAGAAGATAGCGGCGATAGCGCTCCAGCTCCGGGCAGGCGGTGAAGAAGCCCTCAAACGTCTCGTCCGGGATGGCCATGAGCTCCGGCGTGGCAAAGCTGCCCGCTGCGTTCAGCTCGACAAAGCTGCTCATGAGGCGGCCGGTCATCGCCTGATACTTGGCAACGCGCACATCCTCATCCGCGCGGCGCATGGCGTAGTTCGCGAGGTCGCTCGCAAGGACCTCGATCTCCTCCTCCATCTGCGCATAGGCAAGCAGCATCTGTGCGGATTCGCCCAGATGGCCCGCGAACGCAGCGATCTTGGGAATATAGCCCCTCGCCTTTTCGAGGTCGGCTTCCCAAAGCTCATCGGTTGCGTAAATATCTTCGATCGCCCATTTGTCCTGCTGTGCAAGCTCAGCACGTTCCGGGATCTTTTTGGTTTCTGCCATAGTGATTCATAACCTCCATATCAATATTTCGGTGTTCTTTGGTTATCATATCATATCGGTCCCGGATTCTCAACCATATTTCCGGGCGAAAGCACGAAAAACTGCCATGCCCGGAAAACGGCACGGCAGTTTTTTGGGATTCTGAATAAGCTGATAAGACCGGATATCCAAAATCAGCTCTCGCGGATCTCGAGGACCTCCATCGGGCAGGCCTTGACACAGATGCCGCAGGCAATGCACTTCGAGGCGGCAGGCGCACCGGCAACCTGCAGCATCACGCCGAACGGGCAGGCCTCCACGCACTTGCCGCAGCCAACGCAGAGCTTCTTATTGACCATGTACACGCCGGTCTTCGGATTCTGGGTGATCGCACCGTGCTCACAGGCCGCAGCACACTTACCGCACTGGACACAGGTCATCGGGCGCACCTTGCCGTTGCGCTCAACGATCTTCAGGCAGGCCTTGTCCTGATGGAACTCTTTATAAAATGCGGTCGAGCAGGCGCGGACGCACTCCAGACATGCCATGCACGGAACATCCTTCTTGACGAAAAGTTTCTTCATGTCAGCTTCCCCTTCGGTTGGTGATATGTTGTTTCATTTCTCCGCCTCTGCAGACGGGCCAAAGCAAAAAGTTTGGCGTACCATCCCATTATACAAGGCAATGCAAAAAGAATCAATCCCAATTTTACGTTTTCGACAAATTTCCCTGCGTAGGCCATGCAAAGCCGGGCAAACTAAGCGGGACAATCATAATATCAGGAGGATCTTGATCAATGAAACGAACCAAAGCTCTGCTCTTTCTGACGCTCGCCCTGTGCGCCGCGCTGCTCACGGGCTGCCGCAGCAATGTCCCGAACACGACAGACGGCCGCTTGGACGGCACGGAGCCATCCGCCCTCATCCCGACGGCAGCCTCGGAAATCATGACGGAGCCGTCCGCCGCAGCGGACGACAGCCGTACCGAGTCCGAAAGCGGCATGACGGAGGCTTCTGAAGGCACCACAAATGCCGCAAATGCGCGCAGCAGACGATAAGAGCATGGGAACCGCCTCCTGCCCGGAAGCGGTTCCCAAATTTAACGGAGTCCGTGATCCCCGATCTGTTTTCCGGCGCCGTTTTTCTCTCCTGCTCAACTATTTCTCTGCTCGAATTATACCGCAAATCGCCTGCGGCCATGACCGATTTGTGCCGGTCTGCGGGCATGAAAAAAAGACAAGCCTGCAGGCTTGTCTTTTTTGTACCATAACGCTGAGATCAGATGGCGCGCTCAACCTTGTTGGAGCGGAGGCATCTCGTACAGACGTAAACATGGCGGGGAGCGCCGTCAACGATAGCCTTGACGCGCTTCACGTTCGGCTTCCACGCACGGTTGGAACGTCTGTGGGAGTGAGAAACCTTGATGCCAAACGTGACACCCTTGCCGCAAAAATCGCACTTTGCCAATTGCTGCACCTCCAATCATCGCAAAATCACGCTCTAGATCGCGCTAAAAGACGCCTATACATAATAGCAAAGAAATCGCAAGAATGCAAGGGGAAAATCGAAAAAATGCAAAAAAATTTTCCTTTTGGCGATTTTCCCGAATTTGCTCGAAAAAAAGCGCAAAAACGGTTGCCAAACCTACCGAAAAACGTTATAATAACGATATTATCTCCGGGCCTGTACGCCCGGTGCAGGAGGATCGCAGTCATGCCCATGAATTCCTACAGCGTTCGGCTGAAGCAGGTCGTGGAGGAATTTAACCTCATCGTTGCCCGTGAATCCAGCGATTACGATCGCATCGATCTCATGGTAGAAGAAGTCATGCGTCCCGGTCTGCCCCTGGCAGGCTTTTTTACGCATTTTGAGCCGCTGCGCCTGCAGGTCATCGGCAATGCCGAGGCGACCTATCTTCACTCGCTCACACCGGAGCGCCGCGCCGAGACCTTCGACCAGCTCTTCTCCTATCACATCCCCGCACTCGTCTTCGCGCGTAACATTGAGCCGATGCCCGAGTGCATGCAGATGGCAGAAAAGCACGATATCACCATCCTGCGCTGTCTGGAATCCACGTCCTATGTCGTTTCTAGCCTTATCACCTATCTCAAGAACGCGCTGGCCCCGCGCATCACGCGCCACGGTGTGTTCGTCGAGGTCTACGGAGAAGGCCTGCTGCTCATGGGCGAAAGCGGCATCGGCAAAAGCGAGGCCGCAGCCGAGCTGCTCAAGCGCGGCCACCGCCTGATCGCAGATGACGCCGTGGAAATTCGCAAGGTCGCCGGGAACACGCTGCGCGGCACGTCGCCGGAGCTGATCCGCAACTATATTGAAATCCGCGGCATCGGCGTCATCAACGTGGCAAAGCTGTTCGGCATGGCCGCCATCAAGGACGAATCCACCGTGGACCTCGTTGTGAACATCGTTCCGGTCGGCAATGAGCAGATCTTCGACCGTCTTGGCCTCGAGGAGCAGTATATGGACCTGCTGGGCGTGAAGGTCCCGGCCATTACCATCCCCGTCCGCCCCGGCCGCAACCTCGCCATCATTCTGGAGGTCGCCGCCATGAACAACCGCCAGAAAAAGATGGGCTACAACGCCGCGGCGGAGTTCACGGAGCAAATCAACCGCCATTTCGACGAGACGGCCGGGCAGAGCTTCTAAGGCAACACCGCACAATTGCAGCTTCGGCCTTCGCCGGTTATTTTTCGCCGAACGTTCTCGCTGAATTGGGCGATGCTGCTCTAAATGCTTTTGATATGGACCTCCGCAGGACCTGCGGCGGTCCATTTTTTATGCGCCGCGTTCTGGGGCTTGCTGCGGACGGCAGACTGTGGTATACTATAATGAAATGATTTCTGTTCGCGTCCCGGCGGAAATTCCGCCGGAGGATGGCCCTGTTGTTTTTTGATATTCTGGAGGATATCTCATGGATCTGTTTGACCGTCTTTCCCTCGCGCTGCCCAGGCTCCGCCTGCTGCGTGAGGAGCCGCTTGCGGCGCACACTTCGTTCCGCATCGGCGGCCCCGCCGAGGTGATGGCCTTCCCGTCGTCGCTTGCAGAGCTGCAGGCCCTGCTGCGCCTGAGCGCACAGGAGGGTATCCGCGTGCGTCTGCTCGGCGCAGGCACGAATATTCTGGCGCCGGACGGCGGCGTGCGCGGGCTTGTCATCGTGACGAGCGGCGCGCTGACCGGCCTTTCCATGCCGGATGCAGCGCATATCGAGGCCATGTCCGGCGTCACGATGGCGCGGCTCGCCTGCTTTGCCCGCGACAACGGCCTGACGGGTCTGGAATTTGCCCACGGCATCCCCGGCACCGTCGGCGGCGGCGTCTATATGAACGCCGGAGCCTACGGCGGCGAGATACGCGCCGTGTGCCGCTGGTCGCAGGAGATGCTGCCGGACGGGACGCTCGTCCGGCGGGAGGGCGTCTCGCAGGGCTTCGGCTACCGCACGAGCGTCTTCCAGCATACAGACGGCGTGATCGTCCGGGCGTGCTTTGCCCTGCAGCCGGGCGACCCAGGCATCATCCGCGAGACGATGCGCGAGCTGATGACGCGCCGCACCGCCTCGCAGCCGCTGGACCTGCCCTCGGCCGGAAGCGCCTTCAAACGCCCGCAGGGCGGCTATGCCGCCGCGCTCATCGAGTCTGCCGGGCTGAAGGGCCTGACGGTCGGCGGCGCGCAGGTCTCGGAAAAACACGCGGGCTTTGTTGTCAACCGCGGCGGCGCGACCGCCGCAGACGTGCTGGAGCTGCTCCGTCAGGTGCAGCAGCGCGTTCTGGAGCACAGCGGCATCCGGCTCGAGCCGGAAATTCGCCTTTGGGACTGAGGAACACATGAGCTTTACGATATTTTCCTTCGGCTTTCGCTACGGCGCGCCGGAGGCTGACGAGGTATTCGATCTGCGCTGCCTGAAAAATCCCTATTGGGAGCCGGAGCTGCGTGAACTATGCAGTCAGGACGCCCCTGTGCGCGATTTTATCCTGCACAATGAGCAGAGCCGCACCGTACTGAACTACGCGCTGTCCATGCTGCTCCTGCAGGCGGACCTGTATGCCGAGCGCGGCTGGGGCAACGACATGACCGTCGGCGTCGGCTGCAAGGGCGGCCGTCACCGCTCCGTAGTAGGCGCAGAATTTCTGGCCGCAGGGCTGCGGGAGCATGGCCATACCGTCACGGTCTTCCACCGCGATCTGAGCCGGGAGGGAAACGCATGATCTCCTTTTCCGCCAACGTGAAACGGGAGCTCTGCCGCACGGCACCGGGCGCAAAATGCTGCGCGCTGGCCGAGATGCTAGGCGCGCTCCTGTACGCCAATCATTTCAGTGCCTCGTGCATCCGCATCGTCACGGAGAATCCGGAATTCGCCGCGCGGCTGCCGCGCCTGCTGCAGCGCGGATTCGGCCTGCGCTTTGACGCGCTGCCGGAGCCGGAGGCGCAGGGCAAGCGCGTGCTCGTGCTGGAGGACCCGGAAAAAATCTCGCATGTTTTCACACTCTGCGGCTTTTCCGCCGAATCGAGCCTTGCACTGCATGTGAATCTTGCCCTGCTGGAAAATGACTGCTGCCGCCGCGCCTTCCTGCGCGGAGCCTTTCTGGCAGGCGGCTCCGTCACAGACCCTGCCAAGCGCTATCATCTGGAATTCTCCACCTCGCACCGGCGCGTATGCGCCGAGACGGGCACGCTGCTGCTGGAGATGGGCCTGACGCCGAAGCAGACGGAGCGCAAGGGAAGCAGCATTCTTTACTTCAAGCAGAGCGAGACCATCGAGGAGCTGCTGGCCCTGATGGGCGCGCCGGTCAGCGCCATGACCGTCATGCAGGCCAAGATCGAAAAGGACTGGCGCAACGACGCCAACCGCAAGACGAACTGCGACACCGCAAACGTCACCAAGGCCGTGGACGCCGCGCAGGAGCAGCTTGCCGCGCTGCGCACGCTCGAGGCACAGGGCCGGCTGGACTCTCTGCCCGAAAAACTCCTGCAGACGGCCCTGCTGCGCCGCGAGCACCCGGAGGCCACGCTCTCCGAGCTGGCGGAGCTTCATGAGCCGCCCACAAGCAAATCCACCGTCAACCACCGTATGCGCAAGCTGCTGGCTCTGGCGGCAGAGGGCACGGAGACGACCGAAGAAGGCCCGGCGTGACCGCCGCGCTTTTCCGAGAAAGGAAGGCTGCCTCATGGCATTCGTACATCTTCACGTCCACAGCGAATTCAGTCTGCTCGACGGCGCATGCCGCATTGGCAGGCTTGCTGCGCGCGCCAAAGAGCTGGGCCAGACTGCGCTGGCCATCACCGATCACGGCGTCATGTACGGCGTGATCGACTTTTATCGTGCTGCAAAGGCCGAGGGCATCAAGCCCATCATCGGCTGCGAGGTCTATGTCGCACCGCGCACCATAGCAGACCGCGTCCACGGCGTGGACAATGATGCGCGCCATCTGGTCCTGCTGTGCGAAAACGAAACGGGCTACCGCAATCTGAGCTATCTGGTCTCCATGGGGTTCCTGCAGGGCTTTTACGGCAAGCCCCGCGTAGACCTCGCCCTGCTGCGGCAGCACAGCGAGGGTCTGATCGCTCTGTCGGCCTGTCTGGCAGGCGAGATCCCGCGCAGGCTGCGCGCCGGGGACTATGACGGAGCCAAGGCCTATGCGCTGGAGCTTTCCGGCATTTTCGGCCCGGAGCATTTCTATCTGGAGCTGCAGGACCACGGCATTCCGGAGCAGCGTGAGGTCAACCGCGGCCTGCTGCGCATCGCGCAGGAGACGGGCCTTCCGCTCGTGGCGACGAACGACGCGCATTATCTCACGCGCGAGGACAGTGAGCTGCAGGATGTGCTGCTGTGCATCCAGACCGGCAAGACGCTCGACGACCCGAACCGCATGCGCTTTGAGACGCAGGAGTTCTACCTGAAGTCCGAGGACGAGATGCGCGCCCTCTTCCCCGCCCTGCCGGAGGCGCTGGAAAACACACAGCGCATTGCCGACCGCTGCAAGGTCGAATTTGAATTCAACCACTATCATCTGCCCGCCTTCACGCCCCCGGACGGGAGCGATTCTCTGACGTATTTCCGCCGCATGTGCGATGAGGGCTTCCGCGAGCGCTACCCGGATGCCCCTGCGGGCTACCGTGAGCGGCTGGAATACGAGATGTCCGTCGTGGAGAAGATGGGCTATGTCGACTATTATCTCATTGTGGCGGATTTCATCCGCTGGGCCAAGGAGCAGGGCATCCCGGTCGGGCCGGGGCGCGGCTCCGGTGCCGGCTCCATCGCGGCCTATTGCATGCACATCACCGAGATGGACCCCATGCAGTATCACCTCATCTTCGAGCGCTTTCTGAACCCGGAGCGCGTGAGCATGCCGGATTTCGATACGGACTTCTGCCAGCTCCGCCGCGGCGAGGTCATCGACTACGTCATGGGCAAATACGGCAAGGACCATGTGGCACAGATCGTGACGTTCGGCACCATGGCCGCCCGTGCCGCCATCCGCGACGTCGGCCGCGTCATGAACCTGACGTATGCCGAAACGGATGCCGTGGCCAAGCAGATTCCCGCCACGCCGCACATGACGCTCGACGAGGCGCTGCGCATCTCGCCGCAGCTGCGCACGATGGTCGAGAGCGACGAGCGCATCAAAAAGCTCGTCGACACGGCGCGCGGCCTCGAGGGCATGCCCCGCAACACCTCGACGCACGCCGCAGGCGTCGTCATCACGGCAAATCCCGTCAGCGACTATGTGCCGTTGGCGCGCAACGACGAGACCATCGTTACGCAGTTTACCATGACGACCATTGAGGAGCTTGGCCTTCTCAAAATGGACTTTCTCGGCCTGCGCAATCTGACGATCCTCGACGACGCCGCCCGCGCCATCCGCCGCCGCGAGCCGGACTTTGATCTCAAGCGTCTGCCGGACGGCGACGCCGCAACGTTCGCCATGCTGGGTGATGGCAAGACGGCGGGCGTTTTCCAGCTGGAATCCGCCGGGATTACGGGCGTGTGTGTCAACATGAAGCCGCAGTCCATCGAGGACCTCACCGCCATCGTCGCCCTCTACCGCCCGGGCCCCATGGACTCCATCCCGCGCTTTATTGAGAACAAATCCCACCCGGAGCGCATCACCTATCTCTGCCCGCAGCTCGAGCCGATCCTCGCCGTGACCTACGGCTGCATCGTCTATCAGGAGCAGGTCATTGAGATTTTCCGCAAGCTCGGCGGCTACAGCCTCGGACAGGCGGACAACATGCGCCGCGCCATTTCCAAAAAGAAGGAAAAGGTCATCATCGCCGAGCGGCAGACCTTCGTCCACGGTGACGCCGCGCGCGGCATCCCCGGCGCGATCGCAAACGGCGTGTCTG
>ERZ835541.3199-NODE-3199-length-11772-cov-2.965349_pt1 | contig 11772 bp, 9 predicted proteins | sample MGYA00519945_ERZ835541 | MGnify/ENA primary metagenome ERZ835541 (study PRJEB31850, sample SAMEA3708780) | human gut metagenome | biome: human gut; feature: human-associated habitat; material: faeces | place: China | collected 2014 ...
CATCACGTATGCAAAGAGAGAGAGCTGTTGTATTCCCACTATTTCCTATTGCTTTGATGGCTATCCGGTTAGAAACTCCGTTAACCAGACTGCCTCCTTCGGGGTAAAAGAACACATTGTACTGTTCTTTATCAGTGGCTATAGGTAAAAAACGCTCGTATTTATTGTCCAATCGGTCTGTTAGTCGGAGGCGAAAACTCCTATTCGTTTCCATCACTTTCTCCGTAAATTCTACTTCGAACTGATCTTTTCGTTTTTGTCTTTCGGGAATATGACTCTTTCCTTTTTTTAGGATGGCTTCAAGGTGATGAACAGAGAAAAGAGAATCGTTATGATTAAATTGGAAAATGAGTTGTGAGCTGTTTGGTGTAGTTCCTTTTGTGGTTACTTTCATTTTTACATTGCCCCATTTGGGAGAAATGATTTTAATTTTTCTCTTGAAAAGATAATCTTTAGTAGTGTTTGCCATATAATCAGTATATGCCCTTAGAGTATAATCACCATCGGGTAATGTGTCAGATAAAGCAATATGTCCAAAGAAGAGCCGTCTGCGTGCTTTGAGTTGTATGCGTTCCACGATAGCTCCCAAGGGATTGATAAGCTCGATATAGGTATATCTGCTGATAGGTAATGGAGTATGGAAAGTTGCATGTACCAGATAGGCTCTGAGCCATATTGTGTCTGTGGTCAGATAAGTGTTTTTGTCAATATGTAAGTGAATCTTTTCTTGGAAATACAGATTGATTTGTTGTGCCACATTGTTGAGATGTTTGCTTTGTAAAGACGGACTCGTTAGCGTGTGTTGGCTTTTTACCGGTTGGATATAGCACAGTAGTAGAATGATGAATGAAAGCAAATATATTTTTTTCATTGTTTTAATTCTTTTCTGATTCTATGAATATAGGATAACCTTCATTGATTTTTTCTGCATCTGTTTGCCACTCTAAGTATAAAGATGTTTGTCTTTTCTTTTTTTTCAGTTTTTTTTCTTCTTCTTTTACCCATTTGTTGAGTCGTTTGACAAATGCATGGGCTTTCATTGATGCGTCCTCACAACGTTCGAATTGCTTACAATGTTGGGAGTATCGCATCAATTCACTCCAATATTCTTCTGCTATTTTATAGGTATTGAAACGTGGTTGAGTGAGATTGACAGGACTACAACACAGATCACTCCAATAACTTTTCGCGCTATATCGTTCTATACGCCGGACAGTGCCTGTTCCTCTATGTATGTGGGCAGGATCGTTAAGATCGTTATCTTCCTTTGTTGTGAGGCTATTACGAGGATTGAGCCCATAAACAATTTGTGGTATCATATTTTTTAGTTGTTTTTTAAGACTTCCTCTATTCAATTTTAAAGAACTGAATACTTCTTGCTCTGTTTGATAATATGTGTAGCATCCTATAAGTCCATCCGTGGTTACCGGATAGGTACTCTTCAACATACCAGCGTTGTAGCAGTTATCAATATGTATCTTTTGTGGGACAAATTCTTTGGAATAGAGTTGAAGATTACCAATGATGCCACCTACAACATCTCGTCCGCTCACAATTCCTGTATTATAGCAATTGGCAATCGTATCAGATTCGGTAAACCCTCTGTAAGGATTCTCGTAATATTCGCCAATGATTCCTCCGGCTGATTCGTAGAGGATATGAATGCGCCCTCTGTTGTAGCAGTTAATGATTGTGCCATCTTGGAAGTAGCCTGCAATTCCTCCTGCGCACCGTTTAGCCTTAACCATACCATTGTTACTGCAATTAATGATCCGGTTGCAACCTTCTGAAAACCCTACGATACCTCCCGCGTGGTTGCGTGAACTTTCTACACTTGAGTTATTATTGCAATGATCGATTTGTGCTATTCCCTTTAGATAGGTTCCTTTTATGTACCCGCATATAGCACCTACGAAATTATGACCAATAAAAAAAGAAGAGCGGATATGGACATGAGATATACTGCCATCTTCTAAGAATCCGAATAATCCTTGATAAATCTGATTATTACTGCTTTCGTTCATATATATTCCATAGATCGTATGTCCTTGTCCATCGAAGTCACCTCGGAAAGGAGATTGAGCATTCCCAATAGGTGTCCATGGACGGAGCCGGGAGTTTCCTTTTTTCCATTGTTGCCACCCGGTAGTATCATTTAGAAGCAAGTCATTAGCCAATTTTATATGCACACCATCAAAACTATTTCCTTGGTTTACCTTACAGGCAAGTTGGTAAAGATCTTCAGAAGTGGATATAATAATAGACTTATCCATATTGTTATTAATCTGTGCGTGTATTGCTTCGATAGAAAGAAATATGGATAGAATGAAAACGAAAGTCTGTATCTTATTCATAATCTGGCAATATTTTGGTAAATGATGTGATTAGTTTTATGGGAATCTCTCGAATATTTCTAAATGGATCGTGGAGATAGGTATTGAAAGCTGTTGTCGACTTTTTGACCGGAGTCCTTTTATCGACCAGATAATCGATGACGATTCTATATTCAGATTCTTTATTTGTGAGTTGATTAGAATATTTCGTGATATATTCTGTTCTCATATAAGAATATTGGTACTTTTCATCTACCTTATGATAGAATATATCCCATACATAGCGGGTAGAATGAAAAAAAACGTCCGGATTGCTGCAAGGAAGATCGCTGACCGGTCGTTCGATATGCGCGGAGAGAAGTGCATTGTCTTTTTTAGAGACATAGAAATACCCTCTGTGTTGTAAGTAGGGAGCTTTGATACCTTGATACCTTATTTTGTAAGTTTCATTATTATCGCTTTCTGGGATTATTTGTTCTATTAGCCATAAATAATTATCATAACTATCAGGGGCTAATTCTATAAAGAAAGGATAGGGCATAGGTTCTATACAAAGAAATACTCCTAACTGGTTTCTGCCAGATGTTTCTATAGGGTTCAGTATCATTCTGTTTTTGATGTTTACTTTAGGTCTTTCGCCAGATTCCAGTTTGTTGGCGGTGGGCATCTGCAATGTCATACGACATTGCCCAAGGGTAACAAGTTCATTGTCTTCAATTTCTTGCTTACGATAGGTTCCTTCTAGTATTGGATAGTGGGAAGGGTAATTATGTTTCCATTTTTTTCGGATGTTCTTCACTAATTGTCTTAGGTTGATATTGCTGACAATAACTTGTGGCAGCTTGTAAGTTTGGCTTTTTAGAGAGATGATCCAACCGTTTTTCCAATCAAAAGGATATTTTAATGTTTGTGTTTCATATCCCACATAAGAGACTCTTATTGAGTCTTGTGATAAAATCTCGTTTAGGCTGAATTCTCCGTTTATGTTGGTGGTAGTGCTTTTGCTAATATCAGGAGTCACATAGATGGTTGCAAACGGAATGGGTTCCAAAGTAGAGGAATCTATTATTTTCCCTTTTAATATTTGTCCATGAATGATGTTGCAGGAGAAGAATATCTCCAGCATGAGAAATGTGATTTTTAAATTGTGTAGCGGATATTTTCTCATGTATAAAATATAATTGGATTTACACAAAAGTATCTTATCAAATGAATATCTGCAACTATTATTTAGTGACAATTTCATGTTTGGTTTATTCTTGGACCATTTTGAGTGATTAATAGACCTTTTGTCAACGAACTTTTGAAAAGTTGAACCTTTTTGAGTTATTTGAGTACATCAATATATCAGATTTTTCCCAACTTTGCAATTGTGAATTCGGATAATTAAGTATAAGAAATAAATTAGAATAACATGGACTACACAGGTATGAAAACTTATTTAAAGAAGAACATTATGATGATGTTCGTTTTAGGAGCAGCATTGCTCTTTACATTGCAGGTTGGTGCGCAGACTAATGGTAAAACAGGTAAAGGTTTATATGAGTTGTTTAGTACAAGAGTACCGGATGGCGCACAGTGGACTAAGTCGGATCATAGATATGTTCGACATGGAGGATATTCGAAGAAGTCTGAAAACTACATATATGTAGAAGCCTCTAAAAGTCCTGCCGAGTTAACAGGATTGTCTATTCCTATTCGTGAGAATCCTGGACCGGGTGAATATCGTTATATTACTTTTGCATGGATAAAATGGGGAGGGGAGCAAATCGGGATGCAATTTAATGTTTCCGAAGAATCTGTCGGTCAAAAGGGAAAGAAGTATGACTTTTCTTACATTGCCGGAAAACCGAAAGATCTGATCAATCAGTTGAAAGGTCTTAATCTTGGCGATATGCCCGGACATTGGGTGGTAATGACACGTGACCTTTGGAAAGACTTCGGTAATATCACTTTAACCGGAATATCATTTATTTGTCCTGAAAGACGGGATGCCGGCTTTGATGAAATCTTTTTGGCAAAGACGCAGGAGGATATAAAAAATGCTCCCAAAGTGCTTCCGAGCGAGATTGCTACAGCCGTACCAGTTGAGGAAAGAGATGATGCTCTGATGTATGATGAAGCTGCAACAGATAGTGTTGCTGCCGATCAAGGTGTGCAAATAGATTGGGGAGCACAAATTAAAGCAGGTGGTTCAATGATGTATCCTTTATATTTATTGGGATTAATTGCACTTGTTATTGCGCTCCAACGACTGATTACTTCGCGCCAAGGTCGTTTGGCTCCGGAACCTTTATGTAAGAGTGTCAATGAATGTTTGGTAAACGGTGATTTGAAAGGAGCATTGGCTGCTTGTGATAAATATCCTTCTACACTGGCGAATTCGTTACGGTTCATATTTGAGCATGTGAAAGCCGGGCGTGAGGCTGTCAGCCAAACTGCAGGTGATATGGCTGCACGTGACATCCGTACCCATCTAGCGCGTATTTATCCTCTGTCTGTTATTGCTTCATTGGCTCCGTTGATTGGTCTGTTAGGAACAGTTGTCGGTATGATCGAGGCATTCGGTTTGGTGGCTCTTTATGGTGATGAAGGTGGTGCATCTATTTTATCCGATTCTATCTCCAAAGCATTGATAACAACTGCTGCCGGTTTGATTATAGCAGCTCCTGCCATCGCATTGTATTTTATTATCAAAAACCGTATCATGCGTATGGCTTCATTGGTGGAAGTAGAAGTAGAAAATGTGATAACCAAATTATATCTGGATAATAAGGAGGAAAATCATGAGACTGAACTATGATGAAGATGACAAGGTAGAAGTGCAAATGTCTCCATTGATAGATTGTGTATTTCTATTGCTTATCTTCTTTTTGGTGACTACGATGATGAAAAAATGGGAAATGCAGATTCCGCTGACACTTCCTACGATGACTTCGAGCCTGTCTACCACTCGATCAGGAGAAGAGGCTGTGATTATCGCTGTGGATGAGAAGAAGAAAATTTATCAGGTGGTGGGACATGATGCCTATTCGGGTGAGAGTGTTTATGTGCCACTGAAAGATTTGGATGCTTTTCTGGTTGATTTGCGTAATAGCCGGGGAGTGGAAACGAATATTGATGTGACAGCCTACCGCACAGTGCCGGTGAATACTGTGATTGAGATATTTGATCAGTGCCAGATACAGGGGTTCACGCATACACGTGTACGTCTTGGAAGTAAACCTTATTGAATAAGCCTATGAGATTATCATTATTTAATAACGAAGAGGAACCGGAAGTTTCGATGTCTCCTTTGATAGACTGTGTGTTCCTGTTACTTATATTCTTTTTGGTGTCTACTATGACAAAAGTGAAAAACAGGGATATTCCTGTGGACTTGCCTACTTCCCAATCGGCTATTAAATTAAAGCCGGATGATAAGCAAGCGATTGTGGGACTGGATGCGGAAGGAAATTTTTATTGGGATGGGCAACCTTGTTCTACTAATTTTATGATGGAACAATTGCGACAGACGTGCATTACCGATCCGGGAAAGCGTATCCGTATTGATATGGACAGGCATACTCCATTCGGACGGTTTGTGGAAGTGATGGATGCTTGTCAGTTTTATAATTTAAGTAATATAGGAATCAGGACATATGACGAAAACTACAACAGGGAGTAGCCGTCTGACGGTTTTCTTATCATGGCTGATAGCTCTGATTTGTTTTGCGGGAGGTGCACTTTATATATGGATGATGCCATCACCGGATCAGGAGGCTATGAATCTGCATATGAAACAGCAGAAAAATCAAAACTCCCGGAAGAATTTGACTGAAAAGATGAAACAGGAGCAGGCACAACGAGCGTTGCCTGCTAATTACGCCAGGCAGTTAGTGGAGCAATCAGAGCTCTTGGTAAAGAAAAATTTGGGCGAACAAATTAAAAAGTTTCGGACGATGGCCGAAACAATGAGACGGCGGAAAGATGATCTGTTAACGAAGGTTGAAAAGAGAAAACTGCCTTGGGGGGCTCCTGATGATGCAAATGATACATCGAAAGCACGGGCGATTCCTCAAGCAGATAATCCGCCGGTCAATGCTTCGGTGGAAGAACTCTACAGTGCATTGCGTGATTATGAGGCGGAGATTCAGCAAAACCATTTGGCAGTGAATGCTGCTAAACAATCATTGTCTAAAGGACAGTCGTTTCCCGAAGTATATAGTTCGTTGAAAGCGGGTGTTTCGCGTATGCCTGGTTTTGATGAATTGATAAAAATGCAGTTGAGGGGAAATGAGTGGATGACTTCGGCGAGTAGTAATGCGAGTGGAGGATTGCAGATAGAGAGTACTGCTGATTTGAATAACTATCGTGGATTACTCGGGCAGGCTACCCGGCAGGCTGGATTAGCACAATCACGTTTGGAAGGTCTTTTTGGTGCAGTGCGGCAGGCTGGAAATCCGGGTATGGGGCAAGGTAATGGTAAGCCGGGTAGTGGAGGATTGGGTGGTAGTGGAAATGGCACTGGTAGTGGTATGGGAGGTAGTGGAGAAGTTTCTGCTCCAGGAGGTGGCACAGGTACGTTCAGTGCCTATTCCGGTTCGAAATTGAGTAAAGAGATGGTACGGGCACAGGCTTTGCCGGGGCGGCGTTTTTCAAAAGACGCTAAGCGTAAGGGATGGCTTTATATCAATACATGGTATATGATTGGGCCTTGGGAGAGCTTTGGTCGAGAGGATTTCTCCATTGTTCATCCGCCTGAAATATCTATTGATTTTGATGCAGTGTACACTGATGGGCAAGTTGGTACAGGTATTGCAGAGACAGATTCTGATCCATTGAAAGTTATTGGTGATGAAGTACGGCTTGACGGAACACTTCGATGGAAGTTTATGCAGAGTGAATCAATGCATAATGTACCGCCTGTGACTACGGGACATTCGACCTACTATGCCTATACAGAACTTTATTTTGATGAGGCAACCACAATGTTGGTGGCTATTGGCACGGATGACAGTGGACGTGTATGGATTAATGGAAAAGATGTATGGCGTGATTATGGCACTAGTTGGTATAATATTGATGAACATATTGCTCCTTTTCAGTTCCGACAGGGATGGAATAAAGTATTGGTTCGGTTGGAAAATGGAGGAGGTGGAGCTTGTGGTTTCAGCTTTTTGATTATTCCTCAAGATAAAACAGAAAATTAGACTACCAGTGATCAGAAAGAAACCTCATGTGTTTAATCATAAAAGCGCTGAATGAGGGAATAGTATTGGATCAAATAATGTTTTATTAATATTAAAAAGCATGTTAGGATATATTTTTATTTCAATTATACTTTGGTTAACTCCGGGGATAATAGCTCTTTTTTTCATGAATAAAAAAAGATTAGCATTATCAGTCCAAATACTTTGGCTATTGCTAATATTGTCGACTAGTTATATTGGACTTATTATTTGCTTGTTGTATTATAATGACAGATCTTGAAAATTACGCTAACTAACCTTTATTATAAATGTTAAGCCTGTCAATACTGTAAATGTATTGGCGGGATTTTTTATAATGAATAAAATAAACCGTTAAAAGTGGAATTTAGGTTATATTTGGATGAATCTTGTCCTGCTCTGACCGATTTGAGAACCTTTGTATGGGAAGAATATTCTACAATAGAGGATATTAGAAACTTTAGATTCATAATTAATGGAGCGTCTTATTTTCCTATAGAAAAAAATATCGGTATAGAGGCTAAACCGTATATGGAGAAATTGAAAGCGCTACCACCCGATTCTTTATATTTTGCAATATCGAAGCGTAGTTATATAACAACTCAATAATAAAGCTAAAGGGTTAATTCGATCTATATCATTAAAAAGTAGTGTTAGTGCTATTTTGAATGAATATTGTCCTGTTTTGACCGATTTGAAGACCTTTGTATAAAAAGAATATCCCATCTTTGCAATGTGTTTAGTTTTCAATAGGTAATAGTTTTAGTTTTTAGGGTAATTGAATGAGATTGGTTTTCAAATTCGCTGTCGGTCTTAATGGGAACATTAGCCGATGGTGAATTTATAAAAGAGATTAATGTATCATGAAAACAATAGATTAGAAAATGAAGAAACCTTTATTGTATTTGCTTATTTTATTAGTGACTGTTTTCAGCACTTCCTGTTCCCAATCTCCAAAAGAGACATTTGAAATAGGGAATAAGACATTTTTACTTAACGGAAAACCGTTTGTGGTAAAAGCAGCCGAAATTCATTATCCCCGTATACCAAAAGAGTATTGGGAGCATCGTATCAAAATGTGTAAGGCATTAGGTATGAATACCATTTGTCTTTATGTCTTTTGGAATTTTCATGAGCCGGAAGAGGGAAAATATGACTTTACCGGTCAAAAAGATATTGCGGCTTTCTGTCGGCTGGCGCAGGAAAACGGAATGTATGTGATCGTTCGTCCCGGACCGTATGTTTGTGCGGAGTGGGAGATGGGTGGATTACCTTGGTGGTTGCTGAAGAAGAAGGACATCAAACTTCGTGAACAGGATCCGTATTATATGGAGCGGGTGAAATTGTTTATGAATGAAGTGGGTAAACAGCTTACCGATCTTCAGATTAGTAAAGGTGGCAATATCATTATGGTACAGGTTGAGAATGAATATGGATCATTCGGAATAGACAAACCATACATTGCCGAAATACGTGATATTGTAAAGCAAGCAGGTTTCACAGGAGTTCCTTTATTCCAATGTGACTGGAATTCGAACTTTGAGAATAATGCATTGGATGATTTGCTTTGGACAATCAACTTTGGTACAGGGGCTAATATTGACGATCAATTTAAGCGTTTGCAAGAACTCCGTCCTGATATTCCGTTGATGTGTAGTGAGTTTTGGTCCGGATGGTTCGATCATTGGGGAGCGAAGCATGAGACACGTAGTGCGGAGGATTTGGTAAAAGGAATGAAAGAAATGCTTGACCGGAATATTTCATTTAGTTTGTATATGACTCATGGAGGTACTAGTTTCGGACATTGGGGAGGAGCAAATTTCCCTAATTTCTCTCCGACGTGTACGTCTTATGATTATGATGCTCCCATCAATGAATCAGGGAAAGTTACTCCTAAATATTTTGAAGTACGCAATTTGTTAAGTAACTATTTACCCGAAGGTGAGTCATTGCCGGAAGTTCCGGATTCTATTCCGACTATTGCCATTCCGTCATTCAAGTTGGATGAAGTGGCGATACTGTTTGATAATCTGCCGGAGCCAAAGATTAGTGAAAACATTCAGTCAATGGAGGCGTTCGATCAGGGATGGGGAAGTATTTTGTACCGGACTACACTGCCGGCCTCTAAAGAAGAACAGACGTTGACAATCACAGAGGCTCATGACTGGGCACAGATTTTCTTGGATGGTAAGAAATTGGCTACATTAAGTCGTTTAAAAGGTGAAGGTACGGTTATTCTTCCTCCAATGAAAGAAGGGGCCCAGCTGGATATTTTGGTAGAAGCAATGGGACGTATGAATTTTGGTAAAGGTATTTATGATTGGAAAGGTATTACTGAAAAGGTGGAAATCCAATCGGACGGTGCTGCTACTTCATTGAAGAATTGGAAGGTTTATAATATCCCAGTTGATTATGCTTTTGCAAAGAATAAGAAATTTGTGAAACAAGATAATCCGAAAAAAGTCCCTGCGTATTATCGTGGAACATTTACACTGGATAAAACCGGTGATACTTTCCTGAATATGACTAACTGGAGTAAAGGGATGGTCTGGGTGAATGGTTATGCTATTGGACGTTACTGGGAAATAGGACCACAACAAACCTTATATGTGCCGGGATGTTGGTTGAAGAAAGGTGAGAACGAAGTGATTATATTGGATATGGCTGGACCTGTACAACCGGAAACGGCAGGCTTGCAACAACCTATTCTCGATAATTTACGCGTTCATGGTGCTGCTTATGCACATCGTAAGGTTGGTGAGAACTTGGACTTGAGCGGAGAAACACCCGTTTATAAAGGTTCTTTCAGGGCGGGTAATGGTTGGCAACATGTGAAGTTTGGAAAAGAGGTGGAAACACGTTTCTTCTGTCTGGAAGCATTGAATGCACATGATGGGAAAGATTTTGCAGCTATTGCTGAGTTGGAGTTACTGGGAGCTGATGGGAAACCCTTGTCACGTCAACATTGGAAAGTTGTTTATGCAGATAGTGAGGAAACAGAAGAAGCGAATAATATTGCAACGAATGTGTTCGACTTGCAGGAATCTACCTTTTGGCACACAAGCTATTCTTCGGCTGCCAAACATAAATTCCCGCATCAGATTGTGATTAATCTCGGTGAAGATAAGGTAGTAACCGGATTTTCATATTTGCCGAGAGCAGAAGCCGGTAAGACAGGTATGATTAAAGATTATCGGGTATATCTGAAAATGACACCTTTTAAAATCTAAAGGGAATAATAAGATAATTGTATGTTTATGATGTACACTGAAGACATTTAAGTCATAAGGTTAATTATTAAGTTTGTTCATTAAGTTATAGAGAAGTAAAAGAATTACTTTCACGTGAGTGACGGTTTTTCTTTTACTTTTCTTTTTGTATTTTTGTAGATGGTATTCTATCTAATTTATACAGAATTAAAATTAAACAGATTATGCTGGACGTTATTTTGATTATCATTGGTGCTCTCTGTATGATTGCCGGATTAGCCGGTTGTATTCTTCCGTTTCTTCCTGGTCCTCCTATTGCTTATTTGGGACTGTTTATTCTTCATTGTACAGATAAGGTGGGGTACAGTACTACGCAACTAATTGTATGGTTGCTGATTGTGGTTGTATTACAGGTCCTGGATTATTTTACTCCAATGTTGGGCAGTAAATATAGCGGTGGCAGTAAGTGGGGAAATTGGGGGTGTGTAATAGGTATTCTTGCCGGTCTTCTTTTCTTGCCATGGGGGATTATTCTCGGTCCGTTTCTGGGGGCCGTCATTGGGGAACTGTTGGGAAATAAGGAATTCTCACAGGCGCTTAAATCAGGATTCGGTTCCTTGATAGGATTCATATTGGGAACCTTGTTAAAACTGGTTGTCTGCGGTTATTTCTGTTATCAGTTTATTGCCGGTTTTGTTTGATAAATATAAATAAAGCTGCTCTCCGGAAAGAAGAACAGCTTTACTGCTTTGTTTACTTTATTTCAGGCTCATTTCACCGGAATCTTGTCGATACGTTTCTGATGACGTCCTCCTTCAAACTCGGTAGAGAAAAACTCGGTTAAAATCATGTCCGCTTCTTCAGTGCTGATGAAGCGTCCCGGCATGACCAAGATATTGGCGTCATTGTGCTGACGTGCCAAATGCGCAATCTCTGCATTCCAGCAAAGAGCTGCACGAATCCCCTGGTGCTTGTTCAGTGTCATATTGATTCCGTTTCCACTGCCGCAGATAGCGATAC
>ERZ835541.3210-NODE-3210-length-11724-cov-3.140543_pt1 | contig 11724 bp, 10 predicted proteins | sample MGYA00519945_ERZ835541 | MGnify/ENA primary metagenome ERZ835541 (study PRJEB31850, sample SAMEA3708780) | human gut metagenome | biome: human gut; feature: human-associated habitat; material: faeces | place: China | collected 2014 ...
GCATCCGCGTCAAGGGCGAAGACGGCAAGACGTATCTTCCGCATACGCTCAACAATACCTGCGTTGCGCCCCCCAGAATGCTCATCGCGTTCCTCGAGAACCACCTGCAAAAAGACGGCACCGTGACGATCCCGAAGGTCCTGCAGCCGTATATGGGCGGCAAGGAAGTGCTGGTACCGAAGAAGTAACCCAGCCGGATGAAAATCGTAGGGGCGGACGTCTCTGTCCGCCCGCAGAAAAATCCACCAAAACAGGAAATCTCCGGCGAATTCGATACTTCCCTTGGGCGGACAGGGTCGTCCGCCCCTACGGGATTTCTGAAATTAATGCGTAGGGGCCGATGCCCACATCGGCCCAGCAAATCGCATTTTCGAAACGCGAAGCCCTTCGGCGGGTCCAATACTTCCCATGGGGCGATGTGGGCCCCCTACGAATCTCCGGGGGGAGAATACGGAAATTCGGCAGCGGCGTTTTTGAAAAAGAAGAAGAAAGGAACCTCACCATGAAGAAATTCTTCGCGGAATTTAAGGAATTTATCTCCCGCGGCAACGTCATGGACATGGCCATCGGTGTGATCATCGCGACGGCCTTCGGCAAGATCACAACGAGTCTTGTCAACGACGTCTTTATGCCGCTCATCGGCTACATCATCGGAGGCGTTGACCTGTCGACGCTCAACATTACGCTTTCTCCCGCCGTTCTCGATGAGGCGGGAGAGGGTGCGAAGGAGGCCGTCGTCATCGGCATCGGTACGTTCCTCACGACCGTCATTGACTTCATTCTCGTGGCCTTTGTGGTCTTCCTTGTTGTGAAGGCCTTCAACGCGGCCAAGCAGAAGCTTGAAAAGCCCGCCGAGCCGGAGCCCGAAGAGCCCGAGCCTTCAAAGGAAGAGCTCCTGCTCACCGAGATCCGTGACCTGCTTAAAACGAAGGGCTGAGCGGAAAATTCCATACAGTTTCAGTCAGTTCGACAAATCCGTAAAAAATTGGATCATAAATGTCGAAAAGCGTCCACAAAAACATGCTGAAAAGCGCTGTTTCGGACGTTTTTCGACATTCTTTTTTCTTGCATTTTTCGTCAAAATCCGATATGATGAATATACAGATATTACCGGATTAGTCACCTGATAAGAGGCAGATGCTACGCCAGAGCGTGCGGTAATTTTAAAAAATCAAGGGAGGCCTTCGGATGCAGAACGCACCGGATTTTAAGATTGAACTGTTTAACGCATTTTCTCAGCCCGTGATTTTCCTGCGGGACGGGAAGGTGGCCTACGCGAACCATGCGGCAGCGGCCTGTGGGGTCGACGCGTCGATGGACCGGACGCAGGTCGTACTGGAGGAGGACGGCGGCGCGAAGCTCCGGCTGGGAGACCTTCTCGCACCCGCGACCTGCTGCGGCTATCTGGACGGCACGCTCTATATCGCCGACGAGAACTGGGACGGCGCGCATATCTCGACCGATACGCTCCTGAACGTCGCGCAGGCCATGCGCACGCCGCTGACAGATGTGTTTTCCGTGTCGACCTCGCTTTTTTCCGTGCTCGAGGAAATGGAGGCCCCCGGGATCAGCCGCTCCATGGCGCGGCTCAACAAGAGCTTTTATCAGCTGCTGCGGCTGATGTGCGATTTGACGGAGATGCCCGCCGCCATGGAGGGAAGCCTCTCGGTGCGGCTGGAGAAGATCGAGCTGCGCGCTTTTATGCAGGAGCTGTATACGATGGCCGAGTCCCTCTGTCAGACCTGCAAGCACACGCTTACGCTGTCGCTTCCGGATAAAACCGTCTACGTCTGGGCGGACCGGGGAAGGCTCACGCGCGCAATCTACAATCTGATTGCAAACGCTGTGCGCCACACGACGGAGCCCTCGGTCATTTCCCTCCGTCTCATCCGTACCGCTACCGTTGCCATCATCGAGGTGCACGACCCGGCGGAGCCCGGCAGCCGGATCTGCGGCACGGCGCACGCGTCCGAGGAGGAGCGGTACCTGCAGATCATCGGCGCGGACGCAAGCTTCGGCTTTGCGATCGCCCGTGCGGTCGCCAGGGCCCACGGCGGCACGCTCATCGTCGGCGCAGGAGACGACGGCGGCACAACCGCAGCCTTTTCCATCACGCTGCGCGCCCCCGACAAGAAGACACAGGAGTTCCACCTGTCGAGAGCCAAATTTGACTATACCGGCGGCATCAGTCAGGAGCTGATCGAAATGTCGGACGTTCTGCCCATTGAGGTCTTCGACTCCGTCAACGTCAACTAACTGCACAAAGAAGCGCAGCCCTGTGGGAAGCTTTCCTGCGGGGCTGCGTTTTGCGATATTTGAAATGATTCGATCACACGCTGTCCTGCAGATGCTTGCGGAAGAACGCGATCTGGAAGGGGATACAGATGAAAAACGTAAGAAGGTCGGACGCGGGCTGCGTTGCCTGCACGCCTGCAAGGCCCAAATAGTGCGGCAGGATGAAGATGAGCGGCAGGAAGCAGATGCCCTGACGTAAAGATGCCAGCACCGTCGCCGGAAGCTTGAAGCCGAGGCACTGGTAGAGCTGGTTGACGAACGTCGAGTACGCCATGAACGGCATGACCGCGCAGGCATATAAAAGCGCGACGCGCCCGATGGCAACGACCTGCTCGTCGTTGCGGAACCAGACGATGATGCTGCCTGCAAAGGCGGCAATGATCCCCGCGGCCAGAATGCAGATGACGGTTCCGAGCTTCGTTGCAAAGAGAAAGGCCTCGCGGGTGCGCTTTCGATCGCCCGCGCCGTAGTTGTAGCCAGCGACGGGCTGGAAGCCCTGTCCGATGCCGATCATAACGTTGCGGACGAGAAGGTAGATCTTATTGGAGATCGTGAGCGCAGCGACGGCCGCGTCTCCGTAAATCGCGCCCTGAATGTTCATGAGCGCCGAGGCAAGGCTCGCCATGCCCTGCCGGGCAATGGTCGGAAAGCCCACGGCGATGATCTGCCCATAGTCGCGCATATGGCAGCTGATGTACTTCGGACGCAGGTGTACAATACTTCTGCCGCGCAAAAATGAGATAGACAGGATCACAAGGCTCACGCACTGGCTCGCAACCGTTGCAATGGCCGCGCCCGCTGTTCCCATCTCGAACGTGAAAATGAAAAGCGGATCGAGCGCGATATTGATAAGCCCTCCCGCGCAAAGGCCGACCATGGACACAACCGCCGCGCCCTCGGCTCTTAATACGCAGTTTAGAACAAACGAGCAGCACATGATGGGAGCGCCCATCAGAATGATCCTGCCGTAGGCGCATGCATGCGGCAGCATGGTCTCTGTCGCGCCGAGCACGCGCATGAGGGGCTCTAAGAACAGCAGACCAAAGATGAGTATCAGAAGACCGCCTACCAGTTCGGCAAAAAAGCCGCTGGACGCATAGCCGTTTGCATCCCTGTCCTTCTTTTCGCCGAGCCGCAGGCTGATTAAGCTGCTCGCGCCCATTGCCACGCCGAAGCCGTAGGCCTGAATGATCGATGAGAGCGAGAACACCACGCCGACGGCAGCCGACGCACTGGTCGAGATCTGCGAGACGAAGTAGGTATCGGCGGTGTTGTAAATGATGGAGATGAGCTGGCTCGCGACCGTCGGCGCAGCCAGAGATAAAACCAGCTTTGGAACCGGCGTTTGCAGCATTCTGCGGTGCTGCTCCTCGCTGGTAAGCGTTCGTGCGATGTGGTGCTCGTGCAAGACGTCAAGCCTCCGTTTCAAACGTTGATACGTCCCGGTCCGGCAAAATCCGACCGGTCGGGGCGCGCAAAAGCCGGAAACGGAGGGTTTCCGTTCCCGGTCAGGGGGAATTTATACGCCGGTCAGGCGGTGAAGCACTGTCTGCTGGTCGCGCGCGATCTGCGCGGTGAGCTCCTGTAAAGACGAAAACTGCCGTTCGGGCCGCACCTGAAACAAAAGCTCCAGCCGCAGAAATTTCCCATAGAGGTCGCCATCGAAGCCCAGAAGCGATGCTTCAGCTACCGGGCGCGGCAGCTCATGCACCGTCGGGTGTACGCCGAGGTTCACTGCCGTGGGATACCTTCCGAGCTCGCCCGCGTCCGCCCAGCCGCCGTAGACCCCGAAGGCCGGGACAAGAAGGGAAGCATCCAATGCGAGATTTGCCGTCGGAAGGCCCAACGTGCGCCCCCGGCTGTCTCCATGCTGCACAATGCCGGAGATGATGTGCCCGTGCCCCAGAAAGCGCACGGCCTCTTCCATCCGGCCCTCTTTCAAAAGCGCACGCAGATGGGTTGAGCTGACGGTCACGCCGTCCAGCTTCACTTCCCCAATGACGTCGCAGCCAAGGCCGAGCGCGCGGCACTTTTCCGTGAGCCGTTCGGCGTTTCCGAAGCCGCGCGCGCCGAAATGATAGTCGTGCCCACAGACCAGGTGACATGCGTGAAGCTCGCGGACAAGATAGTCCTCCACAAAGGCCTCCCAGTCCATGTTCATCATGTCCCTGTCAAAATGGCAAAAGATCACGTCTTCGATGCCGTAGAGCGACTGCATCAGATGCTTTCGCTCGTCCATGGTGTTCAGAAGCTCCGTCGGCGTTCCGAACACGAGCGTATCCGGGTGCGTGTCGAAGCTCATGGCCGCGGGAATTGCGCCGAGCGCTTTTGCCCGCTCGCAGGTTTTTTTCAGCAGCGCGCCATGGCCGATGTGGACCCCATCGAAAAATCCCAGCGCGATAACACGTCGTTCGTTCAAGCTTTTGTTACCTCAAAAAAGCTCTTGATCGTAGTGAGAACCGTGTTCTCGACCTTGCCCAAGAGCAAGAATTCTCCTGTGATGCTGTAGACCCGGTAGGTGCCGGGGGCAAAGTGCCAATCTTTCACCTGCGCGCCGTTGCGCAGCTTTTCCGCCTGTCCGAGCTCGACGATGAGCGGCGGGTATTCGGCAAAAAGCGCGTCGACGGGCATTAATAGCGCCTGCGGGTCGTTTTCCTTCGTGAATTCCAGAAGCTGCTCAATGGTAATGGCTTGCCCGAGGGTAAACATTCCGGCCTTCGTCCGCCGAAGAGACGACATACACGCGCCGCAGCCGAGCGCCTGTCCAATGTCATGGCAGAGCGTGCGGACATATGTCCCCTTCGAGCAGCGCACGCGAATCGTATAGTCGGAGTCTTCACCGCCCAAGAGCTCCAGCTCCAAAATCGTGATCCGCCGGGGCGTTCGCGCGACCTCTTTTCCCTTGCGGGCAAGCTCATAAAGCTTCTGGCCGTTTATCTTGATGGCGGAATACATGGGCGGAAGCTGGTCAAGCTCCCCCGTAAAGCGCCGGAGCGCGGCTTCTACACCCTCGCGTGTGACCGTGACAGGTTTTTCTTCCAAAACCTCGCCTGTTGTGTCCTGCGTGTTTGTGACGGTGCCGAGCCGGAGACCCGCGATGTATTCCTTTTCGGCGGACTCAAAAAATTCGACTCCGCGCGTGGCTCTGCCGATGAAAATGGGAAGAACCCCCGTCGCCATCGGGTCCAGCGTTCCGCCGTGCCCGACGCGCTTTTCGTGGAACACGCCGCGCAGCTTCGCGGCTACGTCCTGACTCGTCCAGCCATCCGGCTTGTCGACAATCAAAATTCCGTTTGCCATACTCAGCGCTCCCGGATGATCCCGCGCTGGGCAAGAACAGACAAGATCGCGTGTCTGGCGCCTGGAATGCCGCCCGGAACCGTCGCTCCCGCAGCCGCAGCATGACCGCCGCCGCCAAGGGCCTTACAAAGCTCGGAGGCGTTGTAGTTTTCGGACGTGCGGAGCGAAATTTTGCCGCCGCCGTCTTCCACCTCGCGGATCATGATCCCGATCTCCACGCCCTCAATGGAGCGCGCAAAGCCCGAGATGGAGTCCACGTCGTCTTCCGAAATGCCAAGTTCCTGCAAAAGCAATTTCGGCATCGTGCACAGCCCCACAAGGCCGCCCGCGTAGAGCTCGATAGAGTGCGTCAGCTCCGCCTCCAGTCTGAGCCTTGCAAAGCTCTTCGTGTCGAAGAACGCCTTGTTGATGGGATACGTATCCGCGCCCGCATGGATGAGCTTTGCCGCCGCCTCGTGGGTGTGGGCGGTGGTATTGGAATACTTGAAGCAGCCGGTGTCGGTCGAGATGGCAAGATAGAGTGCGTTCGCCAGCTTCTCTGTGAGCGTTACGCCGAGAAGCTCCAAGAGCTCTAAAATGATCTCGCCGCAGGCCGCACGGTCTGCTTCCACGAGCTTGGGCGCATTTAAATCGTTGCTCCCGTGATGGTCAATGGCGAGGGCGATCTGATCCCCCAGCGAAAGCTCCTCCGCGTCGAAGCTCAGAAGGCCCAGAGACGCGATGTCCACGGAAAGGACCGTCGCGTGTTCCGGGCACGTATCCGTGACGAGCCCCTCTGTAAACGGAGCGAGTTTCGGCGTAAGCTGCCGGTTTTTGAGCACCCACGCGTTTTTCCCGAGCGCGCGCAGCCCAAGGCAAAGCCCCGCCGCGCTGCCGAGCGTGTCGCCGTCCGGTCTGCGATGGGTCAGGATGATGTAGTTGTCATGCGCGCGCAGCGCCTGCGCCATTTCAAGCCTCGTCATTGCCTGCGTCTCCCGCTTTTTCCTTCTGTTCGGCCTCTAATTTCGATAAAAGGTCAAACATGTGCGCGCCGTACTTGAGCGAGTCGTCTAGCTCGAAAACGAGCTCTGGCGTATAGCGCAGCTGCAAGCTGCTGCCAAGCTCCCGCCGGAGCCAGCCGCCCGCGGATTTGAGCCCGCGCATGGCGTCCTTCTGCTTTTCCTCGTCCATGACGCTGATATAAATTTTACTGTAGCGAAGATCCGGCGTGGTGTCGACGCGGGTGATGGAAATGAGCGTCTGCACGCGCGGGTCTTTGAGCGAGCGGATCAGATCTGACAGTTCACGCTGGATCTCTTCATTGATCCGTCCAATTCGATTGGAAGCCATAGTACCTCCTTATGGATTGTCCGCTTCCCACACCACAAACAGCGTGGGAAGCGGTGGTTTTTAATCCTTGATCTGCTCCATCACGAAGCACTCGAAAATGTCGCCCTCTTTGATGTCGTTGTACTTTTCAATCGACATGCCGCATTCGTAGCCGGCGGCAACCTCCTTGACGGAGTCCTTGAAGCGCTGCAAAGAGCCGAGCTTTCCTTCGTGGATGACAATGTTGTCGCGCAGGACACGAACGGACGCGTCGCGCGTAATTTTGCCGTCCTTGACGTAGCAGCCCGCGATCGTGCCGATGGCAGAGACCTTGTAGGTCTGGCGGACCTCAGCGTGGCCAATGATGGCCTCGCGGAACTTGGGCGCGAGCATGCCCTTCATGGCGTCGGAAATTTCGTTGATTGCGTCGTAGATGACGCGGTACATCCGGATATCGACCTTGTCACGCTTGGCCGCAGCCTGCGCCTGATCGTTCGGGCGGACGTTGAAGCCGACGACAATCGCGTTGGATGTGGAAGCGAGCAGGATATCGGACTCGTTGATCGCGCCGACGCCCGCGTGGATGACCTTGACGCGGACCTCGTCGTTCGAAATCTTCTCCAAAGACGCCTTGACGGCCTCCGCCGAACCCTGCACGTCTGCCTTGACGATGAGGTTCAGCTCCTTCATTTCGCCTTCCTGGAGCTTCGAGAACAGGCTCTCGAGCGTGACCTTCTGGTTGAGCTTGTTTGCATCGTCCTTGATCTTCTGCTTGCGCTGCTCGACGAGCTGGCGCGCCATGCGCTCATCGGCGACGGCGTTAAATTCATCGCCCGGCGCGGGCACCTCGGTAAGACCTGTGATCTCAACCGGAATGGACGGGCCTGCGTCCTTGACAGACAAGCCCTTGTCGTTCGTCATCACGCGCACGCGGCCGACGGCGGTACCGGCGATGATGAGGTCTCCCTGATGGAGCGTACCGTTCTGGACAAGAAGCGTCGCGATGGGGCCTCTGGTCTTATCGAGTCTTGCTTCGAGCACGCAGCCCTTACCGGCTCTGTTCGGGTTGGCCTTGAGCTCGAGCATTTCGGCGGTCAGGAGCACCGTCTCGAGAAGATCGTCGATGCCTTCGCCGGTTTTCGCGGAGATCTTGCAGACCTCGGTCTCGCCGCCCCAATCGGCGGGGGTCAGGCCGTGCTCGGTCAGCTGGGTGAGGATGCGGTCGGGATTTGCTCCGTGCTTATCCATCTTGTTGACGGCCACGATGATGGGAATGTTCGCGGCCTTGGCGTGGTTGATGGCCTCAATCGTCTGCGGCATGATGCCGTCGTCGGCCGCGACCACGAGAATTGCGATATCGGTGCACATTGCGCCGCGCGCGCGCATCTCGGTAAAGGCCGCGTGGCCCGGGGTATCGAGGAAGGTGATGGGCTGGTCGTTTACCTTGACGGTATACGCGCCAATGTGCTGGGTAATGCCGCCGGCCTCGCCCGCCGCGACCTTGGCGGGCAGGAACGGATCGGCAATGAGCGCACGGCCCATCGCCACCATGTCCGCATCCCCGCGATCGATGATGCCCTGAGCCGTCTGCTCGTCGGCTACGCGGCCCGCCACGATGACGGGCACGGCGGCCTCAATGCCGTCGCGCACGGCGCGGGAAAGGGGCGCGTTCCAGCCCTTCTCCACGCAGGCAGGCGGGGAAACCATGAAATTCGTCTCGCGCAGCCCCACGGAAACGTGCAAAGCGTCGATGCCGTCGGCTACCAGCCGCTTGGCGAGGGCGACGGAATCCTCCAGCGTGGTGCCGCCGGGAAGCCCTTCAACGGCGCTCATGCGGTAGGTGACCGGGAAATCCGGCCCCACGGACTCGCGGACTTTGCGGCAGACCTCAAGGGCGAAGCGCATACGGTTTTCCAGCGAACCGCCGTATCCGTCGGTGCGCCGGTTGGTATAGGGGGAAAGGAACTGGCTGATGAGATAGCCGTGCGCCCCGTGGATTTCCACGGCGTCAAACCCGGCTTCGCGGGCACGGATGGCGGCCTTTCCCCAGCATTCCACGAGGCGGGCGATTTCCTCTTCGCTGAGGATCACGCTGTTGTCGTAGGGGGTCACGCCGGGAATGGCGGATACGAGAGGCACGGCATGGCCCGAAAATTGGGGGAGCGCGGCGCGCCCGCCGTGCTGGAGCTGGATGGATATGCGCGCCCCGTGCCGTTTCACGCGGCGGGCCAGATCGGTGAGGCCGGGCAGGCGCGCGTCGTCCGCGATGCTCAGGCCACGGGAGAAGGAGTTGCCGGTGGGATCGACGGATGTGGCCTCAATGGTGACAAGCCCGGCCCCGCCCTTGGCACGCTCTTCGTAGTAGCGGAGCATACGCTCCGTGACGCCGCCGTCCGGCGCGGCGTATTTCGTACACATGGCGGGGAAGACAATCCGGTTTTTGATCAACAGCGTGTTGATGCGGATTGGATTGGTGCAACAAGATGTGTTCATGGAACCTCCAGATGAGAAAGACATCTTGCCTGCGGCAATGCAAGCCATGTGCCATCCTTCCGGCGGATGAGGCGTGCCGCGCCGGGCCGTTTCCGCCTTTTTCCTGACCCCCGGAATTCATTCCGATACAGTGGGCGGCTCTGAATATCCCCGGTGTTCCCGTATCTTCGCTTCCCCGTCCAGAGAGTGTGCCCGGTGTGCAAAATGTGGGCATGTATTGGTAGACATGTTCATAAAATATGATTTATAATAGACATACGTAAACACACTTTGTGCGGAGAGGAACATGGAAGAGCATATCGAGCGGAACAAAAGGGTCCTTGAACAGTGGGAGCGCTTCCACAGGCAAGAGCCCGTGGACGAATCCGCCGTCCGGCCCCTGATCCTGCGTTCATGGAAGCGCTGCCGCCTTCAGGGGGTCAGGCCGGACAACGCCTCCAAAGTGTCCCTTAGCCCCGCCGCGCTGGAAAAGCTGCTCGATCGGAACGCGGATCTTGTGGCGGTGGCCAAAAGCATCATGGAAAAGCTGTATAACCCCATCAGCACTTCGCGCAGCTTCATTTCCCTGTCCGACGCGCAGGGGATCGTCCTGCACGCGCTCTGGGACAATACCGGCAGCTACCCTATCCCGCACCTCGCGCCGGGCAACCTCGCGGCGGAAAGCGCCTCGGGGACCAATGCCATCGGGACGTGCCTCGTGGAACATACGCCTGTGGAGACGCTGGCTTCGGAACATTACTGCCGCTCGTTCCACGGCTGGTTCTGCTCGGCGGCCCCCATCAGGGACAGCCGGAACGCCATCGTCGGCGTGCTCAATGTGACGCTCCCGAGCGCCCTGTACCATCACCATACCCGGGGTATGATGGAAGCGGCGGCCCACGCCATCGCGGAACAGCTCCGCCTGCGGCTGCTCCTTCAGGAACAGAAGGCCATCATTGAAATGTTGGATGAAGGGGTGGTCGTGCTGGAAGGCGACGGCACGATACGGACGCTGAACAACAAGGCGCAAGCCATGCTCGACCTGCCGCCGGACGCTGTGCACGGCAACATTCAGGACATCATCTTTTCCAGCGACATCATCCGGGCGATCCTCTCGGAAAGCGGCCAATTCAGCGATCAGGAAGCGTTCCTCCAGCTCAAGGGCGGTTCGCTCAACTGCATGCTTTCGCTCACCCGCTTGGAATCGGGGAAAGGCCGGGTGCTGACCCTGCGCGAGACCAAAAGGATCAAGGAATCCGCCGTGCGCGTCACCGGGGCCAAGGCCGTCTATACTTTCGATCACATTGTCGGCAACGCGCCCGCCACGCAGGAGGTCGTACGCATGGCCCGCATGGCGGCCCAGAGCGATGTGACCACCCTCATCCTCGGGGAAAGCGGCACGGGCAAGGAACTTTTCGCGCAGTCCATCCACAACGGGGGCAGGAGGGCCAACGCGCCTTTCGTCGTGGTGAACTGCGGGGCACTGCCGCGCAACCTCGTGCAGAGCGAGCTTTTCGGCTATGATGAAGGCTCTTTTACGGGCGCGAGCCGCCTTGGGAAGCCCGGCAAATTCGAGCTGGCGGACAACGGGACCATTTTTCTTGATGAAATCGGGGAGATGCCCCTTGAAGCGCAGGTCAGCCTGCTCCGTCTGCTCCAGAACGGCGAAGTGACCCGCGTGGGAGGGAAACACACCCGCCTCGTCAACGTGCGGGTGCTCGCCGCTACGAACCGCAATCTTGAAAACGCCATCCGTCAGAACGCCTTCCGCGAGGATCTCTACTATCGCTTGAACGTCTTCACCCTCAACGTGCCTCCCCTGCGCGAACGCAGTTCGGACATCGCGCTTCTGATCAACCATTTCCTCGATCACTTCGTCGCCTCCCTCGGGCGCGGCCCCTTGCGGGTTACGGATCGGGCTATGGATGTGCTCCTCGGTTACCCGTGGCCCGGCAACATCCGTGAGCTTGAAAACGTCATAGAAAGGATGGTGCATATGTCGCAAGGGGTACCCTCCATCGACATTGACGTGTTGCCCGCGAACATCCTCAATCACGAGGGCATACCGGGGGGCGCGCCGCGTCCCGCCGTCCCTCGCGGGCTCCTTTCGCATCAGGAGAAGGAGACCATCGTCCGGGCGCTTCAGGAGGCCGGGGGCAACATCCGGGCGACCGCGAAGGCCCTCGGCATTTCCCGGAGCGGCTTGTACGTCAAGATGCGCCGTTTCGGCCTGTCGCCGGACGAGTGCCGGTAGGGTCAGGGAGGAAGGGCGTTGGGAAATTTGGAGGGGGAGGGGAAACTTTCTAGAGAAAGTTCCCCCTCCCCCTCCTCTTCAAAGATTTTCGATTG
>ERZ835541.3212-NODE-3212-length-11720-cov-6.931590_pt1 | contig 11720 bp, 8 predicted proteins | sample MGYA00519945_ERZ835541 | MGnify/ENA primary metagenome ERZ835541 (study PRJEB31850, sample SAMEA3708780) | human gut metagenome | biome: human gut; feature: human-associated habitat; material: faeces | place: China | collected 2014 ...
TCGCCCAGCGTGATGCCCACGATGGCGCTGCCGCCGGTGCCCAGCATGAAGCCGATGGTGGCCAGCAGCTGGGGCAGCGGCATGATCAGGTTGACCGCCGCAAAGGCTGTTTTGCCCACAAAGTTGGACACGCACAGGCCATCTACGATGCCGTAGATGGAGGTGAACAGCATGGTGCCCACGGCGGGCAGCACGAACCGCAGCAGGCGCGGGTAGGTAAAGTGATCCGACAGTTGGATTTTTTGCTTGGACACGAAAAACTCCTTTCGACAGGAAACAAAACGGGCCGGATAAGCTCCGCGAGTGCACGCCCGGCCTTCCTCTTCTTCCTCACTACGGCAAGGAAGCCTCCGGCGGGGCGCTGTCTGCACGGCATCTTATCCGGCCCGTCCAAATTACGTTGGAAACGGTCCTCCGATGACCGAAAAAGAGTATAGCAGAATCCATTTATTTGTCAAGAGCAAAAAATACGCCCAAAAGCGAAAATTCATAAAATATCTCTTTTCCATTTTTATCAGACCTGTTAGAATGATAAACAGTTTTGATTTTTCCGGAAAGGAGTTTTCCTGTTTTGCTGAAACGATTCTATACCGCCATCGTGCACCGGCGCAGAGCGGTGCTGGCCGCGTTCGTGCTGGCCGCCGTGCTGAGCGTGTTTGCTTCCCGGGCGGTGCAGGTGGACTACGACATCAACGACTATCTGCCGCCGGACTCGCCCTCCACCATTGCACTGGAGCAGATGAACAGCGCCTTTACCGGCGGCATCCCCAACATGCGGGTCATGGTGCGGGACGTCACGGTGCCCGAGGCGCTGGACTACAAAGAAAAACTTGCCGCCATCGACGGCGTGGAGGCCGTGACCTGGCTGGACGACAGCCTGGACGTGACCGTGCCGCTGCAGATGCAGGACACCGCCACGGTGGAGACTTATTATAAGGACAACTGCGCGCTGTTCACTGTGACGGTGGAGGATGCGAAACGTCTGGAGGCTGTGGCGGCCATTCAGGACCTGATCGGGGAGGACAATGCCCTGGCCGGGACCGCGGTGTCCACTGCTGTGGCTACCAATTCCACCGTCACCGAGGTGGCCAAGATCGCGGCCATTGCGGTGGTGTATGTGCTGTTCATCCTGATCCTGACCACCGATTCCTGGGTGGAACCGCTGCTGGTGCTGGCGGGTCTTGGGGCGGCCATCCTCATCAACAACGGCACCAACCTGATGTTTGGCACCATTTCCTTTGTGACCAACGCCGCCGGCAGCATCCTGCAGCTGGCCGTGTCGCTGGATTACTCGGTATTCCTCATCCACCGCTTTGCCGAGTGCCGGGCCGCGCGCCCGGACGCCAGCGCGGAGGACTGCATGGTGGAGGCCCTGTGCAAATCCACCGGGTCCATCCTGTCCAGCGGCCTGACCACGGTCATCGGCTTTCTGGCGCTGGTGCTCATGCAGTTCCAGATCGGCCCGGACCTGGGCCTTGCGCTGGCCAAGGGCGTGGTGCTGAGCCTTGTCACCGTGTTCACCTTCATGCCGGCGCTGACGCTGGTGTGTTACCCGTGGATGGACAAGACCCACCACAAGCCTCTGCTGCCCGGCTTTGACAAGTTCGGGCGGTTTGTGTCCCGCATCATGCTGCCGGCGGCGCTGGCGCTGGCCGTCATCATGGTGCCCAGCTATCTGGCCTCCAACAACAACGAATACTACTACGGTGCCGCCCATATGTTCGGCACCAACACCCGTCTGGGTGCCGATACCGCCGCCATCGAAGAGACATTCGGCAAGAGCGACACCTGGGTGGTGCTGGTGCCGGAGGGCGACACCGCCACCCAGGCCGAGCTTTCGGATGCGCTGCACGCCATCCCGGAGGTGACGGGCATCCTGTCCTATGTGGACAACGCGGGCGCATCCATCCCGCCGGAGTTCGTGCCCCCGGACACCCTGAAACTGCTGGTGTCCGGCGGCTACACCCGCATGGTGCTCACCGTGAACGCCGACACCGAGGGCGACGCGGCCTTTGCACTGGTGGAAAAAGTGCGTGCCACGGTGCAGCAGTATTACCCGGATGCGTATGATCTGGCCGGGCAGGGCGTGAGCACCTACGACCTGATGGACACCATCACCGCCGACATGGTCAAGGTGAATCTGCTGGCCATCGGCGCCGTGTTCCTGATCCTGCTGCTCATGAAGCGTCAGCTGCTGCTGCCAGTCATTCTGGTGCTGAGCATCGAGACGGCCATCTGGATCAATCTGGCCATCCCGTATTTCCGGGGCCGCCATGTGTTCTACATTGCTTACCTCATCATCAGCACCATCCAGCTGGGTGCGACGGTAGACTACGCCATCCTGTTCTCGGACCGGTATCAGGAGTTCCGCGAGACGCTGGACAAAAAGCAGGCCATTGCCGCCACCGTGTCCACCGTGACCACCTCGGTGATCACCACGGGCAGTGCGCTGGCGGTGGTGGGCTTCCTGATGGGGGCCATCTCCACCAACCAGCTGCTGGGCCAGCTGGGCAACTTCCTGGGTGTGGGCGGTCTGGTGTCGCTGGCCATCGTGCTGCTGGCTCTGCCGGGCTATCTGTATCTGGCCGACCCGCTCATCATCAAACCGAAAAAACAGCCGAAGGAGGCTTGACGAGATGAAACAGAAGATTGTGCGCCGGGCATCGGCGCTGGTGCTGGCAGGCTGTCTGCTGGCCGGGGCCGCCCTGCCGGCCCTTGCGGCCTCCGCCAAGGAAGAGGTCATCTATGCCAATCTGGATGCGTCCGGCACCGTGACCGGCGTGTACGCTGTGAACAGCTTTGCCGTGCAGGCGGGGGACACCGTCACCGACCACGGCAGCTACACCGCCGTGCGCAACATGACCACCACCGACCCGCTGAAGCACAGCGGCGACACCGTCACCGCTGCAGTTGCCGAGGACGGCAAGCTCTACTATGAGGGCACCATGGACACCGCCACCGCGCTGCCGTGGCTCGTGAAGCTGACCTACACGCTGGACGGGGCCGAGATCGCCCCGGAAGAGCTGGGCGGCAAAAGCGGTGCGCTGGCCATCCGCCTGCAGGTGAGCCGCAACCCGGATTGCACCGGAGATTTCTTTGACCAGTATGCCCTGCAGGTGACCATGACGCTGGACACCGACCGGGCACAGAACATCGTGGCGGATGGGGCCACCATGGCCAATGTGGGCAGCAACAAGCAGCTCTCCTACATCCTGCTGCCAGGTTCGGACAGCGACGTGACCGTGACCGCCGACGTGACCGACTTTGCCATGAACGCCATCTCGCTGAACGGCGTGAAGCTCCGGCTGAACCTCGACCTGGACGGGGCCGACCTGACCGGCATGCTGGACCGGCTGCAGAGCGGTTCGGTACAGCTGGACGACGGTGCCAACGCGCTGGCAGACGGCATTGCCCAGGTGCAGGCGGGTCTTGACACCCTGAACGGCAAGTCCGGCGAGCTGACCGGCGGGTCCGCCAAGGTCAAGGCGGCCCTGACCCAGATGCAGACCGCCCTGAACGGCGTGTCGGCCTCCACCGACCAGCTCACCACCCTGCTGGACGCCTCCACCCAGATCCAGAACGGCATTGCCCAGCTGGACGCCGGTGCCGCCCAGCTGGATGAGCAGGTGAGTTACGACGCTTACAAGGCCATCCTGAAGGAAAACGGGCTGGACCTGGACCAGCTGAAGGACGGCAACGCGAAAGCTATGGAGCAGCTGGAACAGCTGGCCAGGGTGATGCCCCAGCTCAAGGACGTCATCCTGCTGCTGAAGGGCTCCAGCGCCAACATCGACGCAATGGAGACCTACCTGAACACGGTGCACGACGGTGTGGCCCAGCTGCACGCGGGCAGCAGCACCCTGAACAGCCAGTACGGGCAGTTCGATGCCGGGGTGCGTCAGCTGGCCAATGCCCTGACCGGGATGCTGGGCAACCTTTCGGTGCTGACCGACGGCGTGAACCAGCTGGCCAGCCAGTACGGCCAGCTGGACAGCGGCCTGAACGCCTACACCGACGGTGTGGCCCAGCTGAAAGCCGGAGTGCAGCAGCTGACGGAAGGTGCCGCCCAGCTGACGGCCGGCACCGGAGAGCTGCGCAGCAATGTTTCCGGGATCGACATGGGCGACCAGCTGGACAGCCTGCTGGCCGGCCTGAACGGCAGCAGCGAGGTGGAGAGCTTTACCTCTGCCGAGAACACCGATGTTTCCGCCGTGCAGTTCGCCCTGCAGACGGTGGCCATCGAGGCCCCGGCCCCGGCGGCAGAGCCGGAGGCCGCCCCCGTGGCGCTGACTTTCTGGCAGAAACTGCTGAAGCTGTTCGGGCTGTATAAGGGCTGATGGTTTGAAATGCCCTCCGCTTCGCTCTGGGCATATTCAGCGGAAAAATTATTTTTAATTTGTGCTCCGGAAACGACTGCGGTCGTTTCCGGAGCACTTTTTCACGAGAAGGGCCGGAACGGGAAACGACATCTTTTTTAGAACACAGAGTGGGGCGGTTTTCCCGGAGTATCCAACCCTGCTGCTGATTCAGGGATTTGTTGCGGGATAATCCGGAACCAGCAGCAACCGTTTGCCCATACATCCATTTCTCCGCTACGACCCCATCCCGTGAAAACGCAAGACCGGACAGCCTGCGGGCTGTCCGGTCTTGCTCTTATTTAGAATCTTTCCTTATTTCATGCCCAGAGCGAAGCGGAAGGCATTTTCCATGAGACTCAATCAAAATGATACTCCACCAGCTCGCAGTTGCGGATGCCGGCCAGGGCGTATTCCTCGTTGGTCATGTCGTGGAAGTAGGATTCCACTACCCGGGCGATGCCGTTGTGGGCCACCAACAGGTAGGTCTTGTCCGGCTGGTCCCGCAGCTCGTCCAGCAGGTTGTAGATGCGCTGGGCCAGCTGCAGCATGCTCTCGCCGCCGTCGTAGCGGTCGGCAAAGCAGGTCTTGGAAATGCGGAACTTCTCGCCGTTGCGGGGTGTGCCCTCGTAGCGGCCGAAGCACTGCTCCCGCAGGCGCGGCTCGCACCGGGCGGGGATGCCGGTGGCATCGGCGATGGCTTTTGCCGTGTCGGCGGCGCGGGACAGGGGAGAATACAGGATCTCATCGATGGCATAGCCGCCGGCCTTTACCTTCTGGCCCAGGGCCCGGGCCTGTGCCCGGCCCCGCTCGGTGAGGGGACTGTCGGTCATGCCGCAGATCTTGTTTTCCACGTTCCACACGGTCTCGCCGTGGCGGGTAAAATACAGCTTGTGCATGGCAGCTCCTTACTTGCAGTAGCCCGCCTCGATCTCCTGGATGCGGGCATAGAAAAAGTCGTTGGCGGGGGTGGGCATGCCGTACTTTTTGGCCCGGGCGCGCACTACACCGGCAAATTCCTCCACCTCGGTGGGACGCTTTGCCAGCACGTCCTGCCGCATGCTGGGCATGCCGTCCGGGTTGAAGGTGGGCATGGCAGTGCGCAAAAACTGCTCGTCGTTGTCGCGGGGCAGGGGCACGCCCTCCAGATTGGCCAGCCGGATGACCTCCTGCATGGCCTCGTGCATCTTGGCCTGTGCCTCAGCCGACCGGCACAGCCCGCCGTAGGTCAGGTCAAAGGCGGCGGCTGCCTGATTCAGACCGTCGTTCACCATCAGCTTGTTCCACTGCTTGTACAGAATGTCGCTGCAGGGTTCGTTGGCGATGCCGCAGGCGTCCAGATAGTCGGCCACGGCCTGCACACGGCCGGTCATAGCACCGTCCCGCTCGCCGAACTGGATCTTGCCTGCCTGGTTGAACACCAGTGTGCGGCCGCTGCGGGTGGCATCCATACCGATGGCCACGCTCCACAGGGTGCGGCCAGGGTAGGCGGTTTCGATGTGCTCCTCGCTGGTGATGCCGTTGAGCACGCTGAGGATGACGGTGTCCGGGCCCACAAAGTTCTTCATGTCGGCAATGGCCTGGTCCAGCACGGTGGCCTTCACCGCCACCAGCAGCAGGTCCACCGGCTTGCCCTGGGCCGGGGTGACGTAGGAAAACCGGCATTCCTCGCCGTTGCACACCACCGGCTGGGCGGCGTAGCGGGCAATGCGGGCTTCGTCGGCAATCACCTGCACGCCGGGCATTTTGCGCCCGAACAGGATGCCAAGGGCCCCCAGACCGATGAGGGCCGAAGTTCTGATCTGATTCATAACAGTTCCTCCGAGATCTTCTGCAGGGTGCCGTCCGGCAGCAGGTGCACCCGGCTGCCCTCGTCGATGCCCAGCCGGGTGAGTTCTTTGTCCGGGTAGGGCAGGGTGCAGCAGGCACCGTCGGTGCCCTCCAGCACCACATCGCACAGCACGGGCTGCCCGGCGGGCAGTTCCTCACAGCCGTACATCTGCTCTTCAATGCGCAGCACACGGTATTCCGGCATGGCACAGCGCTCCTTTGCATTTATGGTAAGTATAATCGTATTATAGCGCAACCGGCTGCCGCCGTGCAAGAGGTTCCTTTGCCGGGTCTTTTCCGCCCTGGCGGCTTGACAGTGCGGTAGGGGAATTGATACAATAAACAGTATCACACAAAACGGGGGAACAGCATGAATATTACGGAACTTCGTTATCTGGTGGCCATCATGAAGTGGGGCTCGGTGAGCGCGGCGGCAAAGCAGATGTACGCCGCCCAGCCCAACGTGAGCAAGGCGCTGAAGAACCTGGAAGAGGAATACGGCATCCGCATGTTTGAACGCTCGTCCACCGGCATGATCCCCACCGAACAGGGACGGCACTTCATCGAGCAGGCCCAGCGGGTGCTGCAGGAGGTGGACCGGCTGGACGCTGACGCCCGCCGTCGGCAGGGCGAGTGCGCAGAGCTGCGGGTGGCCCTGCCCCATGCCACCTATGCGTCCTATGCGGCGGTGGATTTTCTGCAGCAGGCGGCGGGCAGCGAGCAGCTGCGGGTGCACATCCGGGAGGCCGGTTCCATGGAGGGGCTGGACTTTGTGCTGCGCCGGGGCTACCATCTGGCCCTGCTGCGCTACGCCGAGGAGGACGAGGACTACTACAGCCGCTACTGTGCCCGGCGTGGGCTGCACCGGGAGCAGATCATGGAGTTCGAGTACCGGCTGCTGGTGAACCGCGACAGCCCGCTGGCCCGGCACGAGGTGCATGACCTGGCCGAGCTGAACCGCTACACCGAGGTGCTGCACGATGACTTCCAGCTGCCGGGCGAGGAGGGCAGCAGCCTGCGCTGGCAGGTGAACGAGAACCGCCGGGTGCATGTGTACGAGCGGTGCAGCCAGTTTTCCATTCTGCAGAGCCTGCCCACGGCCTACATGTGGGCGTCGCCCATGCCGCAGCGGGCACTGGAACAGTACCATCTGGTGCTGAAAAAATGCCCGGCCCAGAACCAGCGTATGCGGGATGTGCTGGTGTACCCGGACAAGGGCGGGCTGCGGCCGGAGGAGGAAAAGTTCATCGAGCTGCTGCGCCGTCAGGCGGCCCTGACCGTAAAGTAAGGGGCAGACCGGTTAAGAACTGGTAAAAACCAGGACCGCAAAAACCGCCGGGATCGGCAAAGAAATTTGACCCTACAGCCGGAACGATGTGTCGTTCCGGCTGTTTTTGTGTGCAGGTAAGCGCAAAAAAGAAACGGAGCTGCAACTAAAAAACTTTGCTGGTATATCAATTTGGATATGCCGGTATGCCGGAACCGGAGTATCGCTTTTATGAAAAATATGTTAACATGAGCACAGAAAGTTGGCTGTCCTGCATGGAAAAGATGGGATGATTTTCCAGACGGAACAGCAAAACCGAAAAGGAGGTTTCTGGTATGATCAGTTTCTTACTCTGTCTTGCGATCCTGATCGTGGGCTACTTTGTCTACGGTAAGATCGTGGACAACACCTTTGGCCCGGACGACCGCGAAACGCCCGCTGTGCGCATCAACGACGGTGTTGACTATGTCGTGATGCCCCAGTGGAAGCTGTTCCTGGTCCAGCTGCTGAACATTGCAGGTCTGGGCCCCATCTTCGGTGCCATGCAGGGCGCTTTGTGGGGGCCGGTGGTCTTTTTGTGGATCACCTTCGGCACCATCTTTGCAGGCGGTGTGCATGACTACTTCTCCGGCATGATGAGCGAGCGCAACGACGGCGCTTCCATTGCCGAGATCACCGGCAAGTACTTAGGCCCTGTGATGCAGAACGTCATGCGTGTGTTCTCGGTGGTGCTGCTGATCATGGTGGGCACCGTGTTCGCCGTGGGCCCTGCCGGCCTGATCGTGGAGCTGTGCAGCCAGAGCGGCGCTTCCGGCGTGCTCACTTCGCTGCTGTTCTGGCTGATCATCATTCTGGTGTACTACTTCATTGCCACCTTCATCTCCATTGATGCGGTCATCGGCAAGATCTACCCCATCTTCGGCATCTGCCTGATCATCATGGCTGTGGGCGTCATCGTTGGCATCTTCACCAACCCCGCCTACACCATCCCGGAGATCTGGGATCACTTCGGCAGTATGCATCCGTCGGGCACCCCGATCTGGAGCTTCATGTTCATCACCGTTGCCTGCGGTGCCATTTCCGGCTTCCACTCCACCCAGTCGCCCCTGATGGCGCGCTGCATGAAGAGCGAGAAGCAGGGCCATTTCGTGTTCTACGGTGCCATGGTGTGTGAGGGCGTCATCGCTCTGATCTGGGCCGCAGCCGGCTGCAGCCTGTACGAGGTGACCGGCGGCCTGAACACCGGTCTGGCCGAAGCACTGGCCATGGGCCAGTCCAAGGCCATCTACGACGTGTGCTCCAAGACCATGGGCGGCGTGGGCATCGCACTGGCCATGATCGGCGTGGTGGTGTGCCCCATCACCTCCGGCGATACCGCGTTCCGTTCTGCCCGTCTGACCCTGGCCGACTGGTTCAAGATCGACCAGGACAGCTACGCAAACCGCCTGAAGCTGTGCATCCCCGTGCTGGGTGTGGGCGCGTTCCTGGGCATCGGCAACGCACTGGGCTTCATCAACTACACGGTCATCTGGCGCTACTTCAGCTGGACCAACCAGACGCTGGCCATGATCGTGCTGTGGGCCGCCTCCATGTACCTCTTTAAAGAAAAGAAGAACTTCTGGATCACCGCTGTTCCCGCAACCTTTATGAGCGCCGTGTCCAGCACCTACTTCGTGCTGGCACCTGAGTGCCTGGGCGGCCTGCTGAACAGCAAGACCGCTGAGGGTGCCACCATCTACAACACCGCTCTGGCGTACCCCGTAGGCGTCCTCTTTGCCGTGGCCATGCTGGCCATCTTTATCCACGCGACCAAGAAGAGCGCGGCAAAAGCCTGATCTCCCCGGAAGGCAGCCGACACCTTTCCGGTTTCTCCGAAGCCCCTCCACCGGTCCCATCCCGGTGGAGGGGCTTTCTTGTGCAATAAAAGTGCATAAATAGGAAAATTTTGGACGGATTTGAACATTTTGTACAAAAACGACCCTGAAAATTTGGAAGAGGGCAGTTTTGCACGTTCCCGGAAAAGAATTTTTGCGGCTGGATAAGAAATTTTGCCGTTGATTCGTTTAAAAACGGCTGACAATATTCCAACGAAGTATGGACATATATACTTTTTGATATGGGAACCATACCAGAAAAATATTAACACATTTATGAAATAAGTGTTAACATGAAGCCAGAGATTGGTCAGAGCCCCGGTGAGGTCGCAAATACGAACACCGGCGGCTTGAAATCAAAAAGGAGGTTTCTGGTATGATTAGTTTCTTACTCTGTCTGGCGCTCTTGATCATCGGCTACTTTGTCTATGGCAAGATCGTTGACAACACGTTCGGACCGGACGACCGCGAAACGCCTGCTGTGCGCATCAACGACGGCGTTGACTACGTTGTGATGCCCCAGTGGAAGCTGTTCCTCGTCCAGCTGCTGAACATTGCAGGTCTGGGCCCCATCTTTGGTGCACTGCAGGGTGCTCTGTGGGGTCCCGTGGTGTTCCTGTGGATCACCTTCGGCACCATCTTTGCAGGTGGTGTGCATGACTACTTCTCCGGTATGATGAGCGAGCGCAACGATGGCGCATCCATCGCTGAGGTCACCGGCAGATACCTCGGACCTGTCATGCAGAACATCATGCGTGTGTTCTCTGTTGTGCTGCTGATCATGGTTGGTACCGTGTTCGCAGTGGGCCCTGCAGGCCTGATCGTTACCCTGTGCAAGAACAGCGGCATGTCCGGTCTGCTGACCACCACCCTGTTCTGGCTGATCATCATTCTGGTGTACTACTTCATCGCAACCTTTATCTCCATCGATGCCATCATCGGTAAGATTTACCCCGTGTTCGGCATCTGCCTGATCATCATGGCTGTGGGCGTTGTCTTCGGCATCTTTACCAACCCCGCCTACACCATCCCCGAGATCTGGGCAAACTTCAGCAACATGCATCCGTCGGGCACCCCCATCTGGAGCTTCATGTTCATCACCGTTGCCTGCGGCGCTATTTCCGGCTTCCACTCCACCCAGTCGCCTCTGATGGCTCGCTGCATGAAGAGTGAGAAGCAGGGCCACTTCGTGTTCTACGGCGCCATGGTGTCCGAGGGCATCATCGCTTTGGTCTGGGCTGCTGCCGGCTGCGCAATCTACACCGGCGCTGATCTGCTGGCTATGGGCGGCGGCGGCTCCACCACCGTGTATGACGTCTGCTCCAAGACCATGGGCGGCGTGGGCATCGCTCTGGCTATGCTGGGCGTGATCGCCTGCCCCATCACCTCCGGCGATACGGCCTTCCGTTCCGCTCGTCTGGTGCTGGCTGACTGGTTCCACGTTGAGCAGAAGTCCATCAAGGGCCGTTTGATGCTCTGCATCCCCGTGCTGGGCATCGGCGCGATTCTGGGCGTGGGCAACGCTCTGGGCAAGATCGACTACACCATCATCTGGCGTTACTTCAGCTGGACCAACCAGACTCTGGCCATGATCGTGCTGTGGGCCGCTTCCATGTACCTCTTCTATGAGAAGAAGAACTACTGGATCACCGCTGTTCCCGCAACCTTTATGAGCGCCGTGTCTGTGACCTACTTCCTGCTGGGCAACGAGTGCCTGGGTCAGTTCCTCAACAGCAAGACTGCGGACGGCGCTACCGTGTACAACACCGCTGTGGCATATCCCATCGGCATCATTGCTGCTGCCTTGTTCCTCGGCATCTTCCTGTACAGCATCAAGAAGCGCGACGTGAAGCCCCAGTACGAAACGCTGGGCAAGTAATTTTCAGGCATATATCCAAAGCGGCGGAAAGCGAATACCTTTCCGCCGCTTTGATTCATTTCAATACGGAAAGGGCCGCGTTTTTTACTTGCAAAAAGACGCTGTGCTTTCTATACTGAAATCAAATCAACTCAGGGAGGCATATTATGGCACTTACTCCTGTCCGTCTCGGCAATACCGCTCTGCCGCAGGACAAGCTGTCCGCTGACCGCAAGGACTGCAAACGGTTCGGCCCCTGCGGCGTGGGACACGCGGCTCTGTATCTCAACAGCTATTTTCTCGACTGCCGCTACTATATCGCATTACAGGATGTGCGCCGGGTCTTTAAACGGGTGGCCATGAGCAAGGGCGGCTTTACCGGCAGCGGCCTTTTTGGCTCCATTCCCTATCTGGTGGTGGAATATGGCAACGGAACGGAGAAGCAATGCACCTTCAAGCGGGAAGAAGACGTAGACAGCTTTCTGGATTACCTGAGCAGTCTCTGTCCCCACATTCCAACCCACAGCGTACAGGCG
>ERZ835541.3225-NODE-3225-length-11655-cov-2.627931_pt1 | contig 11655 bp, 7 predicted proteins | sample MGYA00519945_ERZ835541 | MGnify/ENA primary metagenome ERZ835541 (study PRJEB31850, sample SAMEA3708780) | human gut metagenome | biome: human gut; feature: human-associated habitat; material: faeces | place: China | collected 2014 ...
CTTCTTCTTTGCGGTGTAACGCCGTTTTTTGTTAATCGGCAGTGCCTTCTTATTGTATGACACATACTTCACCTTTGCACTCTTTTCCAGACCATAGATCTTGATCTTTGTTGACTTCTTCAGCTTTCTCTTCTTAGCGATCAGAATCGTAGGAGTCTTGATTCGGCCGGACTTAAACTTCTTCAGCTCGGTCGCATTCTTAAACTTCTTCCGAACTTCAATCTTGACAACCAGACGGTTGCTGTATTTGCCCTTAACTGCTGTAATAGTAAGAGTTGCTTTTCCTTTTTTCTTTGCCTTCACTTTACCACGTGAAGAAACACTCGCAATCTTTTTCTTGGATGAACTCCAGCGCACCTTTGCCTTTCCTTTATTTTTCACCTTCAGCGTAACCGATTTTCCGGTTGCCAAGGTAACCGATTTCACATTTAATTTTCCCTTTACAGACGCCTGTGCCTGTTCTGATGCTGTCAGTCCTGCCACTTCAAACATCATTACTCCGGCAAGCACATAAGCTATTGCTTTTTTCACCTTCATCTACCTCGCTTCTTATTTATTTTATTCTTCAGAGCCGGCGAAATTTCATATAAAAATGGTGACGGCTCCGCCTCTTTATGGAAACGCTCTTTCACAAATGACAGATGCAAATATGTTTTTGCACGTGTCATTGCCACGTAAAGCATACGTCTTTCTTCTTCTAAATTTCCCTCTTGAACAGCCTTGCGGTACGGTACAATATCCTCATTTAATGTCGGCACAAACACAACCGGAAATTCCAAGCCTTTGGAGGCGTGCATCGTCATCAATGAAACACCCGGTTCTTCTTTGACCTGCTGCTTCTTCTGCTCCTGCCGTATTTCCTCCAGCGTATCCCCGTAATTTTCTACAAAAGAAAGGAACTCCGGAATGCTCTTTTTGTCGCGTGCCATCTCCTGCATTTCATCCAGCACATCAAACCAGTCATCGGCATTTACATTTCTCTCATCGGCATAAGTCTTCAAAAATTCATCGTAACCAATGCCTTTTCGTATAAAATGAATTGCCGCATAGGGTGAAAGCGATGCCAGATTTTTTAAATCATACTCAAAATTCCAGATTCGCTCTTCCATCCACTCCTGATTTTTCACCGCATAATAGGCACGGAGTTTATCAAAACTTACTTCTGATTCTGTAAAAGCCGTACGGCTTAAGTACCTGACCGGGCGGTTTGCAATCTTTAAAAATTTCTCACGGCTCCGGTTTCCAAGTGCAAGCTGCAAATAGCACATAATATCTTTTGCCATCCAAGTATCAAATAAATTCGGAAGATTTTCCCGCATGGTAAATGGAACTCCATGTTCCATCAGTTTCCCGGCTAGCAAACGCATCTGCATATTCGTCCGAAATAACACCGCCATCTCCTGATACGCAATGCCTTCTTTCTGATACATCTGTATCTGTGCCACAATCTTCTCGGCTTCATCCGGTAAATTCTCGCATTTTTTCATATGCACCGGCTGTTCCTTGCCCTTGTTTGCAACAATATGTTTTTCGTACCGTTCATTATTTTTTCCAATCAGCCGTTCTGCCGCTTTCATAATCTCATCCGAACAACGGTAATTTACGCCAAGCACAATCTGTTTTGTGTCCGGGAAGCGTTTCGGGAAAGAAAGCATGATACCCGGCTTAGCACCGCGGAATCCATAGATAGACTGGTCATCATCACCGACTACACAGAGGTTTTCATATTTAGAGGCCAACAGGCTTATAAACTTAAACTGTGCAGTATTGGTATCCTGATACTCATCCACCATGATATATCTGAAACGTTCCTGATAGTTTTCCAGAACATCTCCGCAGTTCTGAAAAAGCTCTACGGTCTTTACGATCAGATCATCAAAATCCAGCGCATTATTTCTGCGCAAAGCAGCCTGATATTCCCGATATACCTCAGCAACCTTCTTTTTAACAAAGTCCCCACCTGCATTCAGTTCCATCTCATCCGGTGTGATCAGTTCATCTTTTGCATGGGAAATCTGTGCCAGAAGAGAACGTTCCTTTGTTTTCTTGGTGTCAATATTCAGTTTTCTGCACACTTCTTTCATCAGAGTTTTCTGATCTTCTGTGTCATAAATAGCAAATCTGGTATCATATCCAAGACGGTCAATATAACGACGCAGAATACGCACACAGGTAGAATGGAATGTGGAAACCCATACGCTCTCAGAACCAAATCCCACTATTTTATCTACACGTTCTCTCATCTCACTGGCTGCTTTATTTGTAAATGTGATAGCCAGAATGTTCCAGGGATTGATTCCCTTTTTATCTATCAGGTAAGCAATGCGGTGGGTAAGTACTCTTGTCTTTCCCGAACCCGCTCCCGCAAGGATCAGCAGTGGACCTTCTGTATGGTAAACCGCTTCCTGCTGCTGAGGATTTAATGTACTATAAATATCGCTCATATTTTCTCCTGTCTTCTTCCTGTACGGTACATTATTTTACAAACAACCATGCTGATCAACAAGTTGATTTCTGCAACAATCTTTCAGATTCAAAATATGTACCGGTTACCGTTTACATCTCTCGAAATATTTTTTGTGCCTGAACAGGCATATATCTTTATGATTATACACAAAAATCTGTTCGCCTACAACTGATTCCTGTAAATTCAAGCGGATATAAATTTTGTAATTAGTGAAAAAAACATTTACAAGTAGTATTTAAAACTATATAATAAGGAACAGAGGTGATAAAAGATGACAATCGATGATAAAGACATGATAAACAGCATTCTGGAAAGTGTATCCAGGATTGACTATATTAAACCGGAAGACATCCCAAATATTGATTTATATATGGATCAGGTAACAACCTTTATGGAAGAACAGCTCGTTTCTTCCAAACGTTACGCAGACGACAAGATTCTCACCAAGACTATGATCAACAATTATGCAAAGAATAAGCTCCTTCCCCCGCCTGAGAAGAAACGTTATTCCAAAGAACATGTGCTGATGCTGATTTTTATTTACTATTTCAAGAATATTCTTTCCATCAATGATATCCAGACTCTGCTCACACCGATCACGCAGGAATATTTTAAATCCATGACTGGGAAAGATATGACTTATATTTATAATGAAGTTTTCAGCATGGAAAAGGAACAGATTGAATCCCTGAAAAAAGACCTTCTGCGCAAATACAAAACAGCACAGGATACTTTCGGGGACGCAGATGAAGAAGATCAGGCGAACCTGAAAAGATTTTCCTTTATCTGTCTGTTAAGCTTTGATGTTTATGTAAAAAAGATGATGATCGAGCATATAATCGACGGGATGAATCCGGAATCGGAGCATAATTCCAAAAAGAAAAAATAATTGTCAGCCTATAATCAAGCAAATACTGAACAGACCAAAAGGAGACCACATATTTTTCTGCGATCTCCTTTTATTTTTCCTTTATTTTATCAGCGAATTACATATAAAAAAGTTCCTTCATCCACACAAGCATTTCTCCATTTTCACGATTTCCCCAATAACAATATGGTACCAGTGTCAATTTAACATCTTCCAGTTCTACTTTTCTGTTCTGATACAATATTCCTTCATTCCAACCCTTCTCTGAAATTTTTTTGCCGGTTATATGGAGTACACTGCATCCTTCCAGAAGTTCGTCATCATATGTTTCTTCAATCTTCTGATCAGTATTAACCATAACAGAAGAAAGATTCTCCCCGTTATCCGCTTCTTCCACACAGTAAACCAGAGGTCCCTTTACTACTGCCACTTTTGCACTGTCAACTCTTACCTGTGGATTTGCATGAACAAATACTGGCTCTGCATCAAAACTTATTTCAAATGTTTCTTTATACATTTTTCCGGAAATTTTAATATATCCATGGTCTTCTGTCAGATTCTCTTCTTTACCGTTTCTCAAAATTTTGAAATTCTCTGCATATGCCGGAACCCTGAATGCGATCATCGCCTCAGTTTCTTGCACACCATCTACAGAAACTGTCATCTTGTTTTCCCATGGGAAATTTCCTTTTAACGTAATTTTGAACGGAACTCCATTAAGTGTAACTTCTGTTTCATTTGCAACATACAGATTTACGTAAATTTCATTTTCTTCCTGGAAATAGATGTATTGTCCAAGAGATGCCAATGTTCTGGTAATGTTTGGCGGGCAGCATGCAACACCAAACCATTTCTGCCTGACAGGTTTCACATGTTCGCGTGAAGTTCTCGGCATACAGCTTACCGGCCATACTTCCAGAGGATTTACATAAAAAAAGCTTTTTCCATCCATAGCTATGCCTGATAAAAGTGTATTATATAAAGCCCGTTCCACTACATCCATATAAGAAGCATCCTTCTCCATATCTGCCATTCTCTTTCCAAACATAGCAAGTGCAATCGTAGCACATGTCTCAGAATAATTGCTGTCATTTGGCAGATCATAATCTGTTGTAAATCGTTCCAAGAATCCAGAAGATCCAACACTTCCTGTAATATACATTCTTTTGTGCACCATATTATCCCACAAGTTTCGGCATGCCTGCTGTAATTCTTTATCCTGATATTCATATGCCAGGTCTGCCATTGCAGAATACATATAGTTTGCTCTTACAGCGTGTCCTTCTGCTGTCCTCTGTTTTCTTACCGGTTTATGTGCCTGCGCATACATGGTATCATAATTTACAAAATCCGGAAAAATACGCTTATGTCCCGGTCTCTTTTCCTCCTCCAGAAAATAATTTTTGCCAGTACCTCTCAGATCTATGAAATATTTTGCCAGATCCAGATATTTTTTCTCACGTGTTACACGGTAAAGCTTTACAAGTGCCAGTTCTATTTCCTGATGTCCCGGATATCCATGGATTTTTCCCTCTTCCGGTCCGAAAGTCTGGCAGACAAGATCTGCAAATTTTGATACAATTTCCAGGAATCTACGTTTTCCGGTTGCTTCATAGTATGCTACTGCTGCCTCGATCATATGCCCTGCTGTATAAAGCTCATGACCTTCCATAAGATTACTCCATCGTCCATCCGGTTCTTTGATCGTAAAATATGTATTTAAATATCCATCCGGCTGCTGTGCACGTCCGATCAGTTCAATCGTCTCATCAGCCAATTCTTCCAGCTTTTCATCTCTTTCATAATTTAACACAAAACCAACTGCTTCCAGCCATTTTGCAACATCCGTATCCTGAAATACGGCGCCCTGAAATTCTCCCTCTTTTTCTCCTGCTGCAATTTTGAAATTTTCTATACAATGACTGGTTTCTACATCTTCCAGTTTATCATTCAGAATATCCCACTGATAAGGAATAATCACATCCTTTACCAGATGCACATATTTATTCCAAAAATTATCTGTAACATGAATCTGTTTAAGAGAAATACTTGAATTTGCTGCTTTTCCCATTTTTTCTTCTCCTTTATCATCCATTTGGATCAGCGGTGACACCGTTAAATGTTCTTTAAAAGGGTGTCGAAAATTATCCCTCGATAATTCTGCGACACCCTCCTGATCTTTAAACTTCTTTATTTCATCGGCAGTTTGTAACCATCTCTTGTAAACAATGGAATCTGCTCGATCGGTGCTGCCACATGTACTTTCTGTCCACCTTCAAAGGTTTCACCTGTCCATGCATTTGTCCAGGAGGCTCCACCAGGAAGATATACATCTGTCTCACGTGCATCTGCATCTGTGATCGGTTTTACCAGAACTTTTGGTCCAAACATATACTCTGTCTCTACATTCCAACTTTCTTTGTCTTCCGGGAAGTCATAGAACAGCGGACGCATAACAGGAGTTCCTTTTTCATGAGCCTCCTCCATCAATTCTGTAATATATGGAAGCATGCGCTCTCTTAATCTCAAATAATCTGACAGAATCTCACAAACCTGATCTGTGTAACTCCATACCTCATTTGGTGCTCCTGATACACATGTAGCTCCACCAGTTGTACCATACTGAGGCTGAAGCGGCCAGCGATATCCGTGAAGTCTCATAACCGGACAGAAGCATCCATATTCAAACCAACGGACCAGAAGTTCATGGAATTCCGGATCATTTATATTTGCTCCGAAAAATCCGCCGATATCTGTTGTCCACCACGGAATACCTGCAATTCCCATATTAAGACCTGCTGCAACCTGATTTTTCATACTCGGGAAGGAAGATTTGATGTCTCCGGACCAGACCAGTGCACCATATTTCTGTGAACCGGCCCATGCGCAGCGGAGAAGATTGATAATGTTCTCCTGTCCTTCTGCTTTCATTCCATCAAAAAATGTCTTTGCATACATAACAGGATAAATATTTCCAACCTGAATATCCGGTCCGAGATGATAACGATAATTCTCGAAATCATAAACTGTATATTCCGGTTCTGCTTCATCCAGCCAGAATACTTTTACACCTTTATCATAATAATTCTTCTTTGCTTTTTCCCATACATATTCACGTGCTTCCGGATTAGTTGCATCGTAATGAAGTGTATTTCCCTGAAAATCCATGGATATCGGATATCCGGAATCTACGCGGATCAGAAGACCTTTACTCTTCATTTCATTGAAATTCTCGCTTCTGTAATCTACTGTCGGCCAGATGGAAACCATCAGTTCAATTCCCATATCTTTCAGTTCTTTGATCATTGCATCCGGATCCGGCCAGTATGTCGGGTCAAATTTCCATTCACCCTGCATAGGCCAGTGGAAAAAGTCAACTACGATCACAGAAATCGGAAGATTACGACGCTTGTATTCTCTTGCTACCTCAAGAAGTTCTTCCTGTGTCTGATAACGAAGTTTGCACTGCCAGAATCCCATTGCATATTCCGGCATCATCGGAACTTTGCCTGTTGCATTTGCATAAGCTTCTTCGATTTCAGCCGGTGTGTCACCTGCTGTGATCCAGTAATCCAGTTTTTTGGAAGAAAACGCTTCCCATGTTGTAATGTTTTTGCCAAAATTTACACGTCCTACAGCCGGATTATTCCACAAGAATCCATATCCAAGACTAGAAAGCATGAACGGAACACTTGCCTGTGAATTTCTGTGTGCCAGTTCAAGATCAGCTCCCTTTACATCAAGGTATGGCTGCTGATACTGGCCCATACCATATATTTTCTCCTCCGGTGTGGAAACAAAACGCATTGTCAGTCTGTAATCCCCACCTGTGATAGGCTTAAATTCTCTGGCTTCTACTTCAAGAGAACTGCAGGTATTTCCGAACATATCTTTTCTGTTGCGGACATACTCATCCAGTAAAAGTTCTCCTTTTTGATTATAAAATGCAATTTTACCAATCAAATTGATCTCTGCACGAATCTTACCATTGCAGATAGTTGCCCCATCCTCACGAACTTCAATTTCCGGTGTAACTTCTTTCTCCGGTGTGGTCAGCGCCCAATCTGCCGGATCCATCTCTGCTGTTTTCCATGCACGTACACGAAAACTGTCAGCACCCCATGGCTCAATTCTTACCCGTTCAGCCTCATAACGGTAGCACAGCGCATTTCCTTTTTGCTCAAAATACCCATATACGTCTCTTACTTCTTCCTGATTTGCCATTTCTTCCTTCTCCTTTTTATTCTTACTCTTTATGGAGTTTCAGCGAATCGGAACTGCAGTTTTATCTGTTTTGTTCTAATTCGCTGAACTTGTTTATAATAATAACTTTTGTTTTATCAGTCTTTTACTGCACCTGCGACAAGACCGCCTACAATATATTTCTGTAAGAAAATAAACATCAGAATTACCGGAAGTACCAGTATTGCACCATATGCCATGATACAGTTCCATCTTGTACCATATGCACTCTGGAATTTATAAATATTCGCTGTCAAAGGTCTCATTGTCTCTGCAACATTAAATGTCATTGAATATACCAGATCATTCCATCCATTCAGGAATGAAATAACCATGATAGTAATAATTCCTGTTTTTACTGCCGGAAGCATAACCATAAGAAATGCTTTTACCGATCCGCATCCATCCAGTCTTGCGGCCTCATCCAATGATACCGGAATACTTCTGAAATAAGGTCTCAATGTTACAATTACAAACGGTATAGAACTGGCTGCAATCGCAACCGGAGCTGTCAGATGATTTCCAAGAAAGCCCAATTTACTGAAAATCAGATACATTGGGGTCAATGTCAGGGATGGAGGAAGCATCTGTGAAATCAGAAATGTAAGAAGGAAAACATTTCCACCTTTTACTCTGTATCTTCCCATTCCATATGCTGCCGGGACACCGAGTACCAGAGCAATTGCCATTGTCAAAAGTCCATTAAGAAAACTGTTTTTCAAAGATATCAGAAACGTTTTATCTGTTAAGTTTTCCAGCCACGGTTCAAAGGTGAAATCATGTGGAAAATAGGTAAGAACCTTTCCAAATGTTTCTGCATCTGACTTAAATGAAATCTGTATCAGCCAGTAAATCGGAAATAAGAAGATAAATGCAATAAGAAGTGCAAATATCGAATTTCTGATCTCTTTTGCCTTTTCAGCACCTGTCATATTATCCATATCAGCCTTCCTCCTCTTCTTTTGATAACAGTTTCAGATAGAACAGACCAATAAGGAACAGGCATGCAAACAGTACCATTGCAACTGCCGCACCTTTTGAAAAGTTAAACTGTGTAAATGATAACATATAAGAATATGTTCCCAGCACATCTGTTGAATTCAACGGACCTCCGGCTGTCATGATATACATCAGGTCAAATGCACGGAATGTATAGATAAATCCTAACATCAGTACTGCAAGAATTGACTCTTTCATCAGGGGAAGAGTTATAAAAAGAAAACGTTGTCCCCAATTTGCTCCATCCATGGATGCGCTCTCGTATACATCCGGTGAAATACTTGTAAGTCCTGATACAAGAAGGAGCATATTAAACGGAATACCTACCCAGCAGTTCATAATAATTACTGCAATCAGAGCTGTGCTGGTGTTAACCAGCCATTCCGGACCGCTGATTCCGATTTTTCCAAGCAGGTCATTGATAAGACCTGCATTGGAAAAGATATTTTTACCAAGAAGACCAGTTACTGCCATTGGCATCATATAGCTGACAAGAATCAGACCTCTGATCGGACCTGCGAGTTTAAATTTCTGATTGAAAAACATCGCAAATGCAAATCCGATGGTAAACTGGAAAATAAGACAAGCTATTGTAAAAATAAATGTATTGCGCAGAACCAGAAGAAATGTCGGATCATGGAATAAATCAATATAGTTCTGTAATCCGACAAATACGGAAGTTCCTGATTTCAGGTTCTTTACATTTACATCCTTAAGACTGAGAATAATGTTATAAACGATCGGGTATCCCAGCACAAGGATCATATAAATAAATGCAGGTACAATGAAACAGTATGCTTCTTTCGTCTTTTGCTGCGCCATAGTCCTAGACTTTGCTGCCATTAAAGCCACATCCTTCCCTATTTGTTAGTTTTAGTTGCTTTCAGGAAGAGGAGTTTCTTCTACGATTGGATTAATTTTAGCTGCTGCTGTTTCAAGAGCGTCTTTTGCAGATGTTCCGTCTACGATTACAGACTGTGTTGCTGTATAAACCGCTTCAGAAATAGATGGCCATTCAGCGTGCGGTCCACGAGCCTGCGCATAATTCATTTCATCTGTAAATACCTTAAATCCATCCTGCTCAAATGTGTATTCAGCTGTCGCATCCTGTCTTGTAGGAATCTTTCCGCCTACAGCTGCCCATTTTGCTTCGTTTTCCTGTGAGCAGAGCCACTCAAGGAATTTAGCACATGCTTCTTTGTTTTCTGATCCTTTGCAGACACCAAAGTTCTCACCACCGATTGTAGATGTAGAGGTTCCTTCGTCGCCTGTTGGAAGAAGTGTAAAGTCATATTCAAATGCTCCGTTGATTGCATCTGTCTGTGCCAGATGCCATGTTCCACATTCTGCAAATGCAGCTTTTCCTGCGCAGAACTGATTCCATGCATCTGCCTGTGTCCAGTTTACACACTCTTTACTCATGTATCCGTTTGCTACAAAATCTCCAAGTGTCTGTAATCCATTTACAGCAGAATCAGCAGTAATATTATCAACATTAACGCCAGTTCCATTCTGTACAGATCTCAGCCATGGAAGGATCTGGAATGTTCCTTCTTCTGTAGATACTGCACACATTGCGAATCCGTATACATCATTGGATGCATCTGTTGTTGCTGCAACCATTTCCTTGAACTCATCAAGACTCTGCGGCATATGATCATATCCGGCTGCTTTCAGAAGATCCATATTGCAAGCAAGTGCAAGACAGTTACTATTCTGTGGAAGTCCGTAAACTTTTCCATCAGGGTCTTTACAGGAACTTAATGGTCCATCATAGAACTGATCCAGTTCTCCCCATGATTCTAGATCATCAGTGATATCTTCGAATACTCCGAGAGATATGTAGGATTCCATATCCGGTGAATCTACCTGTCCGATATCAGGAAGTTCTCCTGAAAGTGCTCCAACTGTGTACTGGTTCATTAACTCTGTTCTGGATACGAATGTTGCATTGATGTGAATGTCATCCTGTAAAGAATTATATTCTTCAACCATGTCTGCGAGCATTTCCTGCTCTGGCTTCTGATCAAAATAATGCCACATTGTAACTTCCTGCGGAGCTGCCTGTACAGTTGATGCCGCCATCAGCGAAGCCGCCAATAATGTTGCTGTAAATAATGTTTTTTTCATGTTTTTTCCTCCCTTTTTCCTTCTTAGTTGAATTTTGCTTTGGTTAGTTGCACAATTTTAAGTCGTCTCTCTGTTGTTTTGTTGTATATATTTTACCATTCAAATTTCCACCGCATAACCCAAGATTTTATGGAAAAAGGAATTTTGTACGGATAATATTTTAAGATTAAGGAAATATTTTAAGATTTTCAGGATATTTTCCATATATTTCTTATATTTTTACTCTTTTATTTCTGACAGATATTCAGATGGACTCTTTCCTGTCACCTCGCGAAAGACTTTTTTGAAGTATTTAGAATCGGAAAATCCTACCTGATAAGGAACATCCCTCTGATCACATATTTCTTCCCTCAACATATACTGTGCCTGTTCAATTCTATACTCCCTTAGAAAAGTGCTGAAATTTTCTCCGATATTTTTTCCAAAAAGATAACTGAAATATTCCTGGCTCAGCCCAAGATCTTCTGCCAATTTCTTCTGGCTTATTTTTCCGGCATATCCACTCTGTATGATATCCAGAGCTTGCAGAATCATAGGGTGGGCATCCGGATATTTATCTCTCAAATTTCTGGATTTTCTGCGGGAATAGCTATTTTTTCCACTGATCTTATTCTCAATTTTCTTCAGTACTGCTTCTGCCTCATCTCTTGTAAGAGGTTTCAGAAGATACTCTATTACACCAAGAGAAATTGACTGCTTGGCAAAATCAAAATCTGCATATGCACTTACAATCACAAATTCTGCCTTAATTCCCTGAGCTCTGGCAGCTTCTATTACTGAAAGCCCGTCCATAAACGGCATCTTGATATCAATAAAAACCACATCCGGCTTCTGTTCCAGAATCATTTCCAGCGCTGCTTTTCCATTAGATGCCTGTGCCACAATCTCATACTCATCCCTCAGGCTCTGCAAAACCCTTACTAATCCCTGTCTGGTTCTCTGCTCATCT
>ERZ835541.3237-NODE-3237-length-11617-cov-3.616156_pt1 | contig 11617 bp, 10 predicted proteins | sample MGYA00519945_ERZ835541 | MGnify/ENA primary metagenome ERZ835541 (study PRJEB31850, sample SAMEA3708780) | human gut metagenome | biome: human gut; feature: human-associated habitat; material: faeces | place: China | collected 2014 ...
AGCAACAAGGCCGAAGTCCTCATGTACATGAATATCAAGGATCTGGCCCACTACCGGATCTGCGAGAGCAGCTACCGCGGCATCCTGACCCACTATGAGGCATTCAGCGCCATGCTTTTTGAGAACAACGATATGCCCATGGACAAATACCAGATCGGCATCCCCCAGCCCTATATGGACGACGACCAGAAGTGGGTGCTGACCTACGGCATCTCCTGCCGCCCGTTGATGCCCTCTGCAGCCAAGCGACTTCTCAGCAAAACACCGCTTTCCATCGATAAGACACTGGTTCAAGAGTTGGTGATATCCAAAGAGGACATCCGCTTGATGAAGCACTACAATATGTTCGTCATGGTGTAGTCTCCATTGTCCGGCTTAGAAGTATCGATGTGTTTATCTGCTTTTTTAATAAGGCTTGATTGTAAAGGGTAAGAAGAAAACACAGAAATAATCGAACACAAAGCTGTCAGGGTGGCAGCGCAGGACGGAGGATGTTTTTCACTGCCCTCCGAGGATAGTGTGGCCTACACGGAGTTCTGTTTGATATTTGCCAGTAATTTGGCACCCACTATTACGCAGCAACAAAAAAGAGCGCTTTTTGTCGAGGCAATGACCCTTGTCACTTGGACGAAACAACAGGAGGAGAACTCCGGTATTCCCCAGAACACCCTCTCCGCTTTCTCCGCATGACCCGCATTTGCCCCCCATACGGGAAACATAGCCAGAAGTTACAGGGCCACCCGGCGGGAGGGTCCCGCCCGGTGGCTCTATTTCTTCGTTTTGATACCCTTTCATTGTTTCCAGCAGCGCAAAATGTGACCATTCCACTGCCAGAGAAAGTTGACCCACACCGACGATGCCGGTGGCTCTGACCCACACCTTGACCCACACGGGAAAACGAACGGGTGGAACACATGGAACAAAGAGTTTCCGACCGCATCCTTTTTGCGGTAAAAATGCCCACAAAGCCTTACAAATCAAGGGCTGGGAGGACTTTTATCACTTGGTAAGGATGAGGTCGGCGGTTCGAATCCGCCCAGCAGCTCCAAAAGATCCTGTTTTCTATCGAAAACAGGATCTTTTTCTTTGCCTATTTTTCCTCTATGGGTGAGGGCATGAAGCGAGGCGGCCGCATATCCTTACCCTTGCGGTAAATACGGCTTGCCTATAGGGCGAATAGCGCCTGTCACACGGTAATTATCTTCAGCCACTCAATATATTCCAGCGCCAATTCTGACAGTACTCGAGAGGGGTTACAGATATACCCGATCTCGATTTGCCCCAAATCCGTGATGGGCACACTGACCAAGGCACGGCGGCGGTCCTCTTGTGTCAGATAGCCGGAGCCGGTCACATAGGCATCGCCCAGTGCCAGCAGTGAATACGCCATCGCCCGGTCGGATACCGAGATGACCTGCTGCTGGGGGTTCCACTGGCGCCTGGTCGTCGTGAATCGGGCCGAGGAGGGATGACACTCCTCATAAGAAATAAACGGGTACTGCTGGATGTCCGCCAGTGTAACGCTTTTACACTCGGCTAAGGGATGCGTGTTCTGGATGTAAATATGCAGCAGATCATATTTCAGATGCTGAAAAAATATATTCCGCCGATTGCATGCCTTGATAATGGCGCTGCGGCTGTCACTGGTGAAAAACAGCACGCCGATGTCGGAGCGATTCGTTTCCACATCCTGCAGCACCTGATCCATGTTTCCCTCAAAATATCCCAGATGATATTTTTGATTCTTAGGCTGACATACAATGTGCTCAAAGGCATCGATACCGGAGACATGGTGCAGGGAAGATACGCAAAAATACTCGCACTCCCCCTTGTGGTTTTTATACTTGTCATCCAAATCCTGGTAGATATTTGTCAGCAGCTGTGTGTCCTTCAGGAATGCCTCTCCCTGGCGCGTCAGCGATATGCCCTTACTGGTTCGCTCAAAAAGAACCATACCATATTCCCGCTCCAAGTTTCGGATCGACTCGGATAGACTGGATTGGGAGATGAACAGCGACTCTGCCGCCTTGCCGATAGAGCCTGCCTTGCTGACGGCCCGGACATATAGTATTTGCTTTAATGTCATCGTTTTCACCTCATACTTGCGCTGCTGTCGCAGATGGAGACCTCTCGCCACTGTTTGCCCCAACCGACACCGCTGGAATGGTAATTGTGGGACATCTTCCTGATTTTAGCAGCATTTTTGTTAAAAAGCAACCTCCAACATTATAAATCAACTTCCCCAAAACCCTGTTTTTACCTGAAAGCCATCGGTCTTACCGATGGCTTTGCATCGCTTATTTGTTCTTCAAATTCTACGGGTGCTGGCGTATAATGAGTTCACGCAAAATACCACCCATGGAAAAGAACCGGACTGCTTGTCCGTATCAACCAATGGAGGGAGCGACCCTGAAAGGAGGAGCCTATGATAGCCGAACACACGCAAACCGCCACCGAGGCCCCCGTTGTTTTGCAGTGTGTTGACCTGTGCAAGTGCTATAACGGTGTCGTACAGGCCAGCGATCACATCAATTTCACCTTGCGCCGCGGCGAGGTACACGCCTTTCTGGGGGAAAACGGTGCAGGAAAGAGCACACTGATGAAAATGCTCTACGGCATCGAGCAGCCCGATGAGGGTCAGATGTTCCTTTCCGGCGAGCCAGTGGTGCTGAAAAGCCCTGCTGACGCCATTGCCCACGGCATCGGTATGGTACACCAGGAACTGATGCTGATTCCGCACCTGACGGTGGCGGAAAACATTACCCTGGGGCAGGAGGTCAGGACCAGAAGCGGACGGCTGAAAAAGCAGGAAGCGTCACGCAGTATCCGGGAGCTGGCCGCTTCCTATGGCTTAGATATAGATCCTGATGCGCTGGTGGACAAACTGACCATCGGGCAGCGCCAGCGAGTGGAGATCGTCAAGCTGCTGTATCGCAAGGCGGACATTTTGATTTTCGACGAGCCCACCGCCCTGCTGACGCCTCAGGAGTCCGACGCGCTGTTTGATGTGCTGCGCCGCCTGCGGGAGCTGGGCAAGTCCACAATTTTCATTACGCATAAGCTGCGGGAGGTCTATCAAATTGCAGACCGCATGACCGTGATCCGGCAGGGCCGGATCATCGGCACCACCACCCCTCAGGAAACCGGTATGGAAAAGCTGACGCAGATGATGGTGGGCAAAACGGTTCCCACCGGGCGCCGTCGGCCCCACCCCATTGGGGAGGAAGCGGTGCTGCAGGTAAAGGGCCTCAGCGTGCAGAGCCGTGGCGGCGCCGCTGTGCAAAATGTCACCTTTTCCATTCGCTCCGGCGAGGTGCTGGGCGTAGCGGGTATCGAGGGCAACGGACAGACGCCTCTGGCGCAGGCCCTTCTGGGCCTTTGCCGCTCCTCCTCCGGCAGCATTCTGCTGGACGGGCGGGAGATCACCGGCCGCACGACCAAGCAGATTCGCGATGCCGGCGTGGGCAGCATTCCCGATGACCGGCAAGGCATGGGCCTCATCCTCAGTATGCGGCTCTTTGAAAATATGCTGCTGAATGCCTACGACGAAAAGCCCTATGCCAAAAGCCCGCTGCTGGAGGACTGGGCGGCCGCCCGCCGTGATGCGCAGGCTAAGATCGCCGATTACAGCATTGCGGCCACCAATGAGTCGGTTGTGGTCGGCACCCTCTCCGGCGGCAATCAACAAAAAATCGTCGTCGCCCGGGAGCTTGACCGGGGCTGCCGGATGCTCATTGCCGCGCAGCCTACCCGGGGCGTTGACATCGCCTCGGCGGATTACATCCAAGGCCGCATTTTGGCGGCGGCGGAACAGGGCTGCGCCGTGCTGCTCATTTCCAGCGATCTGGATGAGCTGATCAAGGTCTCAGACCGGATCATGGTGCTGTTCCGTGGGCAGATCATGGGATTTGTGGATGCAGACAATGCCACCCGTGAGGCCTTAGGACGCATGATGCTGGGCGAAGCCCACTGATCGATCCTTTATTGATCCTGCTGCCGATTAAACGGCAGCTTAGAACTAACCAAGGAGGAACTAAGATGAAGTTTACAAATGTGAAAAAGTGGCTGTCCATGCTGCTGGTGGTCTGCTCGATGCTGTCCCTGGTGGCCTGCGGGAAGTCCGACAAGGATTCGGCAGGTGACGATTCCGAGAAAGGCACCAAGGTCGCCGTTGTGTTCGCCTCCAGCGGTCTGGGAGATAAGTCCTTTAACGATGCACTGTATGACGGCATGAAGAAAGCGGAGAGCACCATGGGCATCCAGTGGGTATATTCCGAGCCCAAGGATGACGCCGAGTACGAGGGCCTGATATCCGGCTATGCCGACAGCGGAGACTGCGACCTCATCATCTGCCTGGGCGGCAGCCAGAGCTCCAGCCTGGAAAATGTGGCCCCTAACTATCCGCAGCAGAAGTTTGTGATCCTGGACGCTGTGGTGGAGGGTGACAACATCCGCAGCTACACATGGCGTGATCAGGAGCTGGGCTTTTTGGCCGGCTTCCTGGGTGCCAGCCTGTCCGACACCAATACTCTGGGCTTTATTGGCGCCCACGACATCCCCCTGTGCAATCTGGGTGCTGCCGGTATGATCGCCGGAGCTCACTATGCTAACCCTGACTGCCAGGTGCTGGTGGACTACGCCAACGGCTGGGCAGAGGTCAACGGCTGCTATGAGCTGGCCACATCCATGCATGAGCAGGGCGCCAGCCTGATATACCACACCGCCAGTGCCGGCGGCCTGGGTATCCTCAATGCCGGCAAGGAGAAGAACTTCCTGACCGTCTTCTTTGACGGCAACCTGAATGCGGACGCCCCCCAGACCAACATCGCCAGCGCCATCCGGGACTTCCCCGCTTGCGCCCAGGAAGCGATTCAGGATGTCATTGACGGTAAGTTCACCGCCGGTGCCATTGAAAAGGGTCTGGCAGAGGACAGCCTGTACCTGGATTTTGACGGCTCTGCCTATCAGATCCCCGCTGATGTGATGGAGAAGTACAATGCGGCGGTGGCTGCCATCAAGGACGGCACCATCGTGGTCCCCAGCACCATTGAAGATGCAAAGGTGTGGAAGGCGGCATAAATCGCCAAGCGCACAACACGGGGCTGAAGGCCTGCCTGGCCTTCGGCCCCGCACCTTATCGGCAGAGACCTATCATCTGCGCAAGGAGGGACACTGTGAAAAAAACAAGGATTCGATTGTCGCTATTTTCGTTGGTTCTGGCGCTGGTGCTGTTCGGGCTGACCATACGGCTTACCGGGCGGGATCCCCTGGTGGTATATTGGAGCATACTCACCGGCTCCTTCGGCAGCACCAAGAGCTTTCTGAATGTGCTGGCATATATGCTGCCGCTGATCATGACCGGCCTCGGTGCGGCGGTGGCCTTCCAGAGCGGTGTTTTCAACATCGGCGGTGAGGGACAGGTGCTGGTGGGCGGACTGGCCTCCGTTATTGTGGGCCTGACGGTGCCGCTGCCGGCACCGTGGGGCTGGCTGCTGGCGCTGCTGGCGGGCTTTGCGGCCGGTGCTCTGTGGGCACTCCTGCCCACCCTGTTTGCCGGGCGAAACCTGACCTCACTGTCCGTGGCCACCATTATGATGAACTCCATCGCCGCGCTGCTGACGGAGTATATTGTCAAGAGCTATTTTCAGCGTCCCGGCGCCAGCAACACGGAGACCGTGGTTGTGAACGAGGGCAGCATTTTGCCGCGCATTTTCCCCAGCACGCAGTTTAACTACGGCATCCTTGTGGCGCTATTCTGCGTAGCCGTTGTAACGTGGATGCTGTATAAAACCCCTTTTGGCTTTTCCCTGCGGGCCATGGGTAGCAACCCCCGTGCCATGCAGCAGGCCGGACTGCCGATCTATGGCCGGACGATTGCCGCCATGTGCATCAGCGGCGGCCTGTTTGCCCTGGGCGGGTCCATCCAGTGCTTGGCGGTATATAAGCGTTTCGTCATGGGCTTCTCCCCCGGGTACGGCTGGGACGGCATTACCGTGGCCACCCTTGCCATGAATTCGCCTGTGGGCGTGCTGCTGAGCGCCTTCCTGTTCGGAATGCTGCGCTCCGCCTCCATCAGCATGAGCCTGACCAGCCAGGTGACAACGGAGATGATCTCCGTGCTCCAGGGCTTTATCGTCATGCTGGTGGCCTCTCCGGATGTGTGGAATGTGCTGGGCCACCTGTGGCAGCGGCTCAAGAGCTGTGTCGGCCGGGGCCGGAAACAGGAAGGAGCTGCTGAATAATGGATTTTTGGATCTCATTTGCCAACTTTTTTGCCTCTGCCATCCGGCTGACCGCACCCATTGCACTGGGCACTCTGGCCTGCACCATCAGCGAGCGGGCGGGTGTCATCAACATCGGCATTGAGGGTTCCATGCTCTTCAGCGGGTTTCTCGCCGCTGTGGGCTCTTACTATACGGGCAGCCCTTGGGTAGGGCTGCTGTGCGGCTGCGCCGCCGGTGCATTTCTGGCGCTGATCCTGGGGGTGCTGGCCATTTACTGCAACGGCCAGCAGATCGTGATCGGCATCGGCCTCAACCTCTTCGGCCCGGGCTTTGCCTATATGATGATGCGTGCCCTGTGGGACACCACCGGCATCTCTCCGTGGGTGGAGGGCTTTCAGGCCGTGAATATTCCCCTGCTCTCCCGCATCCCCATAGCGGGCACCATGCTCAGCGGCTACCCGGCCTGCATCTATCTGGGTCTGCTGGCGGTGGCGGTTATGCAGTATCTGCTGCATCGAACCGCATGGGGCCTGCGGATCCGTGCCGTGGGCGAAAACCCCGCCGCCGTGGCCACGCTGGGCATCAATGTCTACCGCCTGCGAATGCGTGCGGTGCTTCTGGGAGGCGTTTTTGCCGGCATGGGAGGCGCTGTCATGTGCCTCAGCTCTGCCAATGTGTTTGTCAATGATATGTCCGCCGGGTCCGGCTTTATGGCCTTTGCCGCCAACCAGTTCGGCCAGTGGTCTCCCGTCGGCGGCTATCTTGCCACGCTGCTGTTTGGCGTGATGCAGGCGCTGCGGATGCGCCTGCAGAGCTTCGGCATCGCCACGCAGCTGACCCAGATGCTGCCCTATCTGGCCGCGCTGATCGGCATCAAGCTCACCGGTATGCGGATGCGGGCACCGGCGGCCAATGGCACCCCCTACCCCCATCCGCTCTCCGCTCCCTGCCTGCGCCGGAAAAGCGCCGGGGAATCACAGTCGAAAGGATCGAAGGCATGAATATTACATTTCACGAATGCAGATATATTCTGCACCTGAAGGATTATGACAGCGGTGTCTTTTTCTACCGCGAGGTACTGGGCCTGCAGCCCAACTATAACTGGTCCATCGTCCCCGATCAGAAGGGCTACCGCTTCTACATGGGCAGCGGACGGCTGGAGATCACCCAGATCCCCTTTACCCCCCGGCAGGGACACAGTGAGTTTTTGGCCCAGTGCTCCGATCTGCCTCTGTGCATGGAGCGGATTTTGGAGGAAATGCCCCACATCGAGATCCTCTCTCAGGATGCCCGGCAGGTGACCCTCCGGGACACCGAAGGCAATCTGGTGCATCTGCTGCAGGACGACAGCTCCTGCAGCGGCGGTGATGTGGATAAAACGGATATGTTTACCGGCACCTTTACCGGCGTGCTTTATGAGGATGATTTGGCGGCGGCGCAGAGCTTCTACTGCGACCGGCTGGGGCTTCCGCTGCTGGAGCGGCAGGCAGATGCGCTGCTGCTTCAGGCCGGCGATGCACAGCTTCTGCTGCGCAGGCGTCCGGCAGGCTGCACCTTGGGCCCGTCCATGATCGGCCTGGAGGCCAGCAGCGTCAACAAGCTGTATGACCGGTTCAGCCAAAGCCCGGACTATAAGGAGGCCGGGGTGCTGCGTGACACGGACTTTGATGCGCGGCGGCTGTTCCAAATGTACGACCCCAGCGGCAATGTGGTGGAGATCTACGCCTATCTGCGCAATGTGCGAGAGGAAATTTTGATGCACTGATGATAGAAAGGGGAAAATATGTGGCGCAAAGAATACAGAATCGTTTATTATTCCTGGGAGTTTGACACCCTGCAGTCCTTTTATCGGGATCTGCTGCGTCTGCCCCAGATGTATGGCTGGTACACCAGCCCGGTGGATCGTGGCTGCAAGTTCAAGATCGGAGACAACCGTCTGGAATTGATCTGCCGCCATCCCACTCTGCCCCAGGGCCCTGCGGGTATGCGGTTAGAGGCAAAGGACATTGAGCTGTGCTACGCCAACCTGAAAAAGGAGCCTCGGGTCACCGTTATCCGCCCCCTGCAGTCTCATCCGTGGGGCGAATACAGCTTCTGCATCAAGGACCCCGTGGGCAACTGGGTGGAGGTCTACCAGCGCTCCGAGCAGTATCGGCCCATGGGGGGCGATGACGGCGGCTGCTACTTTACCGATGAGTATACCGCCATTCTTTTCGCGGAGGATCTGGAGAAGATCACCGCCTTTTACCGGGATTCCATGCAGATGCCCGTGGTCACCTCCTGGGATCGGGGTCCCGAGGATCGGGGCTGCCGCCTCCGCTCTGCCGGCGGCTTTATGGATATTCGGCAAAAGACGGAGAACACGCCCCAGGGGCCTGCGCTGACCACCATTGAGGCCGAGGATGTCAACGCCTGCTTTGCGTGGCTGGAGAGCCGTGACGATGTGGAGGTGCTGCTGGGGCTTACCGACACCTGGTACGGCGACCGGATTTTCCAGATCTGCGATGAGGAAAAGAATGTGGTGGAGGTGCTGGCCTATCGCCGCAATATGAAAAATCGGGACACGCTGCCGCAAGAGGATCCGTCATGAGGGAAAGGATACTGATTCGAAACGCGGATGCTGTGGTGACCTGTGATCCGACGGATCGTGTGCTCTATAACAGCGACATTCTCATCTGCGGCAACCGCATTGAAGCGGTGGGAAGCAACCTTGCCGCCGGTGACGCCCAGATCATTGACGCCGCAGGCAAGTATGTTTACCCCGGCCTTGTTAATACACACCATCATTTTTTCCAGGCATTTGTCCGCAATTTGATGACGATTGACCGCTCGGAGCTGACGCTGATGCAGTGGCTGGATGACATCTATAAGGTTTTCGTCCGTATCGACGGGGATGTGATTTTCTATGCCAGCGCCGCCTGTATGGCAGACCTTATTAAGCACGGCTGCACCTGCTCGGTAGACCACCAGTACTGCTATACACCGGCCACCGGCAAGCAGGGGGTGGACCGGCAGATGGAGGCCGCCCGTCTGATGGGCTTTCGCTTTGTGGCCGCCCGCGGCACCAACACCCTGCCCCGCTGGAAGGGCAGCACCATTCCCGATGAGATGTGCGAGACAACAGCGGAGTACCTGGACGACTGCCAGCGTCTGCTGGCGCTCTATCACGACCCGGAGCCTTTCTCCATGCGGCAAATCGTGTTGGCCCCCTGCCAGCCCATCAACTGCACCGAGGACACCTTCCTGGAGACCATACGCCTGGCCCGCAGCGCCGGCGTCCATATGCACACCCATTTGTGCGAAGGGGAAAACAGCAGCATGGTGCGCCGCTTCGGTGTCCGCTCTCTGGAATGGTGCCGCCGCATCGGCTTTGTCGGCAGTGACATTTGGCTGGCCCATGGCCGTGAAACGCTGCCGGAGGAATATGCTCTGCTGGCGGAAAACCACATGGGCATTTCCCACTGCCCCGCCCCCACTATGCTGGGCGGCAGCGAGATTTTGGACATCCCCGGTATGCGCAAGGCCGGCATACCCATAAGCCTCGGCGTGGATGGCTGCGCCACCAACGACGGCTCCAATATGCTGGATACCCTGCGTCTGGCATACCTGATGCAGACCTTTCTCAGCAAAAAGCGGGGCGGTTGTCCCTCCCCCTATGAGATGCTGAAGCTGGCCACTGTGGGGGGCGCCGAGATGATCGGACGTCCGGAGCTGGGGCAGCTTGCCGCCGGGAAGGCGGCGGACCTCTTCATGGTCGATGCCCGGCGTCTGGAGTACGCCGGTGCTCTCCATGACCCCGCATCCATGCTTGCCAAGCTGGGTGTCACCGGCCCCGTCTGGCTGACCATGATCAATGGCCGTGTTGTTTATCGGGACGATCATTTGACCGGCGTAGACGAGGCGAAGCTGCTGCAAGAGGGCGAGCAGGTCTGCACCCGTGTGCTGCGGGATACCTGCGAGGCCTTTGCACCCTATCGCCGTAATCCACAATAGGAGGAAAGGAACATGTCATATCTGGACTTTCAGCTGCTTCTCTATGTGCCGTCGGAGCAGTATGAGCCTTGCCGTACCTTTTACGAGCAGGTATTTGCGACACAACCGTTCTATGGCTGGGACGAGGGGCCGGAGGACCGGGGCGTTAAGTACGATCTCGCCGGCACAAAGCTGGTGCTGCTGACCCAGGAAAATCCGTTCCCCACTTCCGGTGCCGTACATTTCCAGCTGCAGGTGCCGACTCTGGAGGATATCTATCCCCGGGCGCAGGCAGCCGGTGCCGTCACTCAGGAGCCTTTCTTCCGTCCCTACGGCTGGCATATGTTCCGCATGGCGGATCCGGCGGGAAATCACATCAATATTTATACGGTGCCAACCACCGCCGAATAAAGCGCACCGAAACCGTAAAAATTAAAGGATGCCCTTCACGCCCGGAATTAAAAAGGGAGGCAGCTTATGAAACAGAACCGTCTCGTAAGCCGCCTCCCTTTTTTCGTTTTTAATTGCCAAGGTTCACGGCATCACCCGGCGGGCCATGCGGATAAAGTCCTCCTTGCCGAAAATCACCGGCACCGGGTATACGGGGTTGGCCTCCGCCCAGGCGACCATTTGAGGCAGGTCCTCCGGCCGAATACAGGGAAAGCGTTCGGGGATGCCCAGCGCCCGGTTCATGCGGTAAATGGCTTCTACCACCTGCCGGGTAAGGCTTCGGGTCTCCCGGGTGTTATAAAAGCGGCCGATGTAGGCCTCCACCGCATGGGTCAGGGCGTCCAGGCCGGTCTCCGCCGTGACGCCGTGGAAGCTGCTCCGGGCCGGGAGCCTCTCCGCCATGGTAATAAATTCCGGTGCGGCGCACTGGCGGCGGCTTGCCACGATCATGGGTTCTTTGCACCCGGCGTCCGCCAGCAGCTCCGGCAGCCTTTGCAGGCTCCCGGCTCCGGTGATACATTCCGGCCTGCGCCAGGGCAGTACCCGGGCCTTCAGGCCGAAGCAGGCCTGAAACACCCGACAGTATATTTTTTAAGCAGCATAATGCGTACATCCTTTCCATGGACTATTACGCCGCATTTTAGGCGGGATTGCAAGACGGAATGGGGACATGGATATTGTAGGGGCGGACGGCTCTGTCCGTCCAGTGCGATAACGCAACATTTTGTAGGGCAGGGCCCGTGCGCCCCGCCGGGAGTGGGGGTGCCGGGCAGCGGGGTGAGGGCACCCCGCCCTACACACCATTTACCGATAGAATCTCACAAGGGGCGGCGGCCGCCCACCGTCGTGCCAACCGATTCCCGGCCACTGTCGTGCCCGTTAATTGGGGCCCTATAAGGGCCTATTGCGGACGAAGCCCTTAAGGGGTTTTTATCTATGCCTTGGGATTCTTACTACCCGTAAACGGGTCT
>ERZ835541.3247-NODE-3247-length-11581-cov-4.223148_pt1 | contig 11581 bp, 7 predicted proteins | sample MGYA00519945_ERZ835541 | MGnify/ENA primary metagenome ERZ835541 (study PRJEB31850, sample SAMEA3708780) | human gut metagenome | biome: human gut; feature: human-associated habitat; material: faeces | place: China | collected 2014 ...
AATAAGCTTGTGAAACAAGCGAATAAGCTCTGAAAGAGCGGATTTGCGAGTTTGATAAAAAGGCTAATTGATATGTGATATAATGACCGAGTTTGACAATCACCACATGTTTGTCCCCAGCGGGCAATGTGCATCTGACCGAAAGGCTCTCGCTTCCACATAAGCACCACATTTTCGGCAAGTACCTTTATTAAGCCATTTACACGCCTTGCATACCGCAAGGCGTGTTTCATATTGCGACGGATCAGCCTGTTCCATTTTAGGGACACTTCTTTGAAAGTCCAACACCTGCTGTAGTGCCGTCTGCTCATCCATTTCCCGTAGCAGACAGCGTACACAGGGGATCCGCATATTTGATCCAGACATATTAAATCTACATTCCCTTCTCAGACAATCGGACAATGAATCCGACATACACTGCACGGTAACAAAGTAACTGTCTGCTCGCTGCCGTTCCAAGGTTCTGTACGATACTGCACCTTCACCTGATCCGGCTGTTCAAAAGTATTGTGCGCATGCACCTCATCCTGAAGCACAGCAATCTCTGCTTGTCCGTTAAATTGGCTCTTATCTTCCAAACGGCAGATCACCTGTATTTCTTCCTTCAGCGAAGTATTCGCAAGCGTAATCGTCATATTTCCATCATCACTCACAGACACCGACTCCGAAAGTGATGGTATCACTTTTCCAGCATGATCTACCGGCAACGTATCAACCGCACTTTGCACAAGACTGGCACCCTGATGTTCTTTATACATAGCAAACACATCATAAGTTGGCGTCTTAACGATCTGATCCCCCTCTGTCAACACCATCGCCTGCAATACATTGACAACCTGTGCGATATTTGCCATTGAGATCATGTCGCTATGTTTGTTAAAGATATTTAAATTCAAAGCGGCTACGATCGCATCACGCATCGTATTTTGCTGGTACAAAAATCCCGGATTCGTTCCCGGCTCCACATCATACCAAGTTCCCCACTCATCTATAATAAGATCAATATTATGCTCTGGATCAAGCTCATCCATAATCTTCAAATGACCATCAATGACCTCCTCGATCCCTAACGTTTTCGCGATCGTTGTGTAATATTCCTGCTCAGTAAAATCCGTAGCACTTCCTTTGTGTTCCCAGTCGCCCGGCACGGTATAATAATGCAGACTAATCCCTTTGGCGTGCTGATGGTTAATACGACTCATCAGCTCTCTCGTCCATGCATAATCATCCCCACTTGGTCCACAAGCTACTTTATATAATTTATTGCCGGAATATTCTTTGCAAAACTGCTGATACCGCTTATATTCATTGGCATAAAAGTCCGCGTCCATGCTGCCACCGCAGCCCCAACTTTCATTGCCGATACCCAAGTATTTTACTTTCCAAGGCTCTGCATGACCGTTCGCTGCACGTAACTCTGCAAAAGTTGATCCTGACTCTGCCGTCATATATTCTACCCATTCTGCTGCCTCCTGCACCGTACCACTTCCCATATTAACAGCAATGTATGGTTCACAGCCGATCTGTTCGCAAAGTTCCATAAATTCGTGCGTACCAAAGCTATTGTCCTCTACTGTACCGCCCCAGTTTGTATTGACCATCTTCCGTCTGGACTCCTTCGGACCAATGCCATCTTTCCAATGATATTCATCCGCATAGCATCCACCCGGCCAGCGCAGTACAGGAAGCTTAATCTCACGCAGAGCCTCCACAACATCATTGCGCATGCCGTTGGTATTCGGAATATCCGAGTCCTCTCCAACATAAACGCCGTCATAAATGCAGCGTCCTAAATGCTCCGAAAACTGTCCATAAATCTCCGGTGCGATCGTGCTCTTGTGAACACTTGGTGTTATACTTAACACTGACTTTTTCATAAATAAATTTCCCCCTTTTTACTATTTTCTCCCAATACACTATAAGTTGGCAACTAATTTCAACCTCAAAATAGTCCACCGATCAAATATACCGCAAAGGCCGCAACCCATGCAACGATACATTGCCAGATCACCATGCTGACAGCCCATTTACCGCCCAACTCACGTTTTACAGATGCGATCGCTGCGATACACGGAGTATACAGCAGACTAAATACGAGCAGTGAACCGGCCGTCAATGGTGAAAGCACTGTACTGATTGATCCGCTGAATAAAACTTCTAACGTGGAAACAACACTTTCTTTTGCCATAACTCCACTGATCAATGCGGTAGCAATTCTCCAATCACCAAGTCCCAGCGGTGTTAATACAGGCACAAATATCTGCGCGATCATTGCAAGCATACTGTCCGAAGAATCGGACACCATATTCAAACGCAGATTGAAACTCTGCAAAAACCAAACTACTACCGTTGCGACCAGTATAACTGAAAATGCTTTCTGCAGAAAATCTTTTGCCTTTTCCCACAGCAGCTGTCCCACATTTCGTACACCAGGCAAACGATAATTAGGCAATTCCATCACGAAAGGAACCGGTTCTCCCTCAAATAATGTTGCTCGGTATAGGAAGGCTACCAAGATTCCCATAACAATGCCAAACAGATAAAGCCCCGTCATGATCAGGCCGCCGCGCCCCGGGAAGAACACGCTGACAAAAAACGCATATATCGGTAATTTGGCCGTACAACTCATAAACGGCGTCAACAAGATCGTCATTTTACGATCTCTTTCACTAGTCAGCGTACGTGTTGCCATGACAGCCGGCACTGTACAACCAAACCCGATCAACAATGGAACAATGCTTTTGCCGGAAAGACCGATCTTGCGAAGCAGCTTATCCATTACAAAAGCCACACGGGCAATATACCCACTGTCCTCCATTAATGACAAAAAGAAAAACAAGGTGACAATGATCGGCAAAAAGCTTAGCACACTCCCCACACCGGTAAATATTCCATCCATGATCAAACTGTATAACGCATCATTCAGCTGAGCTGCTTTTAATCCTTTTCCCACCATATCTGCGATTGCATCAATACCTAATTGCAATATATTTTGCAGCCATGCACCGATCACGTTAAACGTCAGATAAAATACTGCAGCCATGATCGCAATAAAACACGGAATCGCTGTATATTTTCCGGTAAAGATCCGGTCTATCTTCTCACTGCGAATTCGCTCTTTACTCTCTTTTGGTTTTACCACTGCTTGTTCACATAAACGTTCAATGAAATCAAAGCGCATATCTGCAATTGCAGCACTGCGGTCTACACCTCGCTCTGTCTCCATCTGGCACACAATATGCTCCAACATTTCCTTTTCGTTTTCATCAAGTTTTAACTGCTTTAGGATCAGCAGATCTCCTTCAATTGCTTTCGTTGCAGCAAATCGCACCGGGATATCTGCCTTTTCAGCGTGATCTTCAATCAGATGGATCACCGCATGAATACACCGATGTACGGAACCATCGTGATCTTTTTTGTCACAGAAATCCTGTCGCATCGGCCGTTCCTGATACTTCGCGATATGAAGTGCATGTTTCACGAGTTCCTCTACGCCCTCGTTTTTGGCTGCAGAAATCGGAATGACAGGTACCCCTAGCAATTCCTCCATCAAATTGACATTGATCGCTCCATGGTTACTGGTTACTTCATCCATCATATTCAATGCGACTACCATCGGAATATCCATCTCCAAGAGCTGCATTGTCAGATATAAATTACGTTCAATATTGGTTGCATCGACAATATTGATAATTGCTGTTGGATGATCTTGCAGCACAAAGTTACGCGAAACGATTTCTTCGCTGCTATATGGCGACATCGAATAAATTCCCGGCAGATCCGTCACATTTGTATCTGAATATCCCTTAATAGCACCATCTTTGCGATCCACTGTAACCCCGGGGAAATTGCCAACATGTTGATTCGCACCCGTCAACTGATTAAACAATGTCGTTTTACCACAATTTTGATTGCCGACCAGGGCGTATGTTAAAGTGGTTCCTTCCGGCAGAGGATGTTCGTCCTCTTTGGAATGAAACTTTCCCTCTTCACCAAGCCCCGGATGTACAGATGGCTGTATTCTTTCACTACCGGCATGACTATTACTGCGCTTGTCAATCGGTTTTATCTCAATCTGTTCTGCTTCTGCTAGGCGAAGCGTCAATTCGTACCCGTGTATTTGTAACTCCATCGGATCTCCCATTGGTGCAAACTTGACAACCGTCACCTCTGCTCCGGGAATCATTCCCATATCCAAAAAATGCTGTCTAAGCGCGCCTTCGCCACCTACTTGCGTCACAACAGCACTCTTTCCTATCTCCAGTTCTTTTAAGGTCATACTATCCTCCAAGTATAATTCTTGTTGAGAATTTTTCTCATTAAATTACGGTATATCAATATATTTTCAATGTCAACTCCTTTTACCGTTTTTTTTGACTTTCCTGACATTTATTGCTATTCTTTTGGTAATGATCTGCGCATCTGCGAAAGTAATGGATCCCATTTCTTTCGCTCAAGCTGATACACAAAATATATTAGGAGGGAGCGCTCTATGTTACTGCATGTACTGGCAGCAATTCACAATACTACCACTCTGCTGTTTGGCATTTTTATATCTGCCTTTTTTTTAGGCGTGCGCCAAAATAAGTCTAATACGATCAAGCTGCTATTGTATTCTCTGGCAGAGGGTACCGTCTATCTGCTGTCACTCACTCTGATCGGTGAAACTGCTACCATGCAGATCTACCCTCTGTTCATACATCTTCCGCTCGCTCTGTTTTTGACATTCTACTACCATTACACATTTCTTTCGTCCTGTGTTTCCATCGTCTCTGCCTACCTTTGCTGTCAGGTCAGTACGTGGATCGGAATGTTTGCACTTTCTCTCTCCGGTGAACAATGGTGTTATTACTGCTTTCGCATCATCGCAACCCTCGGTACGTATTTCTTCCTATGCCGCTATGTGTGTCACACGACAGAAATGATTTTTGCGAAGGATAGACGAGAGCTTTGGGTTATTGGCTTTCTCCCTTTTGTCTATTATATTTTTGACTATATGTGTACAAAATTTTCCAATCTGTTATACTCCGGCAACAAAGCTGTGGTCGAGTTTATGGGCTTCGCTTCCTGTCTGGCCTATCTTACATTTCTGCTCATATATTTCAAGGAATACGAACGCAAACAGCAGATCCGCCAATACAGCGATCTGACTAAAATGCAGCTTCTTTCTATTCAAAAGGAAATTGAACAGGTCAAACTTAGCGAACAAAAAATTGCTATTTTGCGGCATGATATGCGGCATCATCTAACGATCATCTTGACACAGCTTCAAAACAACAGTCCGGATCATGCGATGGATTACATCAAACAACTATACGACAGCTATGATGATACCGTCATTACAAATTACTGCAAAGATGAGATGATCAATTCCGTAATCTCTATCTACCATACACGATTTGAAAATATCGGCGTTATCTTTCAATGCAATATTGGCAGGATGCCACCATTGCCGGAATCCGAAACGGATGTTAGCACCATTCTGTCCAATGCACTGGAAAATGCATTGCATGCTCTGCAGAACATGACTATTCCGAATCGTATGATCACCTTAACAATCTCTGAAAAAAACGCACATCTCTTGATCCAAGTCAAAAATACGATTGAAAAACCGCCGAAATTCATAGATGGTATTCCAATCTCTGAGACACCCGGTCACGGTATAGGCGTGCGAAGTATTATATATTATGTTGAAAAGCTCGGCGGACAGTGCCACTTTTCTGTATCCGGCAACTACTTTACCCTTCAAATTATCATTTAACGAATGAGAGAAAGAGGACATTATGAAAATAGCAATTTGTGATGATGAACCAATTTATATAGAAACAACTTCCAGTTTATTACAGAAATGGGCTGGTGAACATGGTATTGAAATGCAGATCTTCACGTATGATAATGGCGACGATCTGATCGCTGCACATACAGATGAATGTATGGATTTGATCCTGTTAGACGTCATTATGCCTCTTTTGAACGGCATAGACACTGCTGCTGAATTACGCGCAAACGGACAGGATGTTCCCATTATTTTTCTAACCTCCTCCCGTGAATTTGCAGTTGAATCCTACGAGGTCAAAGCCTTTCATTATCTGCTGAAACCCATTGACGAAATACGATTATTTGCTGTCATGGACGAATACCGGAAACAATTTTGCAAGACCAAAGAAACCTTTACGGCACAGACTGTGACCGGTTTTTATAAAATGACGATTGAAGAGGTTGCCTGTCTGGAAGCGCAAAACAAACTGGTACTTGTAACCTTTTCAAACGGGACGCAGATCACAATCCGTGAACCATTTTATAAGTGCGAAGAGATATTCCATATGGATTTGGGATTTATCAAGTGTCATCGCAGCTATATCGTAAATCTAATGTTAGTAGAACAATTTACTAAAACCGAAGTAACTCTTCAAAACGGCATGGTCATCCCAATTTCGCGAAATAACTATGCTGCCTTCAAGGAAGTTTATTTCCGATATATGTTTCAAAAATAGCAGTTGCATTTCCCAATTATGGTGTTAAAATAGATAATTACGATATTGAAATTGTTAATTACTCCCTGTACATTATATGAGGCAAACAAATCGGAGTTCAGCGTTACATACGGAGGTCGAAATTAGATGAGTAAAGATGTCACGAAAGATATGACAACAGGTAAGCCACTGCTTTTGATCCTGCAGTTTGCATTTCCTTTGTTGATCGGCAACTTTTTTCAGCAAATGTATAATGTTGCTGATGCGGCGATCGTTGGACGATTCCTTGGACCGAAAGCGCTAGCTGCAGTCGGTGCCTCCTCTAGTGTCCAATTTTTGGTACTTGGATTTTGCATCGGCATCTGTTGTGGATTTGGAGTTCCTATCGCTCAACGCTTTGGCGGCAAGGATTACAAATCCATGCGTGCCTATATCTGGCACAGCATTTTTATCACGATTGCTGCCGCCGTCCTGCTGACAACGATCTGCGCCCTGCTTTGCCCTGCTATTTTACATATTTTAACCACACCAGCCAACATCTATAAAGATGCCTATATTTACTTGTTAATTATTTTCCTGGGCATCCCTTGTACTTTACTGTACAATCTGCTTTCGAGCATACTTCGTGCCGTTGGCGACAGCAAAACACCTTTTTTGTTTTTGGTGTTTTCCACCATATTAAATATTATCTTGGATCTGGTCTGCATCGTTGTCTTTCACTGGGGCTGTGCCGGTGCTGCAATTGCAACGATCACCGCTCAGGGGATCAGCGGGCTGCTTTGTCTCGTGTTTATACTAAAGAAGGTACCGATACTGCATCCAACTGCAGAGGATCGCGCTTTTCGCCCACAGATAGTATCGCATCTGCTTATCATGGCGATCCCTATGGGACTGCAATATTCCATTACAGCGATAGGCAGTATGGTCATGCAGTCCGCCAACAACGGACTGGGTGACGTCTATATTACCGGATTCACCGCAGCTATGCGTATTAAGCAGTTTGCCATGTGTCCATTTGATGCAATCGCAACCGGTGTATCCACCTTTTGCGGACAAAATCTTGGTGCCGGGAAGACGGATCGTATTAAGAAAGGAATCTTGCAGGGCGTCTTCGTCGGCATGGCATATGGCCTTGTAGCAGGCATTGTACTTATCTTCTTTGGCCGTACATTGACACTGCTGTTCGTGAAGCCATCCGCTACTGCAGTGCTTGATGCTTCTGCCAAATATTTGCGCTGCCTCGGATTCTTCTATTGGTCACTCGGCATCTTAAACACCTGCCGAATGACCACACAGGGTCTTGGCTATTCCGGCAGAGCTATCCTCTCGGGCGCCGTCGAAATGGCGGCACGCTGTTTCGTCAGTCTGGCATTGGTTCCTATTTTTCACTTCGATGCAATCTGCTTTGCCGATCAAAGTGCTTGGATCACTGCTACGCTCTACATCGTACCGACTTGTCTGCTTGTTGTGCGCTCAATTGAAAAAAAAAGAAAGGAATATAGATGATTATGAGAAAAAACAACTGGAAAACGACTGCAATAGTGGCACTTCTAAGCATCTCTATGGTGCTTCCTACCACCAGTGGATCAGCGGCAGCTGCTTTTGCTGTAACGCCTAAGGATGTCACTACTCACAAAGCAACCGCAACTGAACCAACCGCTACGCCTGATGCCAAGGCAACACCGCCAATATTAGAAACAGATGTGGCGAGCGCATCCAACGGATGTACAATGCTTGGTATCTATGGTTCGTATTATAGTCAGGCACAGGAAGCTCTAGACAAGTTAAATGAAATTCGTAAAGAAGCCTGTGAAGCCGGCAACATACCGGATCCGCGCGATCCCAGCCGTATGCTGACATCCGATGATTATAAACCGTTAAGATGGTCGAGAGACCTAGAAAGCATCGCTCGCATCCGTGCGGCAGAGGCTGGCATTTCGTTTAATTTCATGGCATCCGGACATGATCGTCCCAGCGATAAAGATACTTTTTCCCTATCCTTTCATGGTGTATCTTCCAATTGTGAAGATCTCGCTTACTGTTGGGGAAAAAGCATGACCGAAGGTGTCATGCTGTGGAAATCTGAACAAAAAGACTGGGTCGATCAAAATCTGTCCAATGAAACCGGTCATTATACAAGTATGATCAATCCAAAATACAACTATGTCGGATTGGGCGATTTCTATTCCGAAGCAGCACCTTATCCGAATACCGTTGCCGGTGAATTTTCTACGAGAACCGGTCTGAACGAAACCATGCAGGATGTGCAGACCGATGTTATACAAAAAGTTGAGATCTCCAACAAATATATCAAAGAGAATTTCTTAGACGGCGCAGATACGATAAACACGGAGCAGACTTCCAGCTTAACCGCAAAAGTACGTTTGGAACGCACTCGCAGCAATGGCAAAGTGTCCACCCGCGAGATCTGGTCCGTTCAGCCTCTAACCTATTCCTCTTCCGACCGTACGATCGCTACGGTAGATAACAACGGAAACGTTACAGGTCTTACCAATGGAGATGTCACCATTACAGCAAAAGCAGATAACACAATATTTGCGACCAAAACAATACATATCTCTTGTGCGCATACGCGTAAAGAGACCGGTTATACACCGGCAACCTGTACAAAAAATGGGTCACGTACATATCACTGTGACACCTGTAATAAAGATTTTGAGGAAATCATCCCCAAAAAACCACATAACTATGTATATGGAGAAATCGATGCCAATGGCAAGAGCACGGGTATCTGCTCCGACTGTCAGAATACGATCTACATCGCTCCGCCAACCTCATTCGATATTTATTGGCGCAATAGTACCTCCACCACAAGTTACTATTATTCTTCCATGCCGACCAGCAACCCAATCGGCTCCACCATTTATGCATGGGCACAAAATATCAACGGCGATAGCGATTATCAGGAGCTCCGTATTGAATCCACGGATCCGTCTGTCGTTTCCACGCCTGGTATCATATCCGATAAGACCTACTTAAATCCGCTTAATGTATTAGCTGCAGGCATTACACAAATCACTGTGTATCCAACCTATAACCCTGCCCTAAAGAAAACCTATACTCTTCGTATCGGCGAAAACGGCAGTGTTGACATTGCACAGGCCGAAATCACTCTGTCCGAAAAGTCGTACATATATACCGGTAATCCACAGAAACCAAAAGTCACTGTGACCATGCATGGTACTACCCTGACCGAAAATAAGGACTACACGATTCGTTATGAAAACAACATCGCCGTCGGTACAGCAACTGTCACGGTAACAGGAGCCGGTCTGTTTTGTGGACAGACAGCGATTCCGTATACAATTCAATCCTCTGCCGCCAAACCACATACACATGTGACTGTAATCGATGAAGCAGTTCCGGCAACCTGTACCACTCCGGGACTTACCGAAGGATCTCACTGCTCTGAATGCGGCTTGGTATTCACGACGCAGCAGGTTGTAAATGCACTCGGACACGATTGGGCATCTGACTTCACCATTGACATCCCGGCAACCAAAACATCTACCGGAGAAATGTCACTGCATTGTAAACGCTGTAATGAACGTTCGCGTATTACGGAAATACCAAAACTGACAGACAATAATGCGGGCAATAACGACTCCGACGATCCGGACTTTGACAAGCCGGACTTTGACAATCCGAGCTTTGACCTTCCTAACCAAAATAACAACAATTCCGGGAATGAACAATCTGTCAACAAAAACAATACCGCCGCTCCAAAAGTCGGCACTGTATTTACCGTCAAAGGACTGCGTTACCGCATTGCAAACCGCAATGTGCGCACAAGTACTTGCACTGTAACCTGTCTCGGATATAACAAGAGATATCTAAAAAACAAGAAAAAAGGATCTGTTACATTATCCATTCCAGCTAAAATAGCTTACGGCAAATATAGCTGTACGGTTACTGCCATTGGCAATAAAGCATTTTGTGGCTGCAAAGCACTCAAGCGTGTTTCGACCGGAAGTAATGTGCTATCCATCGGAAGTAAAGCATTCTCCGGTTGCAAAGCACTTAAGAAAGTAACCATTTTGAAAAAGACAAAGAAAATCGGAGTCTCTTCTTTTGCGAAATGCAGCAGTCTGCGCACCATAACCATTAAGACGACGTCTCTAACGAAAAAGTCTATTGGTAAAAAAGCATTTCATGGCATTGCAAAGAAAGCGAAATTTAAGCTGCCATCCAGCAAGAAAAGGCTGTACAAAAAATGGGTCAAAAAATAAACAGGCCGCTTCAATATCCCTCATCTTTAACAACCCATTTGCCGTTCTTTTTCTTCAAATAAATGATACGATACATTCCGCTCTTCGTATCCTTGCCTTGGAACTGTATTTGGTCACCTGATCCACCATTGTATTCCAAGCTCTTCACCTTTTGTGTGGTGTGTTTATAATATTCTTTAGCCACCTTGAGTGCTGCGTGAATATCTTCTTCATCAAGAGATTCCTTAGCGACTGCAGAAGCCCTCTCCTGCTCTTTCTTCGTTGGGCTTGCAGTCGCTTCCTGCTCTTTCTTCGTTGGGCTTGCAACAGTTTTCTGCTTCGATGTACTCATTGTATTTTTTCGTCCGCTTGCTCTTTGACCACATGCCGTTGCAAGTGCTGCCACTACCATAATAGTAATGATAAATACTTGTTTCTTCATAATGTCCTCCTTGTATTCCTGTTCCGGTTTCACCATACTCCCTGCATCCACATATTGTGATTTCAAAAGAGTCTGAAACGCCCTACTTTCTTTGCAGTGACATCATAAAACAACAATGTATCTAATTTGTATATAAACTCTTTACCGTTCTCTCTTCCGTTTTTGGACGGGACACTTTCGCTACGATGTGCTACGTCACGTTACTTAATGTCTCTGAAATACGAGACATGGGACTGAAATACGATCCAGATGTAATAGAAATACAAACAGTTCGTAAAAGTATAATTTTACGAACTGTTTTTTTGCGTATTTACGGCAATAGCAATCTGCTTTTTTCTACTTCTCCACCAGCTCCAGGCAGTCTCCATAGTGCCTCTGCAGTGACTTTAAGTCCATAATCATCACATAAAATACTCTGCCATTGTGCACTGAATCCA
>ERZ835541.3259-NODE-3259-length-11550-cov-3.049935_pt1 | contig 11550 bp, 11 predicted proteins | sample MGYA00519945_ERZ835541 | MGnify/ENA primary metagenome ERZ835541 (study PRJEB31850, sample SAMEA3708780) | human gut metagenome | biome: human gut; feature: human-associated habitat; material: faeces | place: China | collected 2014 ...
TCCTTTCAGTAATGAGGAGGAATTGGAACGTATCATGGAAATCTTCGATACGCTAAAGAAATAAATGACAAGAAAAAACAAGAAATATCAGTTACTAATCAGCACCCTGCTTCTCTGTTTTTTACAGATGGCAGGGATTGATGTGTATGCACAAGCCCCTGTAACTCCAGTTCAGAAAGATACTACCATTACGCACCGAGAACCGCCAAAAGCCCGTGCACGAAGACATCGTGACCCTATGCAAGAGCAAGATTCATTGCGAAAAGACAGCATAGTGTTACCTCCTAAGCATCTTCAGTCTATTGACAGTTTATCGGCAGCTAAAATACAAGTAGCCGACAGCCTTGATGCAGCCAACAAAAAAGAACTGAAGAAGATAGAACAGCCGGCACCTATTGTAGTGAAAACCGACACAGTACCTCCTGTGCAGGATCTCAACAAGAAACTGTTCATTCCCAACCCGACCAAAGCAACATGGCTTGCAGTCGTATTCCCCGGCGGAGGACAGATTTACAACCGTAAATACTGGAAACTACCTATTATATATGGAGGGTTTGCAGGATGTGCGTATGCCCTCAGCTGGAACGGGAAAATGTATAAAGACTATTCACAGGCCTATCTGGACATCATGGACAGTAATCCAAACACCAAGAGCTATGAAGATTTGCTGCCACCGAACGCCCAGTATAATGAAGAGCAACTGAAAAACACCTTGAAACGAAGAAAGGACTCGTTCCGTCGTTTTCGGGACCTTAGTATATTTGCATTTATCGGAGTATACCTTATCTCCATCATCGATGCCTATGTCGATGCGGAATTATCGAACTTCGACATTTCACCTGACTTGAGTATGAAGCTGGAGCCAACTGTCATCGACAATAACAGCCAGTTCCGCTCCAACAGTTACAAGAATAAGTCAGTGGGACTGCAATGCGTACTACGATTTTAAAAACACAATTTAGATTGAACTTATAATTAAAGCATGAAGAAATTAGAAAACTATTGTTCGATTATTTTCCTTTTCCTGTTGGCAACCACACAGGTAAAAGCTCAAAGTGTAGATGTAGTTATTCGTGAAAACGGAACCGAACGCAAAGAAAGCATAGATCTTCCAAAGAGTATGACTTACCCGCTCGACAGTCTGCTGAACGACTGGAAAGCTAAAAACTATATTGATTTAGGCAAAGATTGCAGTACGGCGGAAGTGAATCCTTTATTCAGTGATTCTGTCTACATTGACCGCCTTTCACGTATTCCGGCTGTCATGGAAATGCCTTATAATGACATTGTACGCAAATTCATCGATATGTACGCGGGTCGCCTACGCAATCAGGTTTCATTCATGCTGAGCGCCTGCAATTTCTATATGCCTATTTTCGAAGAAGCACTGGACGCTTACGGACTTCCTTTGGAACTGAAGTACCTGCCGATTATCGAATCTGCACTGAATCCTTCAGCTGTGTCACGTGCCGGTGCTTCTGGACTGTGGCAATTCATGATTGGAACAGGAAAGATTTACGGTCTTGAATCCAATAGTCTGATAGACGAACGCCGCGACCCGATCAAAGCAACTTGGGCTGCCGCCCGTTATTTGAAAGAGATGTACGATATTTATGGAGACTGGAATCTGGTTATAGCAGCCTATAACTGTGGCCCAGGTACTATCAACAAGGCAATCCGCCGCGCTGGAGGCGAAACGGATTACTGGAAAATCTATAACCTGCTGCCTAAAGAGACACGCGGATATGTACCTGCTTTCATCGCAGCCAACTACGTGATGACATACTATTGCGACCACAACATCTGTCCGATGGAAACAAACATTCCGGCAAGCACAGATACGGTGCAAGTCACTAAAAACCTTCATTTCGAGCAGATTGCCGAACTTTGCAATGTTCCGCTGGAGGAAGTGAAGAGCCTGAATCCCCAATACAAGAAACAAGTGATTCCCGGCACGACCAAACCTTGTACATTACGTTTACCACAAGGTGCCATCAGTACGTTTATTGACAAGCAAGATACAATCTACGCACACCGTGCCGACGAGCTATTCCGCAACCGCAAAACCGTTGCAGTGAAAGAAGTTACTCCAACCACCCGCAGACAGACAAGCGCTGTTGCCGGTAAAGGAAAATTAACTTATTATAAGATAAAAAGTGGAGACACTCTTTCATCGATTGCCGAAAAGCTAGGCGTACGTGTCAAAGATATACAGCAGTGGAACGGTATGTCGAACACCAGAATCGCAGCAGGAAAACAATTGAAAATCTACAAATAAATGACTTCCCGCTTGCTTCATTCGGAAATTTGCTTATTTTTGCAAAAATAAGCGAATGAAAGGATAACGAATATGGATAATATAACCCCCAAAGAAATAGCAGATGAAGAGATGATCAATCAGGCGTTCCAGGAACTTCTGAATGATTATCTCCATACTAAACATCGCAAACGAGTTGAAATCATCACAAAAGCTTTCAACTTCGCTAATCAGGCACACAAAGGAATCAAACGCCGATCCGGCGAACCTTATATCATGCACCCGATTGCCGTTGCACAAATAGTATGTAACGAAATTGGTCTTGGTTCTACTTCTATCTGTGCGGCACTGCTGCACGACGTAGTAGAAGACACTGATTACACGGTAGAAGACATCGAAAATATCTTTGGACCGAAGATTGCCCAGATTGTAGACGGACTGACCAAAATCTCCGGAGGGATCTTCGGTGACCGTGCTTCGGCACAGGCAGAGAACTTCAAGAAGTTACTGCTCACCATGTCGAACGATATCCGAGTTATCCTGATCAAAATAGCCGACCGCTTGCACAATATGCGCACGCTGGGTTCCATGCTGCCCAACAAGCAATATAAGATAGCAGGAGAAACTCTCTACATCTATGCCCCGTTAGCCAACCGCCTAGGTCTGTACAAGATAAAAACAGAGCTTGAAAACCTCAGCTTCAAATATGAACACCCCGAAGAATATGCTGAAATAGAAGAAAAGCTGAATGCTACCGCCGCCGAACGCGACAAAGTATTCAACGACTTCACAGCTCCGATCCGCACCCAGCTGGATAAGATGGGGCTGAAATACCGGATTTTGGCACGTGTGAAATCGATCTACTCCATCTGGAACAAGATGCAGACCAAACACGTCCCGTTCGAGGAGATTTATGACTTGCTCGCTGTCCGCATCATCTTCGAACCACGCAACGTGGAAGAAGAGCTCAACGACTGTTTCGACATCTATGTCTCCATTTCCAAGATATACAAGCCTCATCCGGACCGTCTGCGCGACTGGGTGAGTCACCCCAAAGCAAACGGCTATCAAGCTTTACACGTTACCCTCATGGGTAATAATGGACAGTGGATAGAAGTACAAATCCGTAGCGAGCGCATGAATGACGTAGCCGAACAGGGTTTTGCCGCACATTGGAAATACAAAGAAGGTGGTGGTAGCGAGGATGAGGGCGAGCTGGATAAATGGCTACGTACCATCAAGGAAATTCTTGATGATCCGCAGCCGGATGCCATTGATTTCCTCGACACTATCAAATTGAACCTGTTTGCATCGGAAATTTTTGTATTCACCCCGAAAGGTGAAATCAAGACCATGCCACAGAACTCTACCGCACTGGATTTTGCATTTTCCCTGCATACAGATATAGGTAGCCATTGTATCGGCGCAAAAGTAAACCATAAACTTGTACCACTCAGCCATAAATTGCAAAGTGGTGACCAGGTGGAAGTTCTGACATCCAAATCACAACGGGTACAGCCGGAATGGGAAGTATTTGCCACTACAGCCCGTGCCCGCGCAAAGATAGCTGCCATCCTGCGCAAAGAACAAAGAACAAACCAGAAAGAAGGTGAAACCCTTCTAAACGAATTCTTCAAAAAAGAAGAACTCCGATTGGATGACATGCTGGTTGACAAACTTGTGAAAGCTCATAACATGAAGAACAGGGATGAGCTGCTCATAGCTATCGGCAATGGAAAAATCGTCTTAGGTGATCTGGATAAAAATGCTTTAAAAGAAAAACAAGGAACCAACTGGAAGAAGTTCCTCACATTTTCATTCGGTAGCAATAAGGACAGCAAAGAACCTGTTGAAGAAAAGATACCGCAGGAAAAGGAGAAGATCAATACTAAGCAAATTCTGAAACTGACGGAAGAGAATATCCAAAAAAATTACATCATGGCAGAATGTTGTCACCCTATTCCGGGTGATGATGTATTGGGATATATCGACGAAAACGACCGGATTATTATCCATAAACGCCAGTGCCCTGTCGCTGCAAGACTGAAGAGCAGCTACGGCAACCGTATCCTTGCCACGCAATGGGATACACACAAAGAGCTATCTTTCCTGGTGAATATCTATATCAAAGGCATAGATGCCATGGGATTACTGAACGAAGTAACACAAGTCATCTCCCGCCAGTTGAACGTAAACATCCGTAAACTATCCATCGAAACAACGGACGGTATCTTTGAAGGAAACATCCAGCTATATGTACATGACGTGGATGATGTGAAGACTATCAGTACTAACTTGAAACAAATACAGAACATCAAACAAGTAACCAGAGTAGAAGCATAAAACTATAAAAGTACATTTCATATGTTTAATTCGAAAAAAGGAATTGACGACAAGGTAAGTAATAAATTAACTACACTTTCCTGTCAAAGTTTAATAAAAGGTGATTGTTCCATCGATGGAGATATGCGCATCGACGGAATCGTAGAAGGAAATATTCAATGTACGGGTAAAATTGTTATTGGTCCCGAAGGAAGAATACACGGAAATCTTTCTTGTACACATGCCTGTCTACATGGAACTATCATCGGTGATGCTTATATAAAGGAAGAACTCACCCTGAAAGCTAATTGCGTGATGCAAGGTAATATTTATACCAGTAAATTGGAGATAGAATCACAAGCTAAATTCAATGGAACCTGTAACACGAATGATACCAATAATGAGATAAAATTATTGGAAGCAGTTACTGAATAACATTATTTACAATAGATTCAGTTTAACAAAACCATCTTGCTGAAAAAAGTTTTATCTTATATAGGCGTTCATTATTAATATAAAATAGCTACTTTTGCAGTATATATCAATGAAGTATACTATGATAGTCGGCAAATATATAAATTTGGGAACGCTCCAGGAACTACTGTTTAATGGTGAGAAGGTGATTATTTCTGATGAATGCATTCAAGAGGTAGATAAGGGTTTCCGTTTTTTGAAGGATTTTTCAAGTGATAAAATTATTTACGGAATAAATACAGGATTCGGGCCTATGGCTCAATATAGAATTGAGGATAAATCATTAACAGAACTACAATATAATATCATCAGAAGCCACTCTACCGGAGCAGGTAAACCATTACCTCCTCTTTATGTAAAAGCAGCAATGATTGCCCGGCTATTCACCTTTTTACAAGGAAAATCAGGTATACATACAGAATTGGTAGAACTACTTGTTAAATTCATTAATCTGGATATTTTTCCATATATACCGGAGCATGGCAGTGTAGGTGCCAGTGGCGATTTAGTCCAATTGGCCCATATAGCATTGACTTTGATCGGCGAAGGAGAAGTGTTCTATCAAGGACAACTACAACCTACCGCCCAGGTGCTTGAGAAGAATCATCTCAAACCTTTCTCTATCCACATTCGTGAGGGACTTTCAGTAACAAACGGTACTTCCGTCATGACGGGTATCGGCATTGTTAATCTGATTTATGCGCGTCAATTACTAAACTGGTCCGTATGCGCCTCAGTAATGATGAATGAGATTGCTGCATCCTATGATGATTTTGTTTCTCAGCCGCTAAACGATGCTAAGCTTCATAAAGGACAGCGGAAAATAGCTGAGGCTATGAGAGCCTGGATGTCGGGCAGCCAATGCACACGCAAGAGAGAAAACGAACTGTATGGACAGAAACACGAGGAAAAGATCTTCGAACATAAAGTACAGCCTTATTATTCGCTAAGATGTACTCCGCAGATACTGGGACCAATTTATGACACATTGATAAATACGGAAGAGGTATTAATCAACGAAATCAACTCAGCCTGTGACAACCCGATTGTTGATCCGGAAACCCAAAATGTATATCATGGTGGAAACTTTCATGGTGATTACATCTCTTTCGAAATGGATAAATTAAAAATTGCCATTACCAAACTGACAATGCTAAGTGAACGCCAGTTGAACTATCTGTTCCATGATCGTATCAACGGAATACTTCCCCCATTTGTCAATCTGGGAATACTGGGACTGAACTATGGATTGCAAGCTTCGCAATTCACAGCAACTTCCACTACTGCAGAGTGTCAGACACTATCCAACCCAATGTATGTGCATAGTATCCCTAACAACAATGACAATCAAGACATTGTGAGTATGGGAACGAACTCTGCATTAATAGCCAAAACAGTTATTGAGAATTCTTATCAAGTCATGAGTATTCTGTTTATGGGGATTGTACAGGCGGTGGATTATTTAAAGATACAAGATCAATTGAGTACGGAATCACGCAATGTGTACAATGAAATCCGGGCATTCTTTCCTGTATTTTCCCAAGATACTCCTAAATATAAGGAAATAGAGGCTATGAATGAATACTTGAAAAATAAGAAATTCAATTTATAAATGAAATACGCATTAATAACAGGCGGAAGCCGGGGCATAGGACGTGCTGTCAGCATCAAACTGGCAGAAAAAGGATATACCGTGCTGATTAATTATCAAAGCAATGATAAGGAAGCAGCCAATACCCTGCAACTCGTTCGAGAGCAAGGAGGAGATGGAGAACTACTAAAGTTCGATGTAAGCAGCCCGGCAGCAGTATCCGAAGCGTTAAACACCTGGAGTGCCCAACATCCGGACGAATATATTGAAGTACTGATTAACAATGCAGGAATTCGCAAAGACAATTTAATGCTCTGGATGACCGAACCTGAATGGAACGGAGTACTGAATACCAGCTTGAATGGGTTCTTTTATGTCACCCAGGCATTGCTTAAAAACATGTTAGTCAAACGTTTCGGCCGCATTGTCAATATAGTTTCGCTATCAGGCATCAAAGGTATGCCCGGACAAACAAATTATTCTGCAGCTAAAGGGGGTGTCATTGCCGCTACCAAGGCATTAGCCCAGGAAGTGGCAAAGAAGCATGTAACTGTCAATGCTGTGGCCCCCGGATTCATCCGTACGGAAATGACCGAAGACATCAATGAGAACGAATGGAAAAAGCACATCCCTACCGGGCGCTTCGGTGAACCGGAAGAAGTGGCTGATCTTGTAAGTTTCTTAGTTTCCCCCAACGCCTCTTATATCACAGGTGAGATTATTTCAATCAATGGAGGACTGCATACATGAGAAGAGTTGTCATTACAGGAATGGGAATTTATTCGTGCATCGGCAAGAATCTGAGCGAAGTAACAGACTCATTATATAACGGTAAATCGGGAATCGGCATCGATCCCCACCGGAAAGAAATGGGGTATATTTCTGCACTGACTGGTCTGCTGGAACGCCCTGATCTAAAAAAAATGTTGGACAGACGGAAACGTCTCTGCCTGCCTGAACAGGGAGAATATGCCTATCTGGCAAGTGTAGAAGCTTTCAAAAATGCAAGTATTGATGAAGCATTCTTGGAAACAAATGAAGTAGGAATACTGTATGGAAATGACAGTAGTACTGCACCGATTATTAACGCTGTAGATATTATCCGGGAAAAGAAGAATACCGTTCTGGTAGGTTCCGGTTCTATTTTCCAGTCGATGAATTCGACTGTATCTATGAACCTGTCGGTCATCTTCAAGCTCAGAGGAGTAAACTTCACAATCTCCGGTGCTTGTGCAAGCGGTTCACACGCCATTGGCATGGGTTATCTGCTAATCAAGTCAGGATTGCAAGAGTGTATTCTTTGTGGCGGTGCGCAAGAAGTAAATCCATTCTCAGTAGGTAGTTTCGACGGATTAAGTGCATTCTCTACCCGGGAAGATAAGCCTCAGCAAGCATCCAGACCCTTTGATAAAAGCAGAGACGGACTTGTGCCCAGCGGAGGTGGCGCCAGCCTAGTACTGGAAAGTTATGAATCAGCTGTTAAGCGAGGAGCACCCATATTGGCAGAAATTATCGGCTACGGTTTTTCATCCAATGGAGATCATATATCTGTTCCTAATATAGACGGCCCAAAGCGTTCATTGGAAATGGCCATCCGGAATGCCGGAATCGCATTGGATGAAATTAAATACATCAATGCGCACGCCACCTCTACTCCGATAGGTGATTTGAATGAAGCAAAAGCCATAGCAGAAGTATTTGAAGGACACCACCCGTATGTGGCTTCCACCAAGTCTATGACCGGTCACGAAATGTGGATGGCGGGTGCCAGCGAAGTTATCTATTCTACTTTAATGATGCAGAATAACTTCATTGCTCCCAACCTGAATTTCGAAGAACCGGATGAAGCCTCTGCCCAACTTAATATCCCCGCCCAACGAGTAAATATGGAATTTGATACATTCCTGTCGAACTCATTCGGATTCGGAGGAACCAATTCTACATTAATTATTAAAAAAGTAAAGTAATATAAGTATGACCCACGAAGAAATCATTGAAAAGATAAGAGAAACCTTATCCGAGGAATTTGAAGTAGATATCGATCTTATCCAGCCTGATGCTCCGCTCATGCAAACCCTTGAGTTAGACAGTCTGGACTTGGTAGATATGGTAGTGTTGATTGAAAAGAACTTCGGTTTTAACGTAACCGGACAAGATTTTGTCGGAATCAAAACGTTCCAGGACTTCTATAATCTCGTCATTACACGTATGGCCGAAAACAAAAACGAATAGACAAGATGTGGAAAGGTAAAACCCGTGGCGGCGTATCCGGATACCTGTTTTTCATTTATATGATCAGATATTGTGGAGTAAAGACTGCTTATGGTTTTCTGTCTCTGATCGTTCTTTATTTTATCCCTTTCGCTCCTAAAGCAACAAAGAGTATCTGGCAATATGCCCGCCGTATCTTAAGACGGAACCGCATACAATCGATGGGGCTATTGCTGAATAACTATTATCGTTTGGGACAGATACTCATAGACAAGGTAGCCATTGGAAATGGAATGATCGACAAGTATCATTTCAAGTTCAACCACTATCAGGAGTTTCTAAATGTATTGGATGGAGATCAGGGAGTAATCATGATCGGTGCACACGTTGGCAACTGGGAAATCGGAACACCTTTTTTCAATGACTACAGTAAGAAGATGAATGTGGTGATGTACGATGCCGAACATCAAAAGATTAAAGAAATACTGAAGAAGAACGGACAGCAGCAACCTTACAAGATTATACCAGTCAACAAAGATAATCTGGCACATATATTCAAAATTACAGAAGCACTGGATCATAAAGAATACGTCTGTTTTCAGGGAGACCGTTATCTGAATGCAGACAAACTGCTGACCTGTAAATTTATGGGACACGAAGCTTGTTTTCCAATCGGCCCTTTCCTATTGGCATCACGGATGAAAGTTCCTGTAGTTTTCTATTTTGCAATGAGAGAGGCTAAGCAAACCTATCATTTTCATTTTATACTGGCAGAAAAGGTATCCAAAAGAGAAAAAGGCAGAGCAATTACTATTAGAACAATATGTGAACGCTCTGGAAAAAGTAATCAGCCAGTATCCCGAACAATGGTTCAACTATTATCCTTTCTGGAAGTCGCTTGAATAAACTAAAATCAACAAAATGAAACTATTTCCTTCTCTACAAAAGAGATATACCAAAGAACGATTCACTGCTGTGCAAGCACAGAGGTTGGCACAAGAAATCGCTTTTGGTCCCATTGTATTCCAAGTTTCACGCCTGATGCTGAAATTCGGTATTTTCCGTTTGCTTTCCGACAACCGGGAAGGTCTGTCACTGGAACAGATCAGCCAGAACACCGGATTGTCAAAGTATGCCACACAAGTTTTACTGGAAGCCTCACTCACCATAGGTACTGTATTGGTAAAAGACGATCAATATATACTGGCAAAGGCCGGATGGTTCCTGTTGAATGATGAGATGGCACAAGTGAACATGGATTTTAATCAGGACGTCAACTACAAAGGTCTGTTCCATCTGGAGGAAGCATTGCTAAATGGTCGCCCCGAAGGTTTGAAAGAATTGGGAAACTGGCCCACGATTTACGAAGGATTATCCAGTTTACCCGAGCAAGTGCAGAAAAGCTGGTTCGGCTTCGACCATTTTTATTCAGACAATTCTTTCGACCAGGCACTCGAAATCGTATTCAGCCACTCTCCCCGGACTCTGCTCGATGTAGGAGGCAATACAGGTAGATGGGCTACTAAATGTGTGCAATACAACGAGAAAGTAGAAGTTACCATTATGGATTTACCCCAACAACTGGAAATGATGAAACAAAAGACAGAAAATATTTCCGGTCACGAGCGTATTCATGGACATGGTGTAAATCTTCTCGATGAAAATGTACCTTTCCCGAAAGGTTTTGATGCGATCTGGATGAGTCAGTTTCTAGATTGCTTTTCTGAGAAAGAAGTTATCAGTATACTCTCACGAGCTGCTCAGTCCATGTCTACAGAAGGGCGACTCTACATTATGGAAACATTCTGGGACCGACAAAAATTCGAAACTGCTGCCTACTGCCTGACACAGATCAGTATATACTTTACTGCTATGGCAAATGGTAACAGCAAAATGTATCACTCCGACGATATGGCACGATGCATTCAAGAATCAGGGTTGGAAATAGAGGAAATATATGATAACCTGGGATTGGGACACAGTATTGTAAAATGTAAGCTGAAATGAAAAGAGCTCCTATCATATCCGGTGAAGGAATCCTGAACCTGATACCACAACGACCGCCAATCGTTATGGTAGATTCATTCTGTGGCATTGAAGATAATTGTTCCTATTCAGGTCTCACAGTCACTGACGATAATATCTTTTGCCAGGAAGGCAAATTGCAGGAAGCAGGTCTTGTTGAACACATAGCCCAATCGGCGGCGGCACGGATCGGATATATCTATTTACAGAAAAATGAACCGGTGCCCTTAGGCTTTATCGGTTCGGTAGATAAATTAACCCTTCATCGTTTGCCGGAGACAGGGCAGGAATTATTCACTGAAATTACGCTTATTCAGGAGGTATTCGATATTACTTTAGTATCTGCCTGTGTAAGTACTACGGAAGGAGTGATTGCAGAATGCCGGATGAAAATATTTTTAGATAAGAAATGAGGCAAAAAACGAATCTACATACGCCTGCACTCATTGACCGCACCACAATAAAGGTACGTTTCAGTGAAATAGACTCCATGCAAATCGTATGGCATGGTGAATATGTACGCTATTTTGAGGATGGAAGGGAGTCTTTCGGAAAGCATTATGGCTTAGGATATATGGATATCTACAGTGAAGGATATATGGTACCCATCGTTGAATTAAATTGCCAATTTAAGCAATCCTTATCCTTCGGTGAAGAAGTTATCATTGAA
>ERZ835541.3260-NODE-3260-length-11549-cov-3.200104_pt1 | contig 11549 bp, 12 predicted proteins | sample MGYA00519945_ERZ835541 | MGnify/ENA primary metagenome ERZ835541 (study PRJEB31850, sample SAMEA3708780) | human gut metagenome | biome: human gut; feature: human-associated habitat; material: faeces | place: China | collected 2014 ...
CCAGCCCGCCTCCTTCGATGGTGATCGTGCGCTGCTCGTCCGAATCGCGGCCGATGCGCACCGAGATCGCGCCCTGCATGGCGTCCGCGACGTTTTCGCTCCACTCCACCGCGCACACGCCGCCGCGCTGCAGGTAATCCTCCCAGCCGATGTCAAACAGCTCGTCGCTCGAGCCGAGCCGGTACATGTCAAAATGGAACAGCGGCAGACGGCCGCCCGTATATTCGTTGACGATGGTATAGGTCGGGCTGGTCACACGCATCGGGATCCCGAGTCCGCGCGCAAGTCCGCGGGTGAACGCCGTTTTTCCCGCGCCGAGATCGCCCGTAAAGGCGATGATCTCGCCGCCGTGCAGCGTTTTGGCCAGCCTTTCGCCCAGCGCCTCAGTCTCGTCGGCGCTGTGGGTCACAAACCGCATCGTTCTCACGTTCCTTTCTCTCCGGCTGCATTTCGCAGCTGCTTTTGTTTATTTTACCATATCCGCGCGTTTTTTGCAAAACATACTTTTGGGTTTACAGAATGCCGGATCGATGATAGAATAAGAAGAACGAAATCGGGAGGTGACGGCATGCGAAAATTTGGGGCAAAACTGCTGGAGGTCCTGCGCAAGGGGGATATGGTCCTGCTGGCGCTGTGCGTGCTGACCTCCGTGTTCGGCATCGTGATGGTCGCGGCCTCCACGGCCTATGACGGCAGCAGCCGCTATGTCATCATCCAGACGGGCGCGCTGATCACGGGCATTCTGCTGTATCTTGCGCTCACCGCCTTCGACATCGATATTCTCGCCGGGCAGCGGACGCTGCTGTTCCTGTTCAATACCGCCTTTCTGGCCATGCTGCTCGTCTGGGGCGTCGAGGGTACGTCCGGCAACAAAAGCTGGCTGCACTTTCCCTTCCTGCCGTTCAATATTCAGCCCGCCGAGGTCTGCAAGATCACCTATATCATCATTCTGGCCAAGACCATGAGCCTGAACCGCAACCGCATCTCCTCGCTGCGCTCCGTCGGCACGCTCACGTTCCACATGCTCTGGATCGTCGCCCTGATCGTCGTCATTTCTCACGATACCGGCGTTGCGCTGATCTTCATGTTCCTGTTCGTTGTCATGGCCTTTGTGCGATACTGACCCCAGCGCAAAAGCGCTCGGGCGCGCGGAAGGCGAAGGAGGGGGACGATGTTCAGCGTTTTGGCGGTGGGCTATCTGTTCCTCGGCGGCGCGGGCGCCGTCGCGGCCGTCTCGCCCTATCTCTGGAAATACTTTATCCGCGACGACCAGAAGCAGCGCATTCTTGCCCTGATTGACCCGTCCATAGACCCGGACGGCCTCGGCGTGCTGTGGCAGACGAACAAAAGCCTTGAGGCCCTGCGCAACGGCGGGCTGACGGGGCAGGGTCTGTTCCACGGCGACCTGACGAGCATCGGCTACCTGCCCGCCCAGCACACGGACTCCATCTTCTCGTCCATTGGCGAGCAGCTCGGCATGCTCGGCTGCCTTGCCGCCCTGTTCCTGCTGCTGGCCATCGTCCTGCGCTGCATTCAGGTCGGCATGAAGTCTCCGGATTACATGAACCGCCTCATCTGCATCGGCATCGCCTCGATGCTGCTGTTCCAGATCCTCATCAACGTCGGCGTCTGCCTCGGCCTGTTCCCGGTCGTCGGTCTGGCCCTGCCGTTTTTGAGCTACGGCGGCAGCTCCATCCTGACGTCGTTCCTCGCCATGGGCATCGTCTCCGGCATCAAAATGCGCCCCGCCCCCGATATGAGCGCACACTATATCCGGCCCTATTGACGCGTATTTTCAGGCAGCACCGTGTTCTCAGTTCCACTGCTTGACTTTCGGAAAACTGCCGCCCTGAAGGTTTCGGAGGGAAGGAAAGTGTGAAAGGAACCATTAAGGTGTCCTTTCTCGTTAATAACCATCCGCAGCAGAAACATTGTAAAATGATACTGCAAAATTTAATTTGCAGTTCTGAAAGCAGCTTGTCGAAAAAGCCCCTTTGGCCTTTTCAACAAGCTGCCGCTTTTTGCATAATCTGGAGAAATCGGTGTATCCTACCCGCGATGACTTTTTTAGGAGGGAACACCATGAAACGAACGCTGCTTCTTCTGCTGGCGCTTCTGTGCATGCTCCCGGCCGCGCACGCGGCCGGGCCGGAGACGCTTTACCCCATCGCCTACTGCTTCCGCGAGACGGATTTTCGCGCGGACACGCTCTCGGACCTGAACGGTATCTTCGTCACAGCCGTGCCGGAGGCCGATGTGGCAACGGTCTGCCTCGGCGAGCGCATCATCCGCGCAGGCGACGTGCTGCCCGTGTCCGTGCTGGGCGAGCTGGAGCTTCTGCCGGTCAGCACCGGCGGGCAGGAGGCCGCTCTGTGCTACTGCCCCATCCGCGGCACGGCGCTCGGCGAACCGGCGCAGGTCACGATCCGCATCCGCTCGGCCAAGGATGCCGCGCCGAAGGCCGACGACGCGGAATTGGAGACGTACAAAAACATTCCGAACGACGGCCGGCTCACCGGCTCCGACCCGGAGGACACAAACCTGACCTTTCAGCTCGCCGAGGAGCCGAAGCGCGGCAAGGTCGAGCTGCAGGAAAACGGCAGCTTCGTCTACACCCCCGCCAAGAATAAGGTCGGCGAGGACAGCTTCACCTTTACGGTCACGGATGCCGCCGGAAACGTCTCCCACCCTGCAACGGTCCGTATCACGGTCAAAAAGCCGTCGGAATGCCGCGCCTTTGCCGATCTTACGGGCAGTCTGGATCAGTTTGAAGCCATGTGGACGGCCGCGGCCGGGCTGACCGGCGGCCGCAGCATCGGGGGCACGCTGTGCTATCTGCCGCAGGAGACGGTCTCCCGCGCAGAATTTCTCGTGATGGCCATGGAGCTGCTCGATGTCCCCGTGGACGATACGCTCCAGGTCTCCGGCTTTGCGGATGCCGACGACGCGCCCGCGTGGCTCCAGCCCTATCTCGCCTCAGCCATGCGCCGCGGCATCGTCAACGGCATGGTCTCCGAGCGCGGCCTCGTCTTCCGCCCGAATGAGCCGGTCACGGCCGGGCAGGCCGCCGTCATGCTGCAGAACATGCTGGAGCTCCCCGTCTCCGCAGCCGTCTCCCAGACGGACGCGCCGTATTGGGCCGCCTCGTCCATGCAGGCCCTGCAGGAAGCGGGGATCCCGCTGGCCGCCGCGGACACGAGCGTCAGCCGCATCGAAGCGGCGCGCATGCTCTACCGCGTCAGCCGTCTGCCGAAATAACGCGCCTTGCCCGCCTTCGAAAAGAGGCGGGCAGTTTTTTGCAAAAAAGCTCTGTACTTTTTTAAAATTCGTGCTACCATAGGAACCGAAAACAAGGGCAGCACCGTACAATTCAGCACGAGCCTTCGGCGAAAAAGGTCCGCCGAAGGGGAATGATGCGGTATTGCCCGATATCGAGGTGATCCCATGTCCATTCGAGAAGCCGTCCCTGCCGACGTTCCCGCCATGCTCGCCATCTACGCGGAATACGTCACGCAGACGGCCGTCAGCTTTGAATATGAAGTCCCGTCCGAGGCGGAATTTACCCGCCGCCTTGCGGAGCACACCGCCGTCTATCCCTGGCTCGTCTGGGAGGAGGACGGCCGCGTGCTCGGCTACTGCTACGCCGGGCGCGCCTTTGAGCGCGCTGCCTACGCGTGGAATGCCGAAATCTCCTGCTATCTCGCCCACGAGGCGCAGCACCGCGGCATCGGGCGGCAGCTCTATGCCCGCGTGGAGGAGCTGCTGTGCAGGCAGGGCTGCCGAAAGGTCTTCGCCGTCGTCACATCCGCAAACGAGCCGTCTCTCGCATTCCACCGCTCCATCGGCTACCGCGATGCCGCCTGCTTCCGGCAGGTCGGCTATAAATTCGGCCGGTGGTACGATGTGACCTGGCTGGAAAAGTCCCTGTGCCCGCCGGGCGAACCGTCCGAATTTCCGATCTCATGGAAGGAGGTCCTGTGACCATGCTGCAGGATATCGCGCCTCATACATATCACGTTGAATTCACCCCAGCAGAGCCGCAGCCCGCGGACCTGCTGCTCATCTACGGCCCACAGGGCGTGCTGAGCGCCGCGGATGCCCTGCGTCTGCCGAGGCGTGCCGATTTCCCGGACATCGCTGTCCATTTTGCCTTTCGCCTCGACGACCGCGCCGTATTTCTGGCGCGGGAGCCGGTCGAAGCGCCGGAGGGCTGGCGCTATGTTCCCTCCGTCACCTACCGCGACGCCGAGCCGCGCGAAACGGCCTTCGCCTGCGCCACCGGTGAGAGTCTGCAGCGCTGGTATGCCGCAAACCGCTTCTGCGGCCGCTGCGGCGCACTCATGACGGAAAACCCGGCCGAACGCGCCATGACCTGCCCGGTCTGCCATAAGAACGTATACCCGCGCATCAACCCCGCCGTCATCGTCGCCGTGCTGGATCACGGCCGCCTGCTCATGACAAAATACGCCAACCGCCCCCTCATCCGCCGCTACGCCCTGATCGCAGGCTTCTGCGAGATCGGCGAATCGTTCGAGGACACCGTCCGCCGCGAGGTCATGGAGGAGGTCGGCCTGCGCGTCAAAAATCTGCGGTTCTACAAATCGCAGCCGTGGGTCCTGACGGACAGCCTGCTGCTCGGCTTCTTCTGCGACGTCGACGGCGACCCGACGCCCGTCCTGCGCGACGGCGAGCTTGCGCTGGCCGAGTGGCATACGCCGGAGGACGTCCCTGCGGACTACTCCCGCATCAGCCTGACCGGCGAGATGATCGACCGCTTCCGGGAGGGCCGCATTCCCGGATGATCCCCTGCCCGCCTGTGTACAGGCGGGCAAAAATTTTTTGCGGACCGCTTGACTTTCTGCTGATCTGTGCTATACTAAGCAATAGATTAGAAAATAAATCTTCGCTTAGGAGGCGTGCCCATGACACAGCGTGAACGGCAGATCCTGCAGTGGATCGAGGCCGACCCCATGATCTCGCAGGAAGCCCTTGCGGAACGCGCGGGCATCACCCGCTCCTCTGTCGCAGTCCATATCTCCAACCTGATGAAAAAAGGCTACATCGCCGGGAAGGGCTATGTGCTCCGCTCCGGCACCTATGCCGCCGTCGTCGGCGGCGTGAACGTCGATATCGGCGGCCAGTCCTATGCGCCGCTCGTCGCGCGGGATTCCAACCCCGGCCGCGTGCGCATCAGTCTCGGCGGCGTCGGACGAAATATTGCCCACAACATGAGCCTGCTCGGCGTGGATGTCCGCCTGCTGACCGCCTTCGGCGACGACCTGCATGCACAGCGCGTTGCGGCCTCCTGCGGCGAGCTCGGCATCGACATCAGCCACGCGCTGCAGGTGCCCGGCGGCACGACGTCCACCTACCTTTTCCTGAACGACGTCGACGGCGATATGGCGCTTGGCCTTTCCGACATGGATATCTGCGAGCGCATCACCCCCGCCTATCTCGCGTCCAATCTGTCCCTGCTGAACAATGCGCAGGTCATCGTCGCCGATACGAACATTCCGGCAGAGTCCCTGCAGTACCTTGTCACGCACTGTACCCCCCCTGTGTTCGTCGATCCCGTCTCCACGGCGAAGGCGCGCAAGGTCCAGCCCGTGCTCGGCAGGGTCCACACGCTCAAGCCGAACCGCATTGAGGCCGAGCTTCTCTCCGGCGTGCAGATCACGGACGAAGCCAGCCTGCGCCTTGCGGCTTCCAGACTGCTCGAGACCGGTCTGCACCGCGTGTTCATCTCCCTCGGTACGCAGGGCGTGTTCGCCGCCGACCAGAAGGAAATGCTGATGCAGCCGTGCCTCCCCGCGCAGATGCGCAACGCCACCGGTGCCGGCGATGCCTTCATGGCTGCGCTCGCCTGGGCCTATCTCGAGGGCACGGCGCTGGCCGAAACGGCACGCGCCGCTGAGGCAGCCGCCGCTATCGCCATCGAGGGCGAAGAAACCATCAACCCTGCCATGTCTGCCGACGCAGTCCGCAGCCGCATGGCCGCAGAATAAATTTGTAAGTTTTCAATTCTTGATACAGGAGGATCTTTATCATGCAGCTCAACAAGTTTCTTGACGTAAAGCCCGAGGTCGCCGAGGCCATTGCCGCCGGTAAGCCCGTCGTCGCTCTGGAATCCACCATCATCTCCCACGGCATGCCCTATCCGCAGAATGTGCAGACCGCCCTGGAGGTCGAGCGCATCATCCGTGAGAACGGCGCCGTCCCCGCGACCATCGCCATCATCGGCGGCCGCCTGAAGGCCGGTCTGACCGAAGAGGAGATCGAGTACTTCGGCAAGAAGGGCACCGCCATCGCCAAGGCCTCCCGCCGCGATCTGGCTGTCCTGTGCGCCCGCGGCGAAGACGGCGCAACGACCGTCACCACCACGATGATCATCGCCCACATGGCCGGCATCAAGGTGTTCGCCACCGGCGGCATCGGCGGCGTGCATCGCGGTGCCGAGACGACCATGGACATCTCTGCCGATCTGGAAGAGCTGGCCTCCACGCCCGTCATGGTCGTCTGCGCCGGTGCGAAGTCCATTCTCGACCTTGGCCTGACGCTTGAGTACCTCGAGACCCACGGCGTGCCCGTCATCGGCTACGGCACGAAGGAGCTGCCCGCCTTCTACACCCGCAAGTCCGGCTTCTCCGTCGACTATGAGATCGACACCCCGGAAGAGCTGGCCAAGGCCTTCAAGACCCAGCACGAGCTCGGCCTGCGCGGCGGCATGCTCGTGACGAACCCGATCCCCGAGGAGTACTCCATGGATCCGGACGTCATCAACAAGGCCATCGACGAGGCCATCGAGGAAGCCAAGGCCGCCGGTATCCACGGCAAGGCCACGACGCCGTTCCTGCTCGCGAAGGTCAAGGACCTGACCGGCGGCAACAGCCTCGCCTCCAACATCCAGCTTGTCTACAACAACGCACGCCTGGCCGCGAAGACCGCCGCTGCCTACTGCGCGCTGTAAGCGAAGCAAGACCTTTTTCCCCGGGCGCAAATGCGTCCGGGGATTTTTGCAAAATCGATTGCTTTTTTCCGGCTGTTCCGGTATAATGGTAGCCGATTTTCCACACAAAGGAGCCACGAACTTGACGCCACTGTTTCTGCATGGGGCCGCCTCCGCCGATATGACCGGCTGGAGCGCCGTTCTCTCCGCCCTGCTGGACGGCCTGAAGGACGGCCTGCTGAGCATCCCCATTTTATTTCTCGCCTATCTCCTCATGGAGCTGCTCGAGCGCAGCAGCCGCCTGAACGAAGGCCTGCTGCGCCGCTATTCCCGCCGGGCCGGTCCCGCGCTGGGCGGCCTGCTCGGCATTGTGCCGCAGTGCGGCATCTCGGGCGCGGCCGCCACGCTGTTTTCCACCGGCTCCATCACCGTCGGCACCATGCTGGCCGTGTTCTTTGCCACATCGGACGAGATGCTGCCCATTTTTCTCTCCTCGCTGACGGAGAGCAGCGGCATCTCGTGGAAGACCATCGTTCTCATCACGCTTTCGAAGGCTGCGCTCGGCATCCTGCTCGGTTATCTGGCGGATCTGCTGTTCGGCCGCTGGTTCCGCGCGCAGAAAAGCATCCACAGCTTCTGCGAACGCGAGCACTGCGACTGTGACGAGGAAGAGGGCAGCGTGTTCCTCGCCGCCCTGCGCCATACGCTGAAGATCGCCGCCATGCTCATCGCGGTGAACTTCGCGCTGAATCTGCTGTTCCATTATATCGGCGTGGAACGCCTGTCCGGCACGGTGCTGAACCGCCCCGTCCTTGGAGAGCTCATCCTCGCCCTGTTCGGCCTCATCCCGAACTGCTCCGTTTCCGTCGTCGTGACGGAGTCCTACCTGAGCGGCGTGCTCGGCCTTGGCGGCCTGTTCGCGGGCCTGCTGTCCAATGCCGGGATCGGCCTGCTCGTGCTGCTGCGCACGAACCGGAACTGGAAGGAAAACGCCGCCGTCGTCGCCATCCTCTATGGCTTCAGCGTGCTGGCGGGCATCGCCGTCACCCTGCTGGCCGGCTGAAAAAAACCGAGGGAGACTGTGCAGCCGCACAGTCTCCCCAGGCTGTCGAAAAACCTACCCAGCCGGAGGTTTCGGAGGGAAGAAAAGTGTGAAAGGAAACCGTCAGGGTTTCCTTTCGCGTTCAATAACCCGCCGCAGCGGCAGAATTGCAAAATAATACTACAAAATTTCATTTTGCAATTCTGAAGGCAGCTTGGCGAAAAATCCCGAAGGGACTTTTTTGACAAGCTGGGGAGACTGTGCAGCCGCACAGTCTCCCATTTTTACACGTTTATTCACAGATGCAGCTTCGGGCGCAGGCGGACGTGATAATAGACCTCCAGCCGCGCGATAAGCACGTCATAGATCACGAACGTCACGTTTGCCAGCACAAGGAGCACGGCCAGCATGGCCTTTCCCATGCCCGCAAAGTCCTCCATGACAGCCGTCAGATGGAAGACATAGAGCATCAGGCCATAGGCCGCAAAGACCGCCGCATTGACATACACAAGCTTGACCGCCCACGCAGCCGCGCGCACGCGCAGCCTGCCGATGAGCTTTCGCAGCATGGGATAGTAGCCGAAGAACACGAACAGTACGGCCGCTTCCTTCTCCGGCGCCAGCAGCGCGGCCAGAGCGGCCACGGCGGCGTACCACAGCAGGCCCCATTTCCAGCCGCACTCGCAGTAGACCGGGATGAGCACGAGCGAGGCCAGCACCGGGCAGGCGATGGAGGCAAACGGCACCGTTCCGCCGAGGAACATCAGCGCGACCGCCAACGCGGCAAGCACACCGCACAGGGCCATCCGAGCCGCCGCGCCGCGCTTACGCATGGTGCTCTCCGCAGGCGTTGTCCTTCAGCAGACGGTATTTGATCTCCCAGAGCTTCTGAGAGAGGTCCACATAGTAGGTATGCGGGTTGTCAAATCGCTTGACCTCGTCCCAAAGTGTGTCGACCTGCTCCCGGCAATAGGAGCGAATTTCGTCGAGCGTCGGAAGCTGGTAGACGAGCTCGCCGTTCCGGAACACGGGGACCTGCAGCTCGCGGGCATGGAAGTTATAGACCTTCTTGCGCTTCCAAGTCGCCTCCGGATCGAAAATTTCCAGATCCTCGCCGTCGTTCACGGTCTCGTCGTGCAGGCAGAGATAGTCCGCAATGGCCTTGCCCGTGTCCGCGCCGTAGAAGCGGTAGAGCTTTTTGAAATGCGGATTCGTGATCTTGCCGACGTTCTCGGAAATTTTGATCTTCGGCTCGATCGTCCCGTCCGGACGCTCGACGGCAACGAGCTTATACACGCCACCGAACACCGGCTCGCTCTTGGCCGTGATGAGGCGCTCACCGACGCCGAACATGTCGATCTGTGCGCCCTGCCGCAGCAGGTCCTGAATGAGGTATTCGTCCAGCGAATTCGACACGGAAATTTCACATTCCGGCCAGCCGGCCTCGTCAAGCATTTTGCGGGCCTTCTTCGTCAGGTACGTCATGTCGCCAGAGTCGAGGCGGATGCCGCACTTGCGGATGCCGAGCGGACGCAGCACCTCGTTGAATGCGCGGATGGCGTTCGGCACACCGCTCTTGAGCGTGTTGTAGGTGTCGACGAGCAGAACGGCATTCGTCGGGTACAGCTCGCAGTAGCGCTTGAAGGCCTCATATTCGCTGTCGAACATCTGCACCCACGAATGGGCCATCGTGCCGCCCGCGAATACGCCGTAGAGCTGATCGGAGATCGTGCAGGCCGTGCCGTCGCAGCCGCCGATGTAGGCAGCGCGCGCGCCGAGGATGGCAGCCTGCGCGCCCTGCGCCCGGCGGGAGCCGAACTCCAGCACGCGGCGGCCCTCCGCCGCGCGGACGACGCGGTTGGCCTTTGTGGCAATGAGGCTCTGGTGGTTCAGCGCAAGCAAAATATACGTTTCAACGAGCTGCGCCTCGATGGCCGGGGCGCGGACCGTCAGGATCGGCTCGCGCGGGAAGACCGGCGTGCCCTCCGGCACGGCGTAGATATCGCCCGTGAAGTGAAAATCCTCCAGATAGTGCAGGAAGCCCTCGTCAAAGATGCCGCGGCCGCGGAGATAGGCGAGGTCGTCCTCAGAAAAATGCAGATCGCGGATATACTCGACCACCTGCTCCAGACCTGCCGCAATGGCAAAGCCGCCGCCGTCCGGAACATTGCGGAAGAAGACGTCAAAATAGCAGATCTGATCCGCCTTCCCGTCCACAAAGTAGCCGTTGCCCATGGTCAGCTCGTAAAAATCGCAGAGCATGGTCAGATTGAGTTTTTCATTCGTTTTCATACTGCACCTCTCATGCATATGTTATTACCCAGATTATAGCCCGGAATCGCCAAAATGGCAATCTTTATTTTTGTTTTGCATTGACCTGACCCTGCAAATTTGGTACTATACTATGTGAGAAATCAGGCTGGCACCGCACAATTCCGCAAGAGCATTCGGCAAAAAATATCCGGCGAAGGCCGAAGGTGCAAGGATGCGGTGCTGCCTCAGGTCCATTTGGAGGATTATGACAATGGCAATTGAAATTGGACTGCAGGGCCACAGCGAGACGCTCGTCGAGCAGGAGGACACTGCAAAGTCCGTCGGCTCCGGCGATCTGCTCGTCTATGCAACGCCTTGCATGGCCGCCCTGATGGAGGGCGCCGCCTGCGAGAGCATCGCGCCGTATCTGGCCGAGGGCGAGACGTCCGTCGGCGTTTCCCTGCAGCTTTTCCACACAGCCGCCACGCCCGTCGGCATGGAAGTCCGCGCAGAATCCGTCGTCACGGCGGTCGACGGCAAAAAGATCACCTTCACCGTCACAGCCTACGACGAGGCGGGCGAGATCGGCCATGCACAGCACGAGCGCGTGATCGTCAAGGCCGAGCGTTTTCTGGAAAAGACCTATGACAAGCTCTGAGCAGGAGGACAGCATGCAGAAAAAATATCTGGAGGCGGGCGAGATCGTCAGCACCCACGGCGTGCAGGGAGAGGTCAAGATCCTGCCGTGGGCGGACGGCCCCGAATTCCTGCTGCAATTTGATACGTTCTATCTGGACGGCCGCCCCTATGCCGTCCGCTCCGCCCGCGTGCACAAGACGTGCGTGCTGGCAAGCCTCGAGGGCATCGACACGCCGGAGCAGGGCATGGCTCTGCGCGGCAAGCGCGTCTGCATCGACCGGAGCGAGGCAAAGCTGCCGGAGGGCAGCGTTTTCATTGCCGATCTCATTGGATGCCGCGCGCTGGACGAGGACGGCGCAGAACTTGGACGCATCGAAGACGTGCTGACCATGCCGTCGAGCGACGTCTATGTCATCGCGGGCGAAAAGCGCTATATGGTCCCGGCCGTCAGGGAATTCGTCCGCGAAATTCGCGTTGACGAGGGCTATGTGCGCCTGCACCTGATCGAAGGAATGGCAATCGATGAGAATTGATATCATGACGCTCTTCCCGGACACCGTCGGCGACGTGCTGAGCGAGTCTATCCTCGGCCGCGCGCAGGAGCGCGGCATTCTCCGCATCGAAACGCACCAGATCCGGGATTACACTGCGAACCGGCAGAATCAGGTG
>ERZ835541.3266-NODE-3266-length-11530-cov-15.269804_pt1 | contig 11530 bp, 5 predicted proteins | sample MGYA00519945_ERZ835541 | MGnify/ENA primary metagenome ERZ835541 (study PRJEB31850, sample SAMEA3708780) | human gut metagenome | biome: human gut; feature: human-associated habitat; material: faeces | place: China | collected 2014 ...
GAAGCAGGGCTGTGGAAAACCCAACCGCATTTACCCAAAATCCTACGAAGCGGTTCCAAACACCGACTTCAAGAAATCCGGTTATGGAACGCGGTCGGACTGAAAACCGCACTCCACAAGTACGATAATCAATCCTCTTGAAGTACGAAAACCGGACGGTATATAGAAATACAGAGATTAAAACGATTTTATTTATATCTTATCCATTCCTATCCGATCCGAGATATTTTCTGCGGGATTTTCCTGTGGAAAAGTCCCGGAAAGGAATGGAATGGGGAAAGGAGTTTCATGGCACAACACGCAATTTTGCGATTTGAAAAACACAAGGGCAATCCGGCAAGACCGCTGGAAGCCCACCATGAGCGGCAAAAGGAACAGTACGCCAGCAATCCCGACATTGACACCAGCCGGAGCAAATACAACTTCCATATCGTTAAGCCGGAGGGCAGGTACTACCACTTTATACAGAACCGTATTGAACAGGCTGGCTGCCGCACCCGCAGGGACAGCACCCGGTTTGTGGATACGCTGATTACTGCCAGCCCGGAGTTTTTCAAGAAGAAGTCCCCAAAGGAGATACAGGAATTTTTCCAGAGGGCGGCTGATTTCTTAATCGAGCAGGTAGGGAAAGAAAATATCGTGTCGGCGGTTGTTCACATGGACGAGAAAACGCCCCACCTGCATTTGGTCTTTGTCCCGCTGACAGAGGACAACCGCCTGTGTGCAAAGGAGATTATCGGGAACAGAGCCAGCCTCACAAAATGGCAGGACGATTTTCACGCCTATATGGTGGAGAAATATCCCGACTTGGAGCGTGGGGAAAGTGCCAGCAAGACAGGCAGGAAGCATATCCCCACCCGTCTGTTCAAGCAGGCGGTCAATCTCTCCAAACAGGCAAGAGCCATTGAAGCCACGCTGGACGGTATTACCCCGTTCAATGCCGGAAAGAAGAAAGAGGAAGCCCTCTCCCTGTTGAAAAAGTGGTTTCCGCAGATGGAGAACTTCTCCGGGCAGCTCAAAAAATACAAGGTCACGATAAACGACCTTTTGGCGGAAAATGAACAGTTGGAAGCCAGAGCCAAAGCCAGCGAAAAAGGCAAGATGAAAGATACGATGGAACGGGCAAAGCTGAAAAGCGAACTGGACAATTTACAGCGGCTGGTTGACCGTATCCCGCCGGATATACTGGCGGAACTGAAACGGCAGCAGCGGCACACAAGGGAACGGTGATTGATGACAGAAAACATTTCACGCCGCAGCATGGCGGCACTGCACTTTGAAAATTAAATATGGAGGTACTATGGAGCATATCAGATACAAGAAAGAAACCGAAGTCGTGACTTTTCAGGGAAAGGAAATCACGCTGGAAAATCTCTCCCCGGTGTTCACGCCGGAGCAGGAAGCGGCAAAACGCCGGGAGCTGGAACAGCAGCTTTATGAGGTGTTCCGCAAGTATGCCGACAAACGGCAGAGTGAGGAAGCCGGGGCATAAGGTTTTCCGAAGCTATCGTTGATTTGCGGGGCTGCTGGCGGTATAATAAAACTGTCAGCAGCTCCGTTTCTTTTTTAAGAAAAGGAGCGACAATATGAACAATCGAATAGACGCAATCTATGCAAGACAATCGGTAGACAAAAAGGACAGCATTTCCATTGAAAGCCAGATTGAGTTTTGCAAATACGAATTGAAAGGCGGGAACTGTAAGGAATACACAGACAAAGGGTACAGCGGCAAGAACACAGACCGTCCGAAGTTTCAAGAACTGGTGCGGGACATCAAGCGGGGCTTGATTGCAAAGGTCGTGGTTTACAAGCTCGACCGTATCAGCCGTTCCATTCTGGACTTTGCCAACATGATGGAGCTGTTCCAGCAGTACAATGTGGAGTTTGTGTCCTCTACGGAAAAGTTTGATACCTCCACCCCGATGGGGCGGGCGATGCTGAATATCTGTATCGTGTTCGCCCAGCTTGAACGGGAAACGATACAGAAGCGGGTGCAGGACGCATGGTACTCCCGCTGTCAGCGGGGCTTCAAAATGGGCGGCAAAACGCCCTACGGTTTTCGGACAGAGCCTTATGTGATGGACGGGGTGCGCACAAAGAAGCTGGTAATAGAGCCAACCGAAGCGGCCTTTGTCCGGCAGATGTATGAGATGTACGCTGACCCGCAGGTATCGCTGCATGACATTACAAAGAAGCTGACGGCGGACGGTATGCGTACTTATCATGGCAGGCCGCTGTCAAGGGCTACTTTGAGCGTTATTCTCCGAAACCCGATTTATGTCATGGCTGACCTCGACATATACGAGTTTTACAAAAGCCAGGGGACGGATATTTACAATGACGCCGCCGACTTTGCCGGGACAAACGGCTGCTATTACTATCAGGGCAAGGGGAATACAGAGGATAAGCACAAGCACCTGCAAGGACAGACGCTGGTACTGGCTCCACATGAGGGGTTTATCCCATCGGAGCTGTGGCTGAAATGCCGGAAGAAGCTGCTTGCCAGCCACACTTACCAGCCCGCAAGGAAAGCCCGGAACACATGGATGGCGGGAAAAATCAAATGCGGGAAATGCGGCTATGCGCTCATGTCGGCGCACTCCAACGGTATTCTTTACCTGCGCTGCACCGTCCATGCGGACAGCAAGGCGTGTCCTGGCTGCGGGTGCGTGAAGCTGCACGAACTGGAAGCGGTAGTCTATGGGGCGATGGTTAAAAAGCTGAAAGATTTTAAGACGCTGACAGGTCGGAACAAGGCTGCAAAAATCTCCCCGAAACTGACTGCAAAGCGGCTGGAACTGGCACAGGTAGAAAGCGAGATTGAAAAGCTGCTTGACACGCTGACGGGCGCAAGCCCTGTTTTGCTCTCCTATGCCAACAGCAAAATTGAGGAACTGGACGCAAGGCGGCAGTCCATTGCCAATGAGATTGCAAAACTCTCTGCGGACGCTGTGCCGATGGAGAAGATGGAAAGCATTTCCGGGTATCTGGATGACTGGGAGAATGTCAGCTTTGAGGACAAGAGGCAGGTGGTGGACGCACTGATAACGGTCATCCGGGCGACAAATGAAAAGGTAGAAATTGAATGGAAAATCTGACGGGTTAATCCCCACCGTACCTATCCTTTTTGTGCTCTTGTCTATAATAGTGAGATATATTTTCCCCAGAAGAATGTCCGCTTCATCGCGGTCAACGATGGCGTGGATTCCACAGTGGAGAGCAGCAATGACTTCAACCCCATCCGCAACTGGGCCAACGAGCTTCACGCCAAGGATACCAGCCGCAAGGTCCGCGCGGTCATGAAAATGAAAGCGGAGCAGGGAGAGCGGCTGGGCGGCAGACCGCCCTACGGCTATCGGAAAAGTGATGGTGACGCCAACACGCTGGTTCCGGACGAGGACACCGCGCCTGTGGTGAAGCGCATCTTCTCCCTCTGCGCCGCTGGAAACGGCCCCAAGCGGATCGCCACGATCCTCACCAAAGAGCAGGTGGTGAACCCGTCCAACGCCTACTACCGCAAGACCGGGAAAAGCCACCGTGGACTGGACACCACCAGACCCTGCCTGTGGTCTTCCAACAGCGTCATCAGCATTCTGAACAATGAGGTCTACCTCGGACACTCGGTTGGGCTTCGCACCACTACGATCTCCTACAAAAATAAGCAGCGCGTGGAGCGCCCCGAGAGTGAGCGGTTCGTGGTGAAGAACACCCACGAAGCCCTTGTCACACAGGAGCAGTGGGACATCGTGCAGGAGGTGCGTCAGCACAAAAAACGTGTCCCCAAGCACATGGACGAGCCGAACATCTTCTCTGGACTGGTGTTCTGCGCGGATTGCGGCAAGCCGCTGGTGCTGCACAGAGCCAGCACGATGAAAAAGGCGGAGTACAACTTCAAGTGCTACACCTACGGCAAAAAGGGCAAGACCGTCTGCACACCGCACCATATCCGGGAGTTTGAACTGAAAGCCGTTGTGCTGGAGGACTTACGCCGGGTGACGCACTTCGCGCGGATGAAGGAAAAGCAGTTCGCCGCCTACATCGGCAGCAAGAATACGCTGGAGCTGCGGCGTGAGATGAACACGATCCAAAAAGATCTGGATACCATGCGGCGGCGCAGAGAAGAACTGTCCAAGCTGTTCAAGCGGCTCTATGAGGACAACGTGCTGGGGCGGGTGACCGATGAGCAGTACCGGATGCTGGCGGGCGATTACACCGGCGAGCAGAAAGCGTTGGAGGAACAGATCCCCGAAAGGGAGGCCCGGCTGGAAAAGCTGAAAGCTGTCTCCGCCAACGTGAACACATTCGTTGAGAAGGCGAAGCAGTACACCGCCATCGACGAGCTGACGCCGGAGCTGCTGCGGCTGTTCATCCAGCGGATTGAGGTAGGCGAGCGGACGGAGAAATACTCCCGCAGCTCCCACCAGAGCATCCGCATCGTGTACCGCGACATCGGCACGGTGGACAGCGCGATGGAGCAGGGCGAGGCGCAGCCGCGCATTGCGCCGCCCTTGAGTGAGGTATTCGAGCTTCCCGCATAATAAAAAAGCAGAGAAAAAACGCAAGAAAGCGGACAGCAAACGCTGTCCGCCCCTTGCAAGACATGGTGTCAACTTGTGTCCCTACGAACATTACCCAAACGGTTTCGGGGCTTTTGCTTTTTTCAGTATATCTGCGAAGGGCATTTTTGTGTCTTATTTGTGTCTTACAGTCGAAAAAATGTGTTTCGGCGGGCAAAAAAGCCGGTCAGGATCAACACCTGACCGGCTTTTCATTTTGCCGCTGCTTCTCATGCCGTAGCGCCCTTTTTCTTCTGGTTCGGCACAATAATGTCGGCGAACTTCTCTGTGATCTGCGCCGCCTTTTCATCCGCCGACGCGATGACATGCGCGTAAATATTGGCGGTCGTGCTCACCTGAGCATGTCCCAAGCGGCGGGAGACTACGACGAGCGGCGTTCCCTCTGCAATCAGCAAGGAAGCGTAAGAATGTCGGAGGCTGTGCACATGGATCTCCGTGAATCCGTTCCGCCGCGTAAAATCCCCAAACCAGCTTGACAGTGCGTCGGGGTGAATCGGCGCGCCCTCGTCATTGGTAAAGATCCGCCCGTCCTTGTCCTTCCATCTGTCCCCGCAAAGCGCGCGTTGCTCTTCCTGCCACTCCTGTACCTGTCGCAGAACGAAAAAGGCAGAGCGCGAGAGCTTCAGAGGCCGTGCAGATGTTTTGTTCTTCGGTGTGTCCGTGTAGATCCCTACCCCCGGAACATAAGAGGATGTCTGCACAATGGTGACCGTTTCGTTTTCGAAATCGACATCCGACCAGCGCAGCCCCAGTAATTCGCCACGCCGTAGGCCCGATAAGAGATCAAAGGAAATAGCCGCGCGATATTTGGCAGGCTCATTTTGCAGCAGCTCCAACAGCCGCCGCGCGTCCTCTTCGTCAAGATGCGCAGCCTCTTTTGGCATCAGCTTTGGCAACTCGGCATTTGCCGCAGGATTGAATGGGATGAAGCCCCATTTCACAGCTTTCGTCAAGATAGATGAAATGAGTCTGTGATAACCTCGCACGGTGTTCGCATCAAGTGTTTTACGCTTCTCAACGTCAATAAACAGATCCAAGCGCGAACGGCCGAGCGCTTCCGCAATTTTGTCCGCGCTGTGCATGGTGACATTCTTGCCCGCAATCGCCGCTTGTACCGTGCACACGCCGAGTCCCGTCTTCTCAGAAATGGATACTCGTGTGCGCCCTTCCTTTTTCAGCAGTGCTGCGAGATCCACGCGAGCGCGGCTCTTCACGTCAAGCCGTATGCCGACTTCCTGCAAGTTCGCATAGGGCTGATGAACTCGCTGAAAGCGCAGGCCGAGGAAACGATCCTCACGGAACTGGTGTTCAGCTAAATATGTTCGATGCCCCTGCTGGGGCGCAGATGTCCTTCTTCCCCTCAGAGGCAGAACAAATTCAATCCATCGCAGAAGCGGAGAGTGTAACACCCTCCGCTTTTTCTATGTTCATTTCTCAGGATGATATTGACCACATCCTGCGCGCGGGCGGTAATGCGGATGCAGCGCGGATGAAAATTACTGCGGAATTCTCCAAGCAAAAGCCTTTAGAGAATCGCACGGCATTTCTGAAAGCTCTTTACTACGGCGGCAACGGCCTGATTACGGATAACGGCAGGCTTTCCGCATGGTACGGGGACGATGGTATCCATATTGCAACCGGAGATACCTCTCGCTATCTTCGTTCTGCCCAAGTGATAGGCTGGGCGGATGCGGCGGAGCGTATTGAGGAACTTCTGGACGGCGGCGCATTTGCCACCAATCTTGAGGTCACGGAAGCCCCGCGCTATGAGCGGCTGGGTATTGCTGTGGATGTCTGGAACCTTTATCACGATTTTTCGGATGAAGCAAAGTCGCTGGGGTATCTGTCCTGCTTGGGTAATATCCATAGCACCAGCTTTCCAGAGGAAACGGAGCGCCTGACGGATGATCTGCTGAATCCGGAGTTTCGGGAAAGGCTTCTGGCAGAACACAGAGTATTTCTTGACGCATACCGTGAGAACCGGGAGCTTCTGCGTTTCCATTTCCACCGTCCGCAGGCGCTTCTTACACGTATGGAAGATCTGTCATTGCCGCGCAAAGAATATCACTCCGATATGGCGGCTGTTCCGAAGACGGGCCGGTTTATCACTGAAGATGAAATTGCGGCTTCTCTTGCAAATGGAAGCGGCTTTGAGGGTGGAAAGACCCGCATCCATGAGTTTTTCCAGACTCCGCACACGACAAAAGAGAGCGCTGATTTTCTGAAAAAGGAATACGGCATCGGAGGACGCACCCATGCTGTATCCAGAGAAAGCGGCAGCTATGAAGATCACGGCAGCAAAGGCATCACGCTGAAAAAAGCGGGCTGTGCAGATGTTCAGATGAATTGGAACAAGGTCGCTTCGCGCATCTCGGAGCTGGTTCGGTTGAACCGCTACCTTACGCCGGATGAGCAGGCAGCCTATGACAAGGAAATGGCGCAGGACGCCATGCGGAACGCGGTTTATAACGACTATAACGACGTAAAGGCGGCGCACCCCGATGAAATTGTGCTGTATCAGGTTGGGGACTTCTTCGAGCTGTATGGCGAGGATGCGCGGGCAGTTGCAGATGATCTCAGCCTTGAGCTGACGCGCCGCAATTTGGAGGGAGTAGGCCGTGTTACCATGTGCGGCTTCCCTGCAAAGGATTTGGAGAAATACGTTGAAAAGCTGCGGGAAAAGCATGATGTAACAATTTCGCGCATTGGCGATTCCAGCCATGAACACACGGCATATACGCTTCCGTCCATCGACCACGAGGCAGAACAGGCCATCAATGCCTATGAAGCGGAGTTCGGCGCGGATGGGACGCGGGTGTTCCGCGACCCCGCCGCCGAGCTGCCACCACAGCCTACCGTGCGAGAGCTGTTTGACGGGTACAAGCTGACCATCGGCAGCTCGCTTTCCAAAGATACGGCTTTTGTCAATGCCTGCCGCAATTCAGACCGCCAGAACGCTTATCTGGAGGGCGCGGACGCTATCCGTCGTATTGTCATGGCATCTGATGATCTCCAGCTTGTCCGCCTGTACTTTGATATGCCCGCGTTCCATAACCGGCTGCATCAGGAGCTTTTGAAGGAACTGTATCCCACGCTGGCAGCGACGGTCGCACCATCTCCCTATCAGATTACACAGGAGGACATTGACAACGCGCTTCTGGATTGGCACGACAACCTAAAGGGCAAGCAGGAAGTCGCACTATATATGCAGGCGCATGGGCGAGAACGCAGCACCGCCGCATGGCTGGCTGCAAAATATGGCTGGGAAGATAGCAAAACCCCCATGTATATCCATGTAGGAAACGCCGAGCCGGTGACGCTCACATGGGCGCAGGTACAGCGGCGGTTGGCACAGCTCATCCGCGAGAATAAATTTTATGATGAGAATGAGCGACTGCGGTTATTTTCACCTGACCGATACTCCATTCGTCTGCATCCCGGCGAGGGCGGAATTACCGGCATTTGGGATGAGGTGTTGGAACGGTTCTGCGGAGACGGGGAACAAATGCTCCGCTTTGCAGAACAGAATAACGCCATTGCTTACTTGGATGGCATCAAACGGGATATGGGAATTGAGCTATCCCCTCCGGCGTTTACAACACCGCTTGGCTATACTTATCATATTGGAGATCGTATTTCATCCATAGAGTTAGACCACATAGCAGCAGTCGGCGCTATCGCGCGTGTAGATGAAGATCACGTCTGGCACACGTTACCGAACGCACCCGGACAGGAGCCGGTCAGCATCGACCGCAATTCCTTTGAACGCTACCTCGACACCAGATATTTCGAGGTTTCTGAACCGGAGCCGCAGCGCGTCATTGCGGCGCAGCACACAGAACAGCCAACCCCGGAGACGCCGCAAGCGGTTCAAACCCTTATGGGGCAGCGCGTGGAAATTGATGGTAAGCTCTATAATGTTGATTCCGCAGATGAAACTGTCGCGCATCTCAGCGTCGTTTCATCCTCCAGCGAGAGCAATCACGAGCCGGAACACAGAACCGAACCGGTTTCTGCTGTCCTCACACGAATTGCAGATCAGGGTCGTGAGCTTGCGCCGAATATTTCGGCATATCAGGCGCTTCGTGCAGAGCATCCCGAAAAGCTCATCGGTGTCCGTGTCGGAGAACGGCTGCTTTTTTATGGCGCGGATGCAAAACGAGCCGCCAGCGCTTTGAATCGCCGCCTGCTGCAACGCGATATTCCCGGTATGGGCGAAACCGCTGTGACCGGCTATGATTTTGGACAATGGGCAAGCGCCGCAAAGCGGCTGCTGGAGCATGGACACAGCTTCGTGTTTGCGCAGCCAAATGAAACCGACGGCTATGATGTTATCAACGAGGCCGATGCCAAGGAGTATATCCCCATTGGCATGGAGCTGGAGATTGACGGACGGAAGTTTGTCATTGACAGCGTAAATTTCGGCACGGATGAAGTATCTCTGCGCGATGTGACTTTTCAAAACAGGCAGGGCTTTCCCATCTTCCGCGCTGAACACATTGCGTTTATACGCTCGTTTGTTGAAGAGCAGGAACGGGAGCAGCCGCAGCCTGTCACCAAACCCGTCGCGTTCTATCCTGCCGAGAAAACGCACTTGCCCTACGACATAGAAATCCAAACGCTGCACATCCCGGAACCGGAGCATGACCCGCCCTCTGCGGAACCCGCCGAGCCTGAACCGCCCGCCATGAGCGATGAAGAAAGGCTGATTCTGGAGCAGGAAGGGCGCGCGGCACTCTCGGAAATGGGCGAGTTTGTGCCTGATTTTGATGATGCCATCTCACAGGCTGAGATCGACGAGCCTCCCGCACACCGTCCTGCGGTATCCATCCCCGTTGACGGCGAGTGGCAGGGCTTTCCCAGCGTTGCCGCTGCGGAGCAGGCCGCTTACGCTGACTTCAAGGCGGCAAGCCACCGCGACGCGCAGAATTTCCACATCACCGATGATGCCCTCGGCGTCGGCGGCGCAAAAGCAAAGTTTCGGGCAAATATGGCGGCGATTCGCCTCCTGCAAGAGCTGGAGTTTGAGGGCTTACAGGCCAGCCCGGAGCAGCAGGAAATCCTCTCCCGCTATGTGGGCTGGGGCGGTCTTGCGGATGCCTTCGACGAGAATAAGCCAAACTGGTCGGACGAGTTTGCAGAGCTGTACGCCACACTCTCCCCGGAGGAATACGCTGCCGCCCGTGCCTCCACGCTGAACGCACACTACACCAGCCCCACCGTTATCAAAGCGATCTATGAAGCGGTCGGCAATATGGGCTTCCAGAGCGGTAACATTCTGGAGCCGTCTATGGGCGTTGGCAACTTTTTTGGCCTGCTGCCGGAGCAGATGCAGGGCAGCAAGCTCTACGGCGTGGAGCTGGACAGCATCACCGGACGTATTGCCAAGCAGCTTTATCCCAAGGCGGACATTACCATCGCGGGCTTTGAAACAACGGACAGGAAAGACTTTTACGACCTTGCCGTGGGCAACGTCCCGTTCGGACAATATCAGGTAGATGACCGGGCTTATAACAAGCTCGGTTTTTCCATTCACGACTACTTCTTTGCCAAAACCCTCGACCAGGTGCGACCGGGCGGCGTGATCGCGTTCGTGACCTCCCGCTATACGATGGACAAGCAATCGCCCGAAGTCCGCAGGTACATCGCGCAGCGGGCGGAGCTGCTGGGTGCCATTCGGCTTCCCAACAATGCGTTCCGCGCCAATGCCGGTACGGATGTGGTTTCGGACATTCTCTTTCTCCAAAAGCGTGACCGTCCCATTGAGATCGAACCGGATTGGGTACACCTCGGTCAGAACGAGGATGGCTTTGCCATCAACCGCTATTTTGTTGACCACCCGGAGATGATTTTAGGCAGGCAGACCTCTGAAAGCACCCAATACGGCAAGCAGGATTTCACCGTTGTCCCCATTGAGGGGCTGGCGCTTGCAGATCAGCTCCATGATGCCGTGAAAAACATTCGCGGCACCTATCAGGAGGCGGAACTGCCAGAGCTGGGCGAGGGCGAACAGATCGATACGTCTATCCCCGCAGACCCCAATGTGAAAAACTACTCCTACACCGTGGTGGGCGGCGAGGTGTATTACCGGGAAAACAGCCGCATGGTCAAGCCGGAGCTGAACGCCACCGCCGCCGAGCGTGTCAAGGGCATGGTCGCGCTGCGGGATTGCGTGAATGAGCTGATTGCCCTGCAAATGGACGAGTACAGCGCAGAAAGCCGGATTCAGGAAGCGCAGGCCGAGCTAAACCGCCTCTATGATGCGTTCTCCGCAAAACACGGCCTGATCAATGACCGTGCGAACCGTCTTGCGTTCTCTGACGATTCCTCTTACTACCTCCTGTGTTCGCTGGAAGTGCTGGATGACGACGGAAAGCTGGAGCGCAAGGCGGATATGTTCCACAAGCGCACCATCAAGCAGCAGCGCAGCGTAGATTCTGTGGATACCGCCAGTGAAGCCCTTGCTGTCTGCATCGGAGAAAAAGCCTGTGTCGATCTCGACTTCATGGCCTCCCTCATGGGCGGCAGCGAAAAGATTCCACAGATCGTTGAGGATTTGAAGGGCGTCATTTACAAGGAACCAAACAGCGGCCCATTTGACTTGCAGGACGGCGGCGAGCATTGGGCGAAGGGCTGGCAAACGGCGGACGAATATCTCTCCGGCAACGTCCGGCAGAAGCTTCGCACCGCGCAGCGTGTGGCAGCGCGCGACCCGTTCTTTGCCGGAAATGTGGATGCCCTGATTGCCGCACAGCCGAAAGACCTTGAAGCCAGCGAGATTGAGGTGCGGCTGGGCGCGACGTGGCTTGACAAGAAGTACATCGAGCAATTCATGTACGAAACCTTTGAAACGCCCCGCTATCTGCGCGGACAGATCGAGATCAGCTATGTCCCGTATACCGCAGAATGGCAGGTTTCCCGCAAGAGCATGGTGCGCTACAACGACGTGGCGG
>ERZ835541.3281-NODE-3281-length-11491-cov-2.714148_pt1 | contig 11491 bp, 10 predicted proteins | sample MGYA00519945_ERZ835541 | MGnify/ENA primary metagenome ERZ835541 (study PRJEB31850, sample SAMEA3708780) | human gut metagenome | biome: human gut; feature: human-associated habitat; material: faeces | place: China | collected 2014 ...
CTTTCTCAAGATAACTTTCCAGCTTTTCTTTTACCTCCGGCGAATGGAGAATCATCGTATTTTCTATTGCCAGACCGCAGCCCTCCGAGACAATCCGCTCATAATCCGGTTCGCTGTACTTGCCTGCGTAGAGAATTGACCCATTCTCCATCGCCTCCTTTGCCTCCGGGATGTACCAGCCCGACGCATCGGTTCCCGAAAACCGGATATCCGGGAGCGCTCCCAGCATCCGGAACATATCCATGGTCGCGGTCGCTACCAGATAAATCTGTTTGACCGGGCGCTTAAGCACCTGGATCGAATCCGGAAGATCTTCCGGCACCTTTCCGCCCTCTGGAATCAGAAGAAAACGGCTTCCATCCGCAACCGAAACTGCTTCGTACTGCATCCCGTCCGCATCCTCATAGGTATCGACCGCAAACTGGGTCGCATAGGCAAGCTCCATCCGCGATTTCCAGGCCAGGGACGCACTGATCGCCTCACCCGGCTGTGGAAGTGATGCCTCCGCCACCTGTGCATCCACGTTTTCTGCCGGCTGGGACACTTTCGTACCTTTACCCGCCTCATTGGATATCTCACTGGCGGATGTAGACGACGCTGCCGCCACCGCACTCTTTCCCGTATTTCCACAGCCACTCAAGAGCAGCACCCCCATAAGCGACAGCCCTGCCATCCTAAGTAACCTTTTCTTTCCCGTTATCCATCCTATTTTCTTCATTTTTCCCACTCTGCCTCTCTCACGTGCGCCACATACAGCTTCCGGATCGCCTCAACCTCTCCCAGTCCCCGGATGCGGCATTCCACCTGGTATCCGGCGCGTTCCAGGCGGCTCTTCCAGGAATCCTCCTCTTCACCTGCCATATCCTGATTCGCATGGTCGCCTGCAACCACCATGAGCGGCTGCAGTACTGCCCTCTGATAGTGTTTCTGCGCGCCCAATTTCTCGATCACCGCCTGTAAATCCGGCTGCGCCTCCACGGTTCCGATGTAATAATTTGCATAGCCGCCCGCGATCATCCTATCCTGCATCTTCTGATACACCTGATTGGAAGCCGCGTCCGTCCCATGCCCCATCAGGCAGAGTGCCGTTTTTCCATCGTCATATCCGCCCAATTCTCCTGCCATCGCCCGGATCACCGCATCCAGATCCGCTTCACTGGCAAGAAGCGGTGCTCCCAGCGCCAACCGTTCAAAACGCCCCTGATTCGCTTCCACTTCCGCTTTTACATCCATGTATTCAAATCCATCCATCAGATGGGTCGGCTGCACAATCAGACTTTTAATCCCATCGGCTGCTGCCCGGTCAAGTGCCTCCTTCAAATTGTCGATCGACCGTTGATCCCGCTTTTTCAATTTATCAATGATCCTCTGGCTGGTAAATGCCCGGCGCACCTCATATGCCGGAAATGCCTCCGCCACTGCACGCTCAACCGCTCCGATCGTCTTTTCTCGGCTGTCATTGTAGCTTGTCCCGAAGCTGACTACCAGGATTGCCTGTCTTGGTTCCATCTATCCATTCTTCCTCTTTGTTTTTTATCTTTCAATTCAGAATTTTCCCGTTCCTCCTACGCTGCCATATGCCTGAATCTGGCTGACATATAGCTTTATGAATCGAAGCTACTATAGCATATTTTGAAATAGTTTGCAATGAAGCAGAAAAAATGGCACTCCGCCCGTCCAGGCGGAATGCCCCTTTTTCTGCTTTCAGCTTCAATTTTACCAGCTTTTCTATTTCTCGTCCCGGCTGCACGCGCGCAGCTGGTGCTCATGCTCATATTTTTCTTTCGTCGCCATCCCGCCCCGGATATGGCGTTCCGCTTTGTTGATGTCCAGTACCACACGCGCCCGGGATGCAAGCGGCGGATTGATATGGGAAAGGCGCTCGGCCACATCTTTATGCACGGTAGATTTACTGATCCCAAATTTCCGGGCCGCCTGCCGCACTGTCGCATTGTAGTCTATGATGTAATTAGCGATCGCAACCGCCCGTTCCTCGATATATTCCTTCATGGGAGTTCCCCTGAGAACGTTTTTTACATCTTATTACATCGGTTTCCGGTTTATGCAAATTCCCTTTCCCAAACAAAAACACTGCCGATTAGTAGTTCTCCGCACGGCGGTGTTTCCGCAAGTCGTTTCTCTTCACGCCAGCTTCCCACTCTGCCTTCTCCTCATCGGTCTCGACAAGCAGTCCCGGAACTTCCATCGGATGCTCGTTTTCATCCAGCGCTACCATAACCACATAAGCGGTATTAACCAGTTTACGTGCGCCGCTTAAAGACTCTACGAATGTATCGACACGCACTTCCATGGAGGTTCTTCCAACGTAAGTCAGCTTACCCTCGATAATCAGGGTATTGTTCAGGTGGACTGCCTCTTTGAACTGCAGGTTATCAACCGATGCAGTTGTCGGATTGCAGTGCGCGTGGCGGCGCGCAACAACGGTCGCTACAACGTCGATCCATTCCATCAGCTGACCGCCAAACAAACGACCAGCACCATTTAAGTGACTATTTAATACAAGCTGTGTCTGGATAACAGCTGAATCCGCTACGCGGCGCATAATTCTTTCTTCCATAATTTATTTCTCCTTTCGAGAAGGATGCCTCTTCCAATCTCCCGCTTTCGAAGGACTTCCCTGTGATATGGTACCTAGTATACTGGCTTTCCCTCAAATTTGCAAGTATTCCGCTGCAAAAATTCTGAATCTTTTTAGTTATACATCCTATTGGCAGTAAACTATAAATGTAAAAAAACGACCGAAGAATCTGGGGGCAGCGTCTGTTGTCTTTCGCTGACTCCCATCATCTTCAGCCGTTCTCTTATTTATCCTCTTCCCGCGCCGTGATCATCCGATAGATGAAATCCACGGTTCCATCGATACCGTAGCTGGCACTGTTGATACAGAGATCATAATTGTTGGAATGTCCCCAGTTTCGGTTTGTATAGTAATGATAGTACTGGCTGTGGACATGATCCAGATGCTTTAACATATGGCGTGCCTGCTTGACCGTCAGGGAACTGTCAATCTCCATCGCACGTTTGATACGCTGCTCAAACGGCGCCGTGATGTAGATACTGATATGCGGGATGTTGTTATTTGCCATGATGGCATCTCCGCATCGTCCCAGAATAACAAAATCTTCCTTCTTCGCCATGTCAACCAGAAGGTCGCTCTCGTTGAAGAAGACCGCATCACGCTTCGGCAGTCCATGGAAACGGCTGAACTCGCGCATGCGCTGGCGCAGGGTCAGATGGCGCTCCGGGATGAATGCCTCACTCGGGTTTACATTGGCATCCTGATCGTGCGCCGGCTCTTTCTTGATTCCCGGCTTGATTCCGTAGCTGACAGAATCCTGTATAGAATCCTTCTGAGCCTCGAGACGTTTCAGAACCGCTTCAAAGATCTCCGCGTCGTAGAAATTGATTTTCAGCTTATCTGCCAGCTTAAATCCGATATTTACACCGCCGCTTCCGTAGGTCCAGCTGATACATACGATCAGGTGGTCATTTTCGGAGAAACGGTTTTTCAGGTTAAATGTATTCAGCTTCGCCAGCTCTGCGTTGATAACGTCGCCGCTCGCGAAACTGGTCGGCAGACTCATGACTTCGGTCAGAATCCGGTTGTACTCGGTCATGACGAGCTTCCGCTCTTCCTTATTCTCGATGGTACGCGCCATGTTTCCGATCAGGGCAATCTCACTTCGAACCAGGTTACCCTGCGGGCGTGTCAGCATCAGATGAGTCAGCTCATCCACGCAGCGCTTCCGGTCACGATTGAAAACACGTCCCAGAGAAGAACCTAACTGTGCATAAACCTCCGCATCCAGATCGTAAATACTCTCCGCCAGTTCACGGATTCGTTTTTCATCTCTTCCAGGCACCGTGCTGCCCGGCTTCTTCCCTGCTGAATCCTTTTCGGCTGCATTTTCCGCACCCGTTACTTCATTCGCATACTGGGCGCTGTCCTTTTCAAGCGCCTGCTGCGTCTGATTTTCCATATTATCTGTATTGGTATGTTCCTGATTGTTGCTCATCGTCACTCACCCCCTATAAAAAGAATAACAGCATATCAAGTGCAAAGACCGGAACCAGAATACCGAACGACCAGAGCAGATATCCGAAGAAGGACGGCATACGCACACCGTTTTCATCCGCAATCGACTTAACCATGAAGTTCGGTGCATTTCCGATGTAGGTGTTCGCACCCATAAATACCGCACCACAGGAGATCGCCATCAGCATCTTGATCGGAACCGTTCCTAACGTCGTCACCATGCCCTCCGTAAATCCAAGCGCACCTGCCGTTGTTAAAAATACCAGATAGGTCGGCGTGTTATCCAGGAAGCTGGACAGCAGACCGGTCGCCCAGAACATTTCAAACGGCTCGGAGATGCCCAGATTCGCGCCATTTGCTTTCAGAATCATCAGGGCTGGCTGCATCGTGATGAAAATACCGATAAACAGAACCGCAACCTCCTGAATCGCGCCCCAGGTAAAGTGGTTCTCACGGCGGATCTCAACCTTCGTGGTCTTGAAGGACAGGAAGGCCGCCACCAGAATGATCACAATCTCAATGATGGCCGGATAGCTTAATTCTACCTCTCCAAACAGATGGATGCCAAGCACCTTTCCGGCTGCATCCTGGAACTGCGGCATGGACGGTAAGGTACCGCTTAAAATAACGGCTGCCACGATCATAACCAGGAAAATCAGGTTGTGCGCGCCGCGCAGCTTTACTTCGGTACCCGGTTTGCTGATATCCGGTTTCAGACCGCTCGCGATATCCTGACGATATGCCCTCTTATCAATAAAATAGAAGATTGTCAGCAGCACCAGCATATTGAAGAATAAGATCGGCGCCAGATGTAAGCTCCAGAAGAACGGTACGCCGCGCATGAAGCCCATCAGCAGAGGCGGGTCACCGATCGGGGTCAGACATCCGCCGATGTTGGATACAAGGAAAATAAAGAAGATAATGATATGACGTTTCTTCTTTCTCCATGCATTCATCTTGACAACCGGACGAATCATCAGCATACTGGCACCGGTCGTACCGATCCAGCTTGAAAGCAGGGTTCCCAGTGCCAGTAGTCCTACATTGACACGCGGAGAACCTGCCAGGTCACCGGACATCGTGATATTACCGGCAACGCAGAAAAGTCCAAATAACAAAATAATAAAGGTCAAATAGTCATTGACCAGGCATTCCAGAACCGTTTCCAGTGCTGTCCCCGCACTGTAACGCATCGCAAACGGAATGATAAAAAGAATTGACCAAAGAGCAACCGCATGAGGCTGGTGCTCTTCCCACCATTCTGCCTTCACAAGCGGCAGAATCGCAATACAGAGAAGCAGTCCCGCAAATGGAATACACATCCAGAGCGGCACAGAGGATGCCGATGCACCGCCTTCCTGTTCTGCTGCCAGAGCCGTCATCGGATTTGCCATCAAAAATAATCCCAGGCTCGCGCAAAACGCACTCAATCTTTTCACCTTCGTAACCTCCCAACTTTTTTCTTTTTTGTTTTACATTTTCCATTTCAGCCACTCATTATAACAAGTTTATTTCCTAAATACAACCGTGTTTTTCACGTTGTAAGCGTGATTTTCCGTGAATTTTTCGTTAAAAGTACCTTATATTAATTCTTATTAATAAGTGTTGTAAGCCTGTGCTCATAACATAAACAAATACCTCTTTTGTGTATAGAAATTATGTATAATACTGTAATTTCACGTTAGTGCCTTTTTGTGTAATAGGGGATTCCAAGGAATTTCCTATTACACAAAAAGTCCCGGAATGACGTTCCCGCCGATATCCCGACAGACGCTTCCTACATTCACATATAACTTTCTCTTGAACTATACTCTCTTTCCAGAGTTCATATTTCAATTCCATATCTTCCCCGCCATCTTCCATCTTTTTCCTGCAGCTGTTTTCGCGCTTCATTTTAAGCCAGCCGCCCGATCTCTCGCGGTATTCCTTCGTGGTTTCTTTTTCGATATGTGCCAGTTGGCAAATCTGCCGCTGTATAACCTGCTCTTTCGCAGCGTTCACACATATTCTCTCTCGAACCTGTTTTATTATAGCGCTTTTTTGTAAAATTTATTTCCGCTTTTTTGTCAAATCTTTGTAAAAAAATCAAGCAGCAAATTGGAGAAACTGTCTCATTTACTTTTTATCTTCTTTATGCTATAGTTAGCCTGTATTTTGCATTCAGATGTATTACGAATCCATTCGGAAATTCCGGTGCCATCCCGTGCCGGAATTCTCAATGCCTTATCGTGTTTTATAAATATCAGAAGGATTTTCAGGAGTATTGTATTCATGCAGGCGAATATATTTAAGATCAAACGAAATGAATTGGCTGACGGTTCCGGGCTGCGGACTACGATTTATTTTAAAGGATGCCCCCTGCGCTGTGTCTGGTGTTCAACACCGCAGGCGCATGAGCGCCCGACCCGGATTCTCTGGGACAGCAAGCACTGTCTCTACTGCAATCTCTGTGTCAGCGAATGTCCCACCGGAAGTCTGGCATTTTCAGACAACCGTCTCACCTTTACCCCGGACACCTGTACATTCTGCCGTGCCTGTACGGATCACTGTCCGTCCCGAATGCTTCATTTCGTCGGTCAGATGATGAATATGGATGAAATCATGGAAAAAATTCTTGCCGACCGGGAGCTCTATGGAAATGGCGGCGTCATTCTCTCCGGCGGCGATCCGCTGATGCAGCCGGAAGCAGCCACCGCTGTCCTGAAAAAATGTAAAGAACACGGCATCCGCACCGCGATTGAGACGACCGCTTTCGCCAAACCGCTGGCCTTTTCCCGCTTCATCGCCAACGCAGACATGATTATCATCGATTTAAAACATTATTCTGAAAAGAAATATGTCCAGTTCACCGGCGTCTCAAATCATTCGATTCTGGAAAATCTGGACTTTGCCGTCTCTATCGGAAAAAAAGTGGCGGTCCGCATTACCATTACCCCCGGCATCAACGACACGCTCATCGATGCCCGCAGGTATGCCCACCTTTTGTCTGAGCACCACATCAGACATGTAATTCTGCTCTCCTATTCAAATCTGGGGATCATTAAATATGAAAAATACATGCAATCTCCGACGCTTGCCCGCGAGCAGACCTTCTCCGGCCAGGATATGGAGAATTATGCGAATATGCTGCGCGGACTGGGGTTTGATGTGCAGATTGAGCAGTAGGGAGGCGGCAGGTTTTTTCCATTGCCGCCTCCCATACATTTTTCCATCTATTTCCTTGTTTCTCTATTTTTTCCCAAATTTTTCATTGATTTTTTTTCCACCCAATGCTATAATGTGTTCAATATTTAATTTATTTATCAAAAAATGAACATGAACCATTTGCAAAAATCCTCATTTTTACAAATGATTTAAAAGGAGGTTTCCCATGCAAAATCCACAATTCCAAACAGCGCCAGAGCCAAAACGCCTGGACTGGACCACGATGGTCGTCCCATTTCTTCTTATTATAATACTCTGTCTCTGCTTTCTGGCTGCGCCAGATGCATCCAAGGCAGTGTTGGAAAATCTCCGGAGCTTTCTCGGGGAAAACTTCGGTGTCGGCTACCTTGCCATCGGACTCGGCATTTTTCTTCTGTCAATCTACATCGCCTTTTCCCGCTACGGAACCATCCGGCTCGGAAAACCAGATGAGAAGCCGCTCTATTCCAATTTTGCCTGGGGTTCGATGATGTTTACCTCCGGACTTGCGGCGGACATTCTCTTTTACTCCCTGTGTGAGTGGGTTCTCTACGCCAATGACCCGCATCTGGCAGAAATGGGCAGTATTCAGGACTGGGCGAGCACATACCCGCTCTTTCACTGGGGTCCGATCCCGTGGGGCTTCTATGTCGTGCTCGCCGCTGCCTTTGGCTTCATGCTTCATGTGCGCGGCTGCCATAAACAGAAATACTCCGAAGCCTGCCGCCCGATCCTCGGAAAACACACAGACGGGCTTGCCGGAACCCTGATTGATCTGATGGCGGTCTTCGCACTGCTGGCCGGCACAACCACGACTTTTACGCTGGCGACCCCTCTGATGAGCCAGATCGTCTCCGAACTCTTCGGATTCGGCGACACCCGCCTCATCACCATCGCGATTCTGGCAGTCACCTGCCTGGTATATACCGTTTCCGTCGTGCGTGGCATGAAGGGCATCCAGAAGCTCGCGGCGTCCTGCGTCTACCTCTTCTTCGCTCTTCTGGCGTATGTGCTGCTGTTTGGCGGTGAAGCTCGCTATATCATCGAAACCGGCTTTTCCTCCATCGGAAATCTGGTACAGAACTTTATCGGACTCTCCACCTACACCGACCCACAGCGCACCACCTCATTTCCGCAGACATGGACAATGTTCTACTGGGCATACTGGATGGTCTGGTGCGTCGCTGCCCCGTTCTTCATCGGAACCATCTCTCGTGGACGTACGATCCGGCAGACAATCCTCGGCGGCTACGTGTTCGGGCTTGGCGGCACGTTTGTGAGCTTTATTATCCTCGGAAACTACAGCCTGGGACTCCAGGTGTTCGGAAAACTGGATGTCATGGGGCTTTATGCCGCCAGTGGCGACCTCTATTCCACAATCACTGCCATCATCCGCACGCTTCCGCTCGCCCCGATGGTTCTCGTTCTGCTCGCGGCGGCGATGATCGCCTTCTATGCCACCAGCTTTGACGCGATCGTACTGGTTGCCTCCGCCTACTCCTACAAGAACCTGACAAGCGAGGACGAACCGCACATGGCGATCAAAACCTTCTGGTCCCTGAGCCTGATTCTACTGCCGATGGTCCTCATTTTCAGTGATAATTCAATGGCAAACCTGCAGACCGTGTCCATCATTGCAGCATTTCCGATCGCGTTTATCATTCTCCTGATCGTGGCGGCGTTTTTTAAGGATGCGAAGAAATATCTTTCCAGGGAAATATAATTGTGATATCATTAAGTCAGTTTAAATATGCAAAGGAGGAGTAGCATTATGGCATGGGATGATGTTGCAGGAAAAGCTGCAGGAAATAATGGGGACAAATATGTTGTTTTACAGGTTGTTTTAACAGAAAAACTACTTGGCACTGGTTCAGGCACAGCAAGTCTTACTAATCTGCAATCAGAAATTAATAAACAAGCGGCCAAAGGATACCGGCTTCACACGATCTCAACAACATCTTCTGGCTCTAAGGGTTTTCTTGGCGGCGATAAAATTCAAGCTACCATGGTATTTGAACGAATTGATTAAGTGTTGTTAAAAATATCCCGAATGCACTTTCCGATGCATTCGGGATATTTTTCTTTATTTATAAGCTCTCCCGCAGATACTCCCGCGTCACACTCCGCTCCGCTTCCAGCATCTCCTTCGGTGTCCCGGCAAAGAGCAGGTCGCCGCCTGCGAGTCCGCCGCCCGGTCCGAGCTCCACGATATAGTCGGCGTCCTTCATCACATCCAGGCTGTGCTCGATGATAAACAGCGTATTGCCCTGATCGGTCATCCGGTTGAAAAGCTTCATCAGACGGCGGATATCGTCGAGATGCAGCCCGTCGGTCGGCTCATCCAGAATGAATATCTGTCCCCGCTCATCCAGCTTGCTCGCCAGCTTCACACGCTGCAGCTCGCCGCCGGAAAGCGTCGTCATCGACTGATTCAGGTGCAGGTAACCGAGTCCGACCTGTACCAGCGTATCGAGTTTCTTCACAAAATCCTCAGCCTCAAAGAACTGGATCGCCTGACGGACGGTCATATCCATGACTTCCGCAATATTTTTTCCCTTGTACTGATAGTGCAGCACTTCCTCCGAATACCGCGTTCCGTGGCAGACCTCGCAAACCGTCTCAATCGAGTCCATATATGCCATATCCGATATAATCACACCTTTACCCTGACACGCCGGGCAGGCGCCCTTGGAATTGAAACTGAAATATGCCTGTGCGACATGGTTCGCTTTCGCAAAAAGCGCCCGGATCGCATCCGCGATATCCAGATACGTCGCCGGGGTTGAACGCAAATTGATACCGATATCCTTCTGCCGGATCGAGATCACCTCGCCTGGATACTGGCTCGTAAAATATTCCATCAGGGAGCTTTTTCCCGAACCAGCCACACCGGCGATGACCGTCATCACGCCAAGCGGCAGCTTTATGCTCAGATCTTTTAAGTTATGAAGCTTCGCGTGCTCGACCTGATACCATCCGGTCGGCTTGCGGTACTCCATCTTCATCGGCGTTTTCGTCCGCAGCATCCGCCCGGTCACAGTGTCCGCTTTCAAAAGGTTCTCGTAGCTTCCCTGATACATGATCTGTCCACCGTTTATGCCCGCTTCCGGTCCCATATCCACAATGTGATCCGCCAGCGCAATGACTTCCCGGTGGTGTTCCACAATCATCACGGTATTTCCGTGCTCTTTCAGCTTGATCAGCGAATTTTTAAGATTCTGGATATCGCGCGAATGCAGTCCGACGCTTGGCTCATCAAGCACATACATCATATCGGTAAGCGGAGAATTGATGTAACGCGCGATCTTGATACGCTGCGCCTCGCCGCCGGAGAGAGTGTCTGTTCCACGGCTTAAAGAAAGATAGCTGAGTCCGATCTCAATCAGCGCATTCATCCGCTTCAGGATCTCGGTCTTGATATCGCGCGCCAGCGGATCATCGATCTGGCGGATAAACTCTGCCGCCTCCGGGATCGGCATATCCGAAACCTCGCAGATATTTTTTCCGTTAATCAGGCAGCTCCGGATCTTCGCATTCAGCCTCGCCCCGTGGCACTCCGGACACGTAAAGGTGCTGACAATGCGATCCAGCTCTTTCTTATGAAGCTGTCCTTCCTTAGATGTAATGATACTGCGGTACATACGCGGATAAATGCCCTCATACTTCGCGGATTTCGGCCAGTTTGCCGGCGGGTTTTTCAGGCGGATCTGCGGCGAATAGAGAAATAAATCCATCTCCTCCTTCGAATAATCCTTGATCTTCTTGTCCAAATCAAACAGACCGCTGTACGCGTACCGCTTCCACCGCCATGCACCGGTCGTGAACGCCGGCCACTGGATAACGCCCTCATCGTTTAGGCATTTATCAAAATCCACCAGCTTGTGGATGTCCAGCTCCGTCACAACACCCAGGCCCTCACAGCGCTCACACTTGCCGCTCGGATGGTTGAAGGAAAAGCTGTCCGAATAGCCGACAAACGGTTTGCCCACACGTGAGAAGAGCAGGCGCAGCAGCGCATATATATCGGTGTATGTGCCGACCGTTGAGCGGGAGTTTGCCACCGGCTTTTTCTGATCGATCACGATCGTGACCGGAAGATTCTCCATGCGCTCAACCTCCGGACGACCATATTTCGGCAGAAACTGCTGGACAAAACTTGGAAATGTCACATTCAGCTCCCGCCGCGACTCTGCCGCAATCGTATCAAGGCAGAGCGATGATTTGCCCGAACCGGACACACCGGTAAAAACC
>ERZ835541.3292-NODE-3292-length-11453-cov-8.504474_pt1 | contig 11453 bp, 9 predicted proteins | sample MGYA00519945_ERZ835541 | MGnify/ENA primary metagenome ERZ835541 (study PRJEB31850, sample SAMEA3708780) | human gut metagenome | biome: human gut; feature: human-associated habitat; material: faeces | place: China | collected 2014 ...
ACTTCTCCGTCGCTTCCGGCGGCGGCACGGGCCGTACCCTGCACCCCGATAACGTCGCAGCCGGCCCCGCCAGCTACGGCCTGACCGACTCTCTGGGCCGCGTCCACGGCGATGCTCAGTTTGCAGGTTCCTCTTCTGTGCCTGCACACGTCGAGATGATGGGCCTCATCGGCATGGGCAACAACCCGATGGTCGGCGCTACTGTCGCCTGCGCTGTTGCTGCTGCACAGGCCAACGCCTAAATCCTTTTCCCAAGTTCGGCAGAGGGGGCTGCTTGTAAAAGGGCAGCCCCCTTTTTATGCTGATAGATGTTCGCACAAACAAACCCACGAAGCAATCAAGGAAGGAACAACATGAAGAAAGCTCAGATCAAGAAGAGCGTGTCTGCACTGGCTATGGCAGCGATCATCGCGGTCAGCCTGTTTGGCTACGGCTGCGGTGCAAAGTCTGCCTCTACCAGTTCTGATGCGGGTGTGTCCGGTGACTTCACCGCCACTGCCAAGGGCTTCGGCGGCGACGTTTCCGTCACCCTGACCCTGACCGACAGCGTCATCACCGGCTGCACCGCCGAGGGCAAGGACGAGACTGAGGGCGTCGGCTCTCAGGCCATCGCCAAGATGCCCGGCGAGATCGCCGAGAGCGGCAGCATCGCCGTGGACGGCGTGTCCGGCGCTACCATCACCTCTACCGCCATCAAGGAGGCTGCTGCAGCTGCCCTGACCGCTGCCGGCCTGAACCCCGATGACTACAAGACCGCTGTGGAGAACAACGCTGCCGCCGAGGACTCCACCGTTGACGCTGATGTCGTCGTCGTCGGTGCAGGCGGCGCAGGCATGACTGCTGCCATCACCGCTGCCGCTGAGGGCAAGAGCGTCGTCATCCTCGAGAGCCAGTCCATGGTGGGCGGCAACTCCGTCCGCGCCACCGGCGGCATGAACGCCGGCAAGACCGTCTATCAGGATGAGAACGAGTTCGGCGAGTCTGCCGGCGTCGAGAAGACCCTGAAGACTGCTGCCGAGAAGTACGCCGACAACGAGACCATCACCGCTCTGGCAAAGACCGTCTCCGAGCAGTGGGCTGCCTATCAGGCCAACCCCACCGGCTACTTCGACTCTGTCGAGCTGATGGAGCTGGATACCATGATCGGCGGCAAGGGCATCAACGACCCCGAGCTGGTCGAGACCCTGTGTGCAAACTCCGCTGACGCCATCGACTGGCTGGACGAGCACGGCATCACCCTGCACAACGTCTCCAGCTTCGGCGGTGCATCCGTCAAGCGCATCCATCGCCCTGTGAACGCAGAGGGCAAGACCGTTTCCGTCGGCTCCTACATGATCCCCCTGCTGCAGGAGAACTGCGAGAAGGCCGGCGTCAAGATGATGCTGGACACCACCGCAACCGAGATCCTGACCGATGCCAACGGCGCTGCCGTGGGCGTCAAGGCCACCGGTGCTTCCGGTGAGACCGTCACCGTCAACGCCAAGGCAGTCGTTCTGGCTACCGGCGGCTTCGGCGCAAACCTCGACATGGTCGTCAAGTACAAGCCCGAGCTGAAGGGCTTCATGACCACCAACGCCCCCGGCATCCAGGGCCAGGGCATCGAGATGGCACAGGCCATCGGCGCTGCTACCGTGGACATGGACCAGATCCAGATCCACCCCACCGTTGAGGCCAACACCGCTGCCCTCATCACCGAGGGTCTGCGCGGCGACGGCGCGATCCTCATCAACGAGGAAGGCCAGCGCTTCATCGACGAGGTCGGCACCCGTGACGTCGTCTCCGCCGCTGAGATCGCCCAGACCGGCAGCTACAGCTGGCTGGTCGTCGATCAGGCCATGGCCGATGCTTCCAGCGTCATCCAGGGCTACATCAAGAAGGGCTACACCGTCACCGGCGCTACCTACGAGGAGCTGGGCAAGGCTATGGGCGTCGATGCCGCTGCCTTCGCAGAGACCATGGAGAAGTGGAACGGCTACGTTGAGGCCAAGAATGACCCCGACTTCGGCCGTACCAGCTTCGCCAACCCCCTGAACACCGCTCCCTACTACGCTGTGAAGGTCACCGCCGGTGTCCATCACACCATGGGCGGCCTGAAGATCAACGCCAACACCGAGGTGCTGAACGAGAAGGGCGAGGTCATCCCCGGCCTGTTCGCAGCAGGTGAGGTGACTGGCGGCGTCCACGGTGCAAACCGTCTGGGCGGCAACGCTGTTGCTGACTTCACCGTCTTTGGCCGCATTGCCGGTGCTGCTGCCAGCGACTACGCTGCATGAGCACCCGCAAGCAGCCTCGACCGGCAAAAGGCGCAAAACGCCTGAGCTGGAAGGCGAACCTCCTCTTCGCAGCCGTCATCCTGACGGCAGCTGTCCTGCTGGTCTTTCTGCTGCGTCCGCGCAGCAAGGCGGAACCGCTGGCAGCAGTCGTGGACTTCGGCGACGGCATCACCGAGGTGCTGCCGCTGGATAAGGACTACGATTACCTGTACGATGTGGGCAGCTATGTCGTTCATTTACAGGTAAAAGACGGCACCATCTCGTTTCAGGACAGCCAATGCCCGGATCATGTCTGTGAGCAGTTCGGCCAGCTGAGCGAGGAAGGTGCATGGGCGGCCTGCGTCCCTGCCGGGGTGTATGTGAAGCTGGCTCCGCTGAGCGAGGCCGAAGCCGCATCCTGACAAGACAAGATCATCCGAGACACCCGCAATGTTCTGCAAAGGACACTGCGGGTGTCTTTTTTGCATAAAAACCGGAAATAATTTTGTAAATAAAAGGTGAAATGAAATTTGGACGCTTGTGTATTTCAGAAAAATGCGATACACTACCAATAACGGATTTTTCGTGCAAAGGGGTCACGCTGCCCTTTTGCATACCATAGGAGGAAAAGCATGATCTGGAAAAAGAAAAAGGATGCGTCCGCTGAGGCTGCTGAAACCGCAGAAGCCAAGTCCGGTGTGTCTGCATTCGCCAAAAAGAACTGGAAATGGCTCGTGCCGGTGGTCGTCGTGGCGGCAGCGGGCGCTGTCTTTCTCATAGGCGGCGGGAATAAAGCTGCCAGCGGCGATGTGACCTACGCCGAAACGACGCCGGCCCGTCAGGATGTCTCCAACTCCCTGAGCGGCACCGGCACGCTGAACCCGGCCAATACATATACCGTCAAGTCTCTGGTGGACGGCAAGATCCTCACCGGCGGCTTTGAAGAGGGCGATAAGGTGGAAGAGGGCGATGTGCTCTACACCATCGACAGCTCGGACGCCTCCACCAATCTGGAAAAGGCCAGCATCGCCCTGCAGCAGGCCCAGCGCAGCTACGACAAGACCGTAGACCTCCAGTATGTCCGCGCAGAGGTGGACGGTACGGTCAGCAGTCTCAAGGTCGCAAAGGGCGACCAAGTGACCAGCGGCCAGGAGGTGGCGGTCATCCGCGACAGCTCCAAGATGCTGCTGAACCTGCTGTTCCCGGCAGCCGACGCCGCCAACTTCTCGGTGGGCCAGAGCGCCGACGTGGTGCTGGACGGCACCTTTGAGACGCTGAAAGGCACCGTCACCGCCGTCACCGGCACCGACGAGCTGAGCACCGGCAACCTGCTGGTGCGCACCGTCACCATCCGGGTCAACAATGCCGGCGGTCTGACCACCGCTCAGGCCGCTACCGCCAGCATCAACGGCGTCAGCTCCATCGCCTCCGCCACCTTTGCCTATCAGGCAGAGCGCACCCTGACCGCTCTGGCCAGCGGCACCGTTTCCGCCATCAATGTGCAGGAGGGCGACGCGGTCTCCAAGGGCGACATCCTCATCGAGCTGACCGGCGACGATCTGACCGAATCCATCCAGTCTGCTTCCGAGTCCCTGCGCAGCGCCGAGATCTCGATGCAGAACCAGCAGGACAATATGTCCAACTACACCATCACCTCGCCCATCAGCGGCACCATCATTGAGAAGGACGCCAAGCAGGGCGACGCCCTGACCTCCGGCAGCACCCTCTGCGTCATCTACGACCTGAGCTATCTGGAAATGGTCATCAATGTGGATGAGCTGCAGATCGGCGCACTGTCCGTGGGCCAGAAAGTCCAGCTCACCGCTGACGCTGTGTCGGACAAGACCTATGTCGGCACAGTCACCCGTGTATCCATGAAGGGCAGCTCCAGCGGCGGCACCACGACTTACCCCATCACCATCCGCATCGATGACACCGACGGCCTGCGCCCCGGCATGAACGCCAACGCTGAGATCGTCGTGGCCGAGGCCAACAACGCCCTCGTCGTGCCGAATGCTGCCGTTATCCGCGGCGGCTATGTGCTGGTGAGCAAGAAGTCTCCCAGCGCAGCCAATGCGGTGGAAGACATGGACGCACCGGAGGGCTATGTCTACGTCAAGGTGGAGACCGGCGTCAGCGACGACAGCTACACCGAGATCAAGAGCGGCCTGCAGGAGGACGACACGGTGGCCTACGACACCAGCTCTGTGTCGGATGACTATTACAGCGACAGTATCTGGTAAGGAGGTGCCCCATGAGCGCTCTGATCGAATTTGAGCAGGTGTGCAAGTATTATCAGATGGGCGATACGCTGGTAAAGGCCGCCGACCACATCACGATGAAGATCGAGAAGGGGGAGTTCGTGGCCATCGTGGGCCAGTCCGGTTCGGGCAAGTCTACCTGCATGAACATCATCGGCTGTCTGGATGTCCCCACCCACGGCATCTACCGGCTCAATGGCCGGGACGTGGGCAGGATGAACCGGGACGAGCTGGCGGATGTGCGCAACGAGATGCTGGGCTTCATCTTCCAGCAGTATAACCTTCTGCCCCGGCTGAACCTTCTGGAAAACGTGGAGGTGCCGCTGATCTACGCCAACATCTCCCGCGCCGAGCGCCACAAGCTGGCCAGGGATGTGCTGGAAAAGGTGGGTCTGGGCGACAAGCTCAAGAACCTGCCAAACCAGCTTTCCGGCGGCCAGCAGCAGCGCGTTTCCATCGCACGGGCTCTGGTGCGCAACCCGGCGGTCATCCTCGCCGACGAACCCACCGGTGCTTTGGACTCCCACACCGGCCGCGAGGTCATCGGGATGCTTCAGCAGCTCCACAGAGAGGGCCATACCGTGGTGCTCATTACCCACGACAATTCCATCGCCGTGCAGGCGGAGCGTATCATCCGTCTGGAGGACGGACAGGTGGTGTATGACGGCGACGCCCACGCGCCCGAGGCCATCGTGCAGCCCACTCTGTCCGGCGAAGCGGCACAGGAGGAAGCAAAATAATGGTATTAGAGACTTTCCGCCAGGCACTGCAGAACGTCTGGAGCAATAAGCTGCGCACCTTCCTGACCATGCTGGGCATCATCATCGGCGTCATGGCGGTCATCGTCATCGTCGGTCTGGGCAACGGCATGACCAGAAGCATGCGGGACAGCTTTTCCGCAATGGGAACCAACACCCTCTCCATCCAGATATGGGGCTATGGTTCCCGCACCGCGACGGTGGATGATCTGTACAACATCGTCAAAAAGAACCCTGAACTGCTTTCCTCCGTCTCGCCGCAGCTGGATTTCAGCGACAACACCCCCAAGGTGGGGACGACGCAATACCGTTACGGTACGGTGTACGGCGTGGATGAGAACTACATCAAGTCGAAGGGCTACACCCTCGCCAAGGGCCGGAACATCCAGTATATGGACATCACAGACAACAAGCAGATCTGCGTCATCGGCGATTACATCAACCGCACGGCCTACGGCGGCAATGCGGTGGGCCAGACCATCAAGCTCGGCGCGTACAAGTTCCGCATCGTGGGCGTGCTGAAGGCCAAGATCTCCAATCACGACCAGCAGGAGGGCAGCGACGACGACAGCGTCTACCTGCCCTACACCACAGCCATGCGCCTTTCCAACGAAAGCTCGCCGGACTCCTACTCCGCCATCATGGTGGACGAGGGCCAGGCCAACGAGGCCAAGGCTGCGGTGGAGCAGGGACTGTATGACATCTTCAAGAGCGACAGTGCTTACTACGTCTACAGCGCCAGCGAGTGGCTGGAAGAGATGAATAAGATGATCAACATGGTCATCGTCATCCTCACCGGCATCGCCAGCATCTCGCTGCTGGTGGGCGGCATCGGCATCATGAACATCATGCTGGTGTCGGTCACCGAGCGCACCCGTGAGATCGGCATCCGCAAGGCCATGGGCGCGAAGGAAAGGACCATCCTGGCCCAGTTCGTCACCGAGGCAGCTACCACTTCGGCCCTCGGCGGCACGCTGGGCATTGTCCTTGGCTATATCGTGTCGGCCATCGCCAATCAGGTGCTTCCAATGTTCACCGACGGCATGGACGTCACGGTCAGCCCGTCCTTCAACTCCATCGTGGCAGCTTTCGGCATCTCGGTGTTCATCGGAGTGCTGTTCGGCTATCTGCCCGCAAAACGCGCCGCGCGGCTCAACCCCATTGACGCGTTGAGATATGATTAACCTCTCCGTCTGTGCCTTTGGCGCAGCCACCTCCCCTGACGAGGGGAGGCCTTGGCAGTACGGAAAGCTTTCTCTCTTCGCCAGAGGCTCCCCTCGGTAGGGGCAACAACGACGACCGCCGCCAGTGGCGGAAACAGGGAGTCGTTGCTGGGGCAGCGGCCAGCAAGACGCGCGCAATGCGCAGCGGATGCTGGGTGCCGCAACCCGGCCTTGTCGAGCGAAGCGAGACTGAGAGGTTTAACATTTTTTATAAGGAGATCACAATGAAAAAACGTCTTCTCGCATTTCTGCTGGCGGTCAGCATCGCAGTGTCGATGCTGGTGATGCCGGCATCGGCTGCGGGCAACAACACCGCCGTCCAGTTTGCCATCACGCTGGGTGCTATGGATTCCGAGCAGTCCGGCGCACTGGATGCAGCCGTGACCCGCGGCGCATTTGCCAGAATGCTGACCTCTTACTCTACCTACCGGGAGAGCGTCTCTTCCCAGGGGGCAGTGGGGACCCTCTACACCGACCTGCCCGGCTCCTCGGCATGGGCGCCCTATGTCCGCATCGCCGTGCAGCAGGGCTGGATGAACGGCTACACCGACGGCAGCTTCCGTCCGAACAATGCCGTCACGCTGGAAGAAGCCTGCACCGCAGTGCTCAAGCTGATGGGCTATAAGATGACCGACCTGAGCGGCGCGTTCCCCAACGCCCAGCTCAACAAGGCCGGCGAGCTGGGCCTGCGTGCCGGCCTCGACCGCCGTCAGGGCGAAGCGATGAACTACGAGGACTGCGCCGTCCTGCTCTACAATGCCCTCACCGCCAACAACGCCAGCGGTTCGGCCTACGGCACGACCCTGGGCTTTACCGTGAGCAATGGTCAGGTGGACGGCTCCACCATCCTGCTCAGCAGCCTGGAAGGTCCCTTCGTGGCTTCGGAGAGCACGGTGCTGCCCTTCGTCCCTGTCAGCGTCTACCGCAACGATAAGGTCTCCGGCTCCGCAGAGCTGAACAAATACGACGTCTACTACTACAGCGAGAGCCTCAAGACCCTGTGGGTCTATACCCGCCGTGCCGCAGGCCGCATCACCGAGGTGTCTCCCACGGCCAGCGCCCCTGCTTCCATTACGGTGGCAGGCACGTCCTACACGCTGGGCAGCACGGCCATTGCTTCCCAGGTGTCCTCCCTCAACGGCGGCGGTGTCGGCCAGGTGGTCACTCTGCTGCTGGGCATGAACAATGTGGCCGCAGGCATCATCACCGGTGAGGAGGCCGACGAGGTCTTTTACGGCGTGGTGCAGTCGTCTGCCCGCAACCTCATCGACGAGGACAACAGCGCCGATGTGCTTCAGACCGTCAAGGTCCTGTGTACCGACGGCCTTGCCCGCGAGGTGAACGTAGACAAAAGCCTGAACTTTCCCACCGGCTGGCTGGTGGAAGTGCGGGTCAGCCCCGAAGGCGAGAGCGTGGAAACGATCGATGAGCGCTCCGTCAGCGGCACTGTGAACGAGAACGCCACCGCGCTGGGCGATAGGGCTCTGGCGGATGACGTGCAGATCCTTGATACGAGTACAGGGGGTGTGGCTGGGACGGTTCGTCCCAGCCGCCTATCGGGGGTAAACTTAAAGGCTTCCGATGTCCGTTACTACACCACCAACCCGCAGGGGCAGATCGACAAGCTCATCCTGAACGATGTGACCGGTGACCTGTGGTACTACGGTGTGCTGGACGATGTGAAGAATGTCGCCGCCAACTACAGCACCCTTCTCAGCGCCATCAAGGCTCAGCCGGGTGACGGCACCATTGATACCGATGCAGTCGTCAGTCAGGTGAAGAGCATCATGGTACCCACCACCACAGAGATCCTGTGGGGCGTTATCTCCGGCGACATCCTCAGCACCGCGTGGGAACGCCTGACCAGCAACACCGGCGCACTTCTGGGCCTCGGCTTCCAGCAGATCGCCAAGATCACCGGCACTCCCTTCAGCCAGATATTCGACTTCATCGGCAGCGGTGCGACCTATATCGGCTACGTCAGCGGCCAGCAGGTCAGTCTGAGCACTTCCATCAAGTATCCTGTGCTGGCCGGCGGCATCGCGGTCTGCCAGGAGACGACCGGCGCTGTCCGCAACATGGTGCAGCTGATGCCCATGAAGATCGACAAGGTGGGTGCGGCCAGCGTCCTTTCCTCCAAGGGCGAAAGGTTTGAAATGGCCGATGATACGCAGGTCTACCTGTGGTACAAGGGCCAGTATTACTACACCAAGCTCACTTCCGTCAACTCCGATGATTACTACCTTACCGGCTGGTACGACAACTTTGGCTGCGCTGCTGGCAAAAAGGTGCGCATCATCGTCGCCGTCAAGAAAGACTGATGACGGGCTACTACAGCCGCCCCGCGCGGCTTGCCCGGCAGATGCGCCAGCTGCTTTTCCCGAGGCGGTGTCCCTGCTGCCGCAGGGTGCTGGGAACGCTGCCGTTCTGTGAGGTGTGTACACCGCGGCTGGAAGAGCTGCGCCGCGGCCCGGTCATGCGGCTGGACGCGAGCCGCCACTATCTGGGCGCTCTGGACGGGGCGGCTGCGCCCTACCGGTACGAGGGCGTCGTCCGCAGCGCCATCCTCCGCGCCAAATACGAAGGCGAAAGCTGGACGGCGGTGGAGCTTGGCGTGGAGATGACGGCCCGGCTGTTCGGAGCAGAAGTGGAGATGCACTTTGCAGAGCCGGTGCCGGGTCTGGTCTCCGGTGCGGCCATCGGCTACGACTGCATCGTTCCGGTGCCTGCCACCAGCCGTCGGCGCGGCTACAATGTGCCGGAACGGATGGCGCAGCCTCTGGCCCATGCACTGGGCCTCCCGCTGCTGCCAAAGGCGCTCTGCCGCGTCCGGGCCGGACGCCATCAGGCAGGACTCTCGCTGGACGAGCGTCTGGCAAATGCGGCCGGTGCCTTCCGGGCGCAGGAGCCGGAGCTCGTGGAAGGGAAGCGGGTGCTGCTGGTGGATGACGTCATCACCACCGGCGCTACCGCCGCAGCCTGTGCGCAGGCACTGCTGGATGCGGGCGCCCACAGCGTCTTTGCCGTGGCAATGGCAGTCACCGAAAATGAAATGGACGCACCATCGAGAGCTTCTGGACGATGAGCGAAAAATCCAGAAAAAATCCAAGAAAAATAAAAAAAGCGCTTGACAAAACGGCCTATAGCGGGTATACTAATGGAGCTGTGAGCGATGAGCCACAACAAATATCCGGGTGTAGCGCAGTTTTGGTAGCGCGCTTGAATGGGGTTCAAGAGGCCGTGAGTTCGATTCTCGCCACTCGGACCATAAGTCCAACGATTTCACGTTAGAAATCGTTGGATTTTTTTGTTTATAGGCTGGCCTCATTTGGCTTTGACCACAATTTTGACCACAATGCCAAAGATTTTATCTGGTCCCATTAGTGCCGTTCCGTCCAATTTTCAGGCCGAAAATGCCTCGCTGAACAACTGGATCGCACTCTGCCGAATGGATTCCTGAACATGGAGATAATGCTCAGTCATCTCGGTATCGGCATGGCCTACGATGCTCTGGATGGTCTGAATATCCACGCCCAACGCCTGCATCTGCGACACATAGGTGTGGCGGCAGCTGTGCGGTGTGAGCAAGCGGACATCGCCCGCTTCTTCCAGAGATTTGCGGAATACATCCCGGAAATGGGTGGGATTGCAGGGCAAGCCGGTCTTGGGGCTTTCCCAGATGAACTGGTCGGTGGTATCCCGCAGCTTGATGGCACACGGACGGACATTCAGCGGCACCGGAATATCCCGGATACTGTCTTTGGATTTCGGACTGCCGATGCTGACGGTACCTTTTACGACCTTTACTGCCTGCCGGATGTGAATGACAGAGCCATCTTCTTCAATAAACTGCGGCTCCAAAGCCAGAAGTTCCTGCATTCTCATTCCAGTGCCGAGTAAAAGTCGGATGCTCAAGCCCATGCGGTCATCGGGCAGCACCTTCATCAGGTGTGCGACTTCCGCTGTGGTAAAGGCTTCCTTGCGTTTTGCTGTGCCGGATGCCCGCATCTTTTCAGCAAGCCGGACCGGGTTGCGGCGCACAAGGTCATTGGCTTCTGCCTTTTGAAAGATCTGGTAGAGCATCCCTCGTGCCTTGCTGATGTAAGAATCCGAGCGGCCATCGCGCCGCATCCCTTTCAGGAAGTTTTCAATGTCGATGGGGCGTATGACGGTCAAGGGGCGATGGTAAAATCCCTCTTTGAGCATTTTCAGGCAGTATTTATAGCTTTCCTGTGTCGTGGGAGCGATATTATCCTTGTGACCCTCGAACCATGTATCTGCCCAATCCTCGAAGTACAGGATCGTGTCCAGCTGGACACCGCTGATAAGCGCATCCTGATACTCTTTCAGTTTGAGCTTGACCTCCTTCTGGGTCTTGCCATAGAAGGTCTTGAAGCGCGGCGAACCATCTTTCTGGTAGCCGTCCATCATACGTAATTCCCAGCGACCATCGCTGCGGTGGCGAAGCGTACCCTCGCCGTGTGAACGTTTGCTTGGCATATTGCCTCCTTCCTGATGTCAAGTCGTTTCGGGAATAGTATAGAAAAAGAAACCTCTTGAATCAAGGATGTCAAATCAGCCATTTACGCTGTCCGTGATCCACTGAAGAAAACGGTCTTTGGGTACGACCATCCGCTTACCGATGTGGAGCGTGGGAAAGCCGTCCGAACGGAGCAGGATGTAAGCGTTGGCGCGGGAGATGCCCAGCGCAGCAGCGACATGATCGGCTGTCAGGGTGATGGGAAGCTGCTCATACGAAGTGAACTGAGAGCGCATAGAATACCTCTTTTCTCTATATGTTGTGTTAAGTGAATACAGAAACACTATATATTGCACTTTGATATGTAACAAGGGGCATCTGCGGTTTGCGGATGCCCCTTGTGTATATGGGAGGTATGCCTGAAAATGTCAGAATTTCATCGGCAGTGCGTCTTTTCTGCACTTGCCGTTGTAGGCGGT
>ERZ835541.3309-NODE-3309-length-11401-cov-2.971708_pt1 | contig 11401 bp, 9 predicted proteins | sample MGYA00519945_ERZ835541 | MGnify/ENA primary metagenome ERZ835541 (study PRJEB31850, sample SAMEA3708780) | human gut metagenome | biome: human gut; feature: human-associated habitat; material: faeces | place: China | collected 2014 ...
TTTGCCATAACGTTTCACAAACCCGCGTGGCTGCGTAAGCACAACAATTAATTTGTCACAACCGTCATCTAACGCTTTTTTAAACGGAATCGGGTCAACCAGCCCGCCATCGTAATACTTCTGTCCGTCCAAATCAATCGCTGGGAAAAACATTGGCAATGCACAGGTTGCACGAAGCATTGTAAATTTCTCATCCATATCCATTGCGTTTTTATACTCAATCTGTCCGGTTTTTGCATTTGTCACACCAACCAGACAAGTTCCCTCATATGAACGAAAGGTGTCCCAATCAAATGGAATTAAGTGGTCCGGAATTTCTCCAAAAACAAAATCCAGTCCGAAAATACTTTTATTTTTTTTCCAGTTGCTCCGGCTCATATATCGCTTATCATTACGGTATTTCTGCATAATTTCCAAATTTCTCTGTGGTTGTTTAGAAATATACGAGACGCCATCCGCAATTCCAGCGGAAACACCAATACAGTAAGGCAGTAATATATTCTCCGACAACAGTGCATCCATCACACCGCAGCTAAAAATCGGTCGAAATGTCCCACCTTCAAAAACAATCCCTGTCATATGCATGCTCCTTTCACGCCATTTACTCTATTTTATCACAGATAAAGAGACGCCGCAACCAAAGAGCGGCATGTCTGCGTATAAAATAAAAATAGCAAAAGAAGTTCCATTCGTTTATATCGAACAAACTTCTTTTGCCATCTTTAGCTATTTTATTGTAACAGCCCTGCTTTTCAACAATCCATTTTCAAATCTTACTCAGCGTTATTGTATTTCACACCTGTCATAAGCTTTTTGCCTTTAATAGCAAACAATTCAGATACACTAACAACCTGATATCCTTTGTCTTTGCACTGCTCCAAAATTTCCGGAACTGCCTCTGCTGTCTTATCATGAACGGAATGCATGTTAATGATACCGCCATCTTTTAAGTTATTGATTACATTGTTTACCAAATCATCTTTCGTTGTTTTATCCTGATAATCCTGACTCCAAATCGATACATCGATAAACGGTTTCTCGATTACTGCATACATCGCCTGACTATAAGCAACGTTTGGCGCACGGAACAAGAAGTGTTTGTATCCGGTGATTTCAGAAAGAAGTGCATCTGTCTTAGCAATCTTCTCTTTGATTACCTCTGGTCCTACACTATTCAACCCATTGGAATCATAAGAATGATTTGCCACCTCAAATCCAGCCTCTTTCGCTGCAAGAACTTCATTTCTGGAATCCTCATCATGCTCAATATGAGCACCGATGTAGAAGAATGTTGCATGAGCGCCTGCTGCAGTTAAAGCTTTCTGAATCTTCATACCATTATCAACAAATCCTGTATAACCTCCCGGGCCATCATCAAATGACAAAGCAACAACCGGTTTTTCAGGGTCAATGTTTTTGTCAATCCAATTCTGATCAAGACCATCGTATTTGAACTCAGAAGATTCAAATTCCGGTGCTACTGTTGGTTTTGGTGTTGGTTTGCTTGCTCCTGCTGCCGGATAAATAGCTCCTGCTCTGGCAACAAATACAATGCTTGTAATCTTAACGGATTTCAACGTTTCCGGCCAACCATAACTAGCAGCCGCATCCATCGGCTGGAGCAGGAGGGTATCATCGGCGGCTACACGGTGGTGCTGCGCAACCCCAGCGCCCCCGCCCGTGTGGAGGCGCTCATCTCTGTTTTGGTGGATGCCGCCACCCGCGCCAGCTTCCTGGCGATGATCGAGCAGGAGTCCCAGGTCTTGCAGTGCTTCCGCGTGACAGGCAGCTACAACTTTATAATTAAGGTAAGCTGCACCGACATTGACGCGCTGGAGCACCTGCTGACCAAGATGCAGAAGATGGGCTCCACCAACACCCAGATCATCCTGAACACCCAGCTGGATCGCGGTCTGGCATTCGACGAATAAGCGAGGTTTTTATGGCACATTTTTGCAAAAACTGCGGTCTGCTGACTGCCCCGTACGACGAGCGGTGCCCCAAGTGCGGCGCACCGCTGCCGCATATCCCGATGGGCGAGGCTCTGTTGGAGTCCATGCGTCAGTCCCCGGAGGGTACCGTTCAGACCGGCGAGCCGCTGTACGAGCAGGACCTGGAGGAGGACCGCATCGACGCCATGAGCCAGGGCGCGACGACGGCGGCCATGCTGCTGTTCGCCATCCCCATCGCCGGGTTCGTGCTGGCGGTGGTGTGGAGCTTTGGCGGCACGCAGGACCCGGCCCGCAGGCGGCTGGCCCGGGCATACCTGATCCGTGCGCTGGTCGTGGCGGGGCTGGTCATCCTGTTTGTGGCTGTGGCCGCGATGGTGTTTACCGCCGCGCTGCACAGCCAGCTGGCCTACTACTATTACCGTTGAGGAGGCGCCATGAAAGCATCTGTCATCATCCCGAACCTGAACGGCGCGGGCTGGCTGCGGGACTCCATCGAGTCCGTCTGGGCGCAGACCGAGCAGGATTTTGAGCTGATCGTCATTGACAACGGCTCCACCGACGAGAGCCTGGACATCGCCCGCAGCTACTGCGGACGGGACCGCTACACTTTAATTGAGAACGCCGGGAACACCGGCTTTTCCCATGCGGTGAACCAGGGCATTGCGATTGCCAAAGGCGAATACATGGCGCTGTTCAACAACGACGCCTTTGCGGAGCCGGATTGGCTGGCGGAGCTGATCAAAACCGCCGACGCCGACCCGAAAATTTTTGCGGTCAGCAGCCTGATGCTGCGCTACTATGAGCCGGAGCTGGCCGACGACGCGGGCGACTACGTGACGATCCTGGGCTTTGCCTGCAAGCGCGGCGACGGCTTAAAGGCCAGCCGCTATACAAAGCCCTGCCGTGTATTCAGCGCGTGCGGCGGCGCGGCGCTCTACCGCAAGTCGATTCTGGACGAGATCGGCGTGTTTGACGAGCTGTTTTTCGCGTATTACGAGGACGTCGATTTGAGCTGGCGTGCGAACAATTTCGGCTACAGGAACGTCTACTGCCCCACGGCCCGCTGCCGCCACATCTGCGGCGCGACCACCGGCGCTGTGCGCTACAACCCGTTTAAGAGCATCCAGAGCGGGCGCAACAGCATTCTGCTGCCCTACAAGAACCAGCCGATTTTGATGTTGGTTTTGAATTTTATCCCGATGCTGCTGGGGTATCTGCTCAAAGTGCTTATGTTCCGGCTGCGCGGCTTCGGCGGGGATTACGCGAAGGGCTTCCGCGAGGCGTGGGCGGCGCTGCCGAAGATAAACAAACCGAAATTCAAGTGGCGGAACCTGCCCAATTATGTCTGGGTGGAGTTCAGTCTGATTGCCGGGCTGTTCAAGTACATTGTGTACCGCGTGCAGCGGGCGTTGAAGATCACGTAATGGGGGCCTTGCCTTTCATTTTGCTGCGCTGTAGGGGCCGGGCAGTTTCCGCAGGCTCCCTTATCTCTTACTTTCTTCGAGAAGAAAGTAAGCAAAGAAACTTTCAATATCTCAACCAAAAAGCACCTGCTGACCGGTCACACGCATACCGGTCAGCAGGTGCTTTTATTTTACTTGTTCAGAATTTCTTTGGTTCTTTCTTTGCAAAGAAAGAACATCTCTCGTTTAATCCTCATCCGCAAAGTTGCCCAATGCCTTTGCCTGCTCGATGACCTTGTTCTCGAGCATCTGCGGCAGGGTCTCATACCGGACGAACTCGAAGGTGAAGTAGCCGCGGCCCTGGGTCAGCTGGCGCAGGAAGGTAGTGAAGTCCTGCATCTCGGCCACGGGGACCTCGGCCTCGACGACCTGCAGGCCGTCGTCATCGGGGTTCATGCCCAGCACACGGCCGCGGCGCTTCGTGACCTCGCCCATAATATCGCCGGTGTTGTCGGCGGGGACGTGGGCTTTCAATGCGCCGATGGGCTCAAGCAGGACGGGGCCGGCCTCGGGGATGGCGGCCTTATACGCGAGTTTGGCGGCCATAATGAACGCCATTTCGCTGGAATCAACAGGGTGGTAACTGCCGTCCAGCAGCGTGGCCTTCATGCCGACCATCGGGTAACCGGCCAGCACGCCGTGCTCGGCGGCCTGACGGACGCCCTTCTCGACTGCCGGGAAGAAGTTCTTCGGCACGCTGCCGCCGAACACGTTCTCGGCAAACTCGATGCCCTCGCCCTCGATGGGCTCGAACTGGATCCACACGTCGCCGAACTGGCCGTGGCCGCCGGTCTGCTTCTTGTGGCGGCCCTGCGCCTTGCAGCTCTTGCGGATGGACTCACGGTACGGCACGCGCGGATTCTCGAGCGTGATCTCGACGCCGAACTTATTCTTCAGCTTGGCCAGCGCGACCTCCAGATGCTGGGTGCCCAGACCGCTGATGATCTGCTGTTTCGTCTCGGGGTCGACCACGAACCGGATGGCGGGGTCCTCCTCGATCAGGCGGGCCAGTGCGCTGCCGACCTTACCCTCGTCACCCTTCTTGGCGACCTTGACAGCCATACGGTAGCTGCTGATGGGGTACACAGGTGCGGGCAGCGCTACGACGCGGGCGGGGTCACACAGGGTATCGCCGGTCTTGGCGGTGGCCAGCTTGGCAACTGCGCCGATGTCACCGGCGGCGATTTCGGGCGTGTCGGTCTGCTTTTTGCCGCAGACGGTCAGCGTCTTGCCCAGGCGCTCCGGCTGGCCGGTGCGGGCGTTGACGGCGTTGCTCGTCGCGGTCAGCCTGCCGGACAGCACCTTAATGAAGCTCAGCTTGCCGACAAACGGGTCGGCCACAGTCTTAAAGACGTAGGCGCACAGCGGGGCGGCGGGGTCGGCGGTGATCTCCACCGGCTCGCCGCCAGACTCGCCCACGGCGGACGCGGTGTCCGCGCCGGGCAGCAGCACGTTCATGTTGTAGAGCAGCATATCCAGCGCCTGCGCGTTGACGGCGGAGCCGCAGAACACGGGCGTGATCTGGCCGCTGCGCACGCCGGAGGCCATGCCCTGGACGATCTCCTCTGTGGTGAAAGCCTCACCCTCGAAGAACTTCTCCATCAAAGCCTCGTCGGTCTCGGCGATGGCCTCGCTCATGGCCTGGATCAGGCCCTCAAAGCGGTGGCCGATGTCGGGCAGGTCGATCTGGACCTGCTTGCCGCCTTCGTATTTGAAGGCCTTCTGGCTGAACAGGTTGATGTAGGCGACGGTGCCGTCGTCCAGACGGACGGGCACGACGCAGGGGCAGACACTGGGGCCGAATTTAATTTTCATCTGCTCCAGGATCTTAAAGTAGTCGGCGTTTTCCAAATCAGCCTTGGTGACAAAGATCATCCGCGCCTTGTTGTTTTTCAGCGCCAGCTGGTACGCCTTCTCGGCACCGACGGTCACGCCGGAACGCCCGGACACACAGATCAGCACGCTCTCGGCGGCCATGATGCCCTCGGCAGCGCCGGTCTCAAAATCAAACAGACCCGGTGCGTCGATCAGGTTGTACTTGATGCCCTCGTACTCGACGGGGACAACGCTCGAGTTGAGCGATGCCTTGCGGCGGATCTCCTCGGGGTCAAAGTCGCTGGCGGTGGTGCCGTCCTCGACACGGCCCATACGCTCGGAAGCGCCGCTCATGTACAGCAGTGCCTCGGTCAGCGTCGTTTTGCCGCAGCCGGCGTGGCCGGCCACCAGAATGTTGCGGATGTCTTTGCTTGCGTAGCCCATGGATCGTCAAACCTCTTTTCGCGCCGGGGCTGCTTCCGGCAGCCCTGCGGCGTAGAATTTCATTGCGGCGCAGTGATTTTTGAACACTCCCGCCTGTTTGATACTACTTTACCACATTGTTGTGGAAATTTAAACAGTTTTTTCGGATTTTTTGTAAAAATTTTTAGGCAAAAGATTGTGGAAAGTGTAAAAAATCGTTCCTCGACATACAGCGAGTGTAGGGGCGAGCATTGCTCGCCCGCCAACTTGGCGCAGCATCGTCTTTTCGGGAAAATTTATCACAGGGCAAACGGGCACGGGCGGGCAATGCCCGCCCCTACCAAGCGTTTCTTTGCCGGTCCGTGCAGCAAAAAAGCCGCACAGCTTTCACTGTACGGCTTAACGGCTCACTTATTTTTCCTTCTTCGCCGTCTTTTTGCGGCGGCGGGCGCGCCCGCTGTCGGCCTTGGCCTCGGGAACATAGAGGCTATAGCTCAACAGGTAGCGGCCATGGGCAGGGATGCGGTAGAACGCGGCCTTGATGCGCTCCATCGGGCCGGTGCCGCTCTCGGCGGTGCTGCCGCTCAGCATAACAACATACTGCATATCGGTGTAGCGGGCGGCCACATCGCACTGGCGCAGATTCATGTGGATCAGATCGCCCAGCTGCTCCACCATCAGAGCGGTCTCGGCAGCATCGGTGTTCTGGCTGGGAGCCACGGTCAGGATCGCCAGGAATACCTGCAGACCGTAGCGGGCCTGCACGCCGCGCTGTACGCGGTAAATTTCCTTGAACGTCTCAAAGTCGCAGATACAGGCCCCCGTGTTCTCGGTATCCGGCAGAGCAGAGAGCAGCTTGGAGACCTCGCTCTCCATATTGCGGTCTGCCTGGCGCATCTGGCGGTAGGCAGAGCCTGCGCGGCCCGGCTCAATGGTATGATGCAGGCAGCCCATGGCGCTGCCGCGGCGTGCCAGATCCTCCGCCTCCTCGTGGCGGCCCAGCGTCTCCAGCGCGACGATCTTTTCCAGATAAAGGCGCTCCTCGTAGGGGTCCAGCTCCAGTGCGCGGGTACACAGCGTAACGATGCGGGTGCTCTCGCCCCATTTTTTGCAGAGCTCCAGCAGGTTTAAAATGGCTGTGCGGTACTGCCCGTGCAGACGCACGCTGACGCTTTCGACCCACGGCTCGGACGCAGACTGCGGCAGCAGGCGCCCGTCATACAGGTTGACGATCTGTTCATAAATGCGGCTGCGCTTCTCGGCGTCGCTCTCCTTGCGGGCCAGCTCCGAGAGGTCGTTGACCTCAAACACATCCACGCTGCAGTCCAGATGGGGGTTCCACTGGTAGTAGCCGCGGCTGGTCACGATGCAGCCCTTCATCTCATCCAGACCCTCCGCGTCGATCATAAGGCGGAAGCGATGCAAGATGGCGCGCAGGGCCATGTCCGGGTTGGTGGACCGCTCCCCTGCCCACAGGGTATCGGTCAGTACCTTGTGGGAGACGCGCTCCCCGCGCCGCAAAACGAGATACTGCACCAGCGCCGTTGCCTTGCGGGACTGCGCCAGCTGTGCCAGCACGGGCTTGCCGTTCACACGGATCTCAAAGCCGCCCAGCATTTTGATTTCAATTGTTGCCATCCTAGTCATCCTCTCTGCTCTGATGCCCATGACGTTCCTGCATTTTGTCCGGCACACAGGTATTCATGTTTTAAAGTATAACAAGTCCATTTGAATTTGTCCAGTACATCCGCCGGGATTGTAATATACTTTTCAAAAATCGTCCCGGAGGGCACCGCTCACGACTCCGACGATGCCTTGCCGTCCCAGGTGCCGGGTTCATACAGGATGACCGGCTCACCGGGCAACTGCACAATGGCTTTTTGGGTGCACAGCGGCACGATCTGGTTGTCGGCGTCCCGCTTGGCCACAGTCAGCACCACCGTCATAGCCGTAATGCGCGGGGTCTTGGTTTCGTCGCCGTCCTGCGTCCAGCTGCGGGCGTAGAAATGCAGATCGCTGATGAACAGCCCCATATAGGCATCCCGGGGATAGGCCGTTGTGTAGCCGTAGGCAACGTAGGGCAGTTTGACCGTCGTCACGGTACTTTCCTCGGCCTTGTCCTTTTTTGTGTGCTGCGGGTTGCCGTAGTGCCCGGCGTCATTCAGTTCATCGCGGTAAAAGCGCATGTGCAGGTAGCCGTTCAGCGCATTGGCCTGTTCCGCTGTCAGCAGTTCTGTGCCGTCTGTCTTTGTCAGCGGCGGCACACAGTCCTTGTCGATCAGCTCAATGTGGTTGGGGTAGACGCTGAATTCCAATGCCGTGCCCTTGCTGTAGTCGTTACCCTTGGACGCAAAAACGCTGTCCAAATTATTAAGGTCCGTCGCGCCGTCGGTGAAGCGGATATAGCCGTTCGCCTCGAGCACCTCGCCGCGGATCGTCTCAATGAGCGCATCGGCCAGATTTTGCGCGCGGGTCTGCTGCTGGATGTCCATGTACGCCTGTGCGCTGGGCTGTATCAGCGTGACCGCCGCCAGCGTAAAGATCGCCAGCAGCACCATGCAGACGATCAGCTCTACCAGCGTTGTGCCGTTCTGGTTTTTCAAACGCTGCTTCATGGGTTGGTCGTCCCTTCTGCCGTGCTCTTGCTGTAGCGGTAAAACTTGTGCTGTTCCGTCGTTTTTTGGCCGTTTTCCGTAACTTCCGCGCTTGTCTCCACGCTGTCCAGCTTGACGCCGTTCACCGTAAATTCACCGTAATCACCAAAGGAGAACTCCAGCCCTTCCCGCTCATTCACCCAGTTTGGGGCTGCGTTATTGGCCGGGTACAGCCCTGCGCAGAAGGCATAGGCTGTCTCCCGCAGCGACTCGGCCTTTTGGGACATGGCGCGGGCGTACCGCAGCGAAACGACGAACATCGACGTAAAAATCATCAGCAGCAGGAACGACACAAGCACTTCCACAATGGTCTCGCCGCGCTGATTTTGTAAAGTATGTTTCATAGCGGGTCACTCCTGTGTTTTGCCGGTGCTCTGTTTGGCACCGCGGGTGTAGGTGATGGAATCGGGCTGCTGGCTGGTGTCACAGTGGAACGTCAGGCGGTTGCTTGTGATATTATCGTCTTTGATTTCCAATTCATCTTTACCGGCGGCAACAAATGTCAGGTCACCCTTACGGTAATACTTCGTTGTTCCGCCATTTACCGTGTAGTACACCTTGCTTGTTGACTTGTCGTTGCTGCTGTACTTTACCGTGCGGTCATAGGTCCGCGTGAAGGCAAAGCTCTCGCCGTTTTTCGTGACTGTCACCGTAATATCCAGCTGTAAATCGACGATTGCCATGCCTCCACGGCCTTCGCCGCCCTCCCAAGGCGTAATCTCACTAAGCAATGCGCTGGCCGTGTCACTATTCGCCGTCTGGTTCAGCTTGTCGGCACCGTCGCCCGGGCGGCGGCGCAGTGTTACCGTGATGGCCTCGGCCCCGCCATCAGGCTGGCTGCCGTTCGGTTTCCAGGCGAACTCCTTGGGCTGGGATTCCAAATCATAGATGTCCTTGCCGTAGCTTTGGGAGAACATGAACTGCTCATTGACGAACTTGGCAAAGCTGCTGTCCTTCTTGTTCAGCTCCCCTTCCAGCACGTCGGAAAAGCTGGTTGCCAGCTGGTAGGCTTCCTGTTCCAGCAGCTGGCGGTTGGCATTGGCCGTCAGCACGGAGGCCGCATAGACCAGCGCTGCCGACAGCGCCACAAACAGCGCGCCGATGCAGAGGACCAGTATCATCGAAAGTCCCTGCTCCCCGCGCAGAATGCTGCGTGCCCTGCGGTGCATAATGCCACCTTCTTTCCTGAAATAAAATTACGATGCGTCGCTTGTTCCCGTCTGTTTCGGGGGCGTGGTTTCCGCCGCGTCCGTCTCATCCGGGGCAGCGGCGGTCTCCGGGGTCGCCATGGGCAGTGCCGCACGGGCCCGCATCAGGACCGGGGGCACGCTTGCGGGGGCGCTTTCCGCCGCCGTGCTTTCTGCAGTCTCGGCGGGCGCGACGCTCTCCGCAGAGTCCATACTCTGGGCATCCTCCGCCGCATCGGCGGTGTTCGTCTCGTTGACGGTGACCTTGACCCTGCCGGATTCGACGGTCTTACCCTTGTTATCCGAGTGCGCCAGCGTCTGCAGCGTCACACTTGCGGTGAACTTTTGCAGCTCGCGCGAGTCGTCCTGCACCTTTTCCTGCAGCTCGGGCAGGGTGATGCGGTAAACAGGCTCGGCACCGTCCTCCTGCACCAGCTCCAGCATGGGAACCGTCTGTGCCTTGTAGTACAGCGTACCGCCGTCCTTTTCCACCGTGCCGGTGACGTCATAGGGTTGCGATTTCCATGTCACGTTGCCGTTCTCGTCGGTCACAGGCTCAACGCTCAGGTCGTACCAGATGCGGGTCTCGCCGGTCTCCTTGTCCACATCGTCGGTCTGCTTCGCAATCTCCGTCGTTTTGTCGCCATAGGTCTTGGTGACGGTTTCGATTTCCCCGCGCTTATGCGTGACATTGCCGTCTGCGTCCTTCACGTCCCTGTCGTAGGTCGTCACCGTAATGCTGTAGGGCTGTTTCGTCTTACTATCCAGCGGCGTGACGGTAAAGGTATAGCTGTCGGTCAGGTTGCGCACCGTGCCGTCGGCCTGGGTGTACTTGTTCACCGCGGTCCACTCCACCGTAAAGCGGCGCAGCTCCAGCGGGGCCGTACCGCGATTGCTCTTAAACTCGGGGTCGTTGTACAGGTTGACTTCCTGCTTGTAAACGGCATTGCCAAGTGCGCGTTCCGGTTCGGCGGTGTCCACGGGGGCGTCCAGCGTGATGGCCGGCAGCTGCGCCTTTGCGGCATCCTGCAGGAAGTAGAACCAGTTCGACGCTGTCGTGCCGTCGGTGGGCATAACGCGCACCGCGGGCAGCAGGTATTGTTTTGCATGGTCGGGCGTCAGCGTAAAGCCGTTGCCGTCGGGCACAAAGGTATAGCTGGCGGTAGTGTCGTTGACGCTGGCGCTTCCGCCCACCGTGCGGCTGTCCTTCGGGATGACCAGCTCGGCGTCGCGACTTTTCAGCATCTCGTCCAGTGCTTGGGTCAACTTCTGCTGGGCCTCGTACTTGGCCTGCCCGGTGAGGGTATTCTGCCAAGCCTTGGCCAGATCGGCAATTGTATTGTAATTGTCCACACTGCTGAAGATATAGCCGGTAAAGTAGACATTGCCCTGTGCGGCTTTCTCCAGCGTCATGTTGAGCTTGAGGTCGTTCAGGAACGTCTCCTGATTCGGGCTGTCGGGCGCAAAGCTGCTGGCCGTAACCTTGGGCGCAGCGGCGCGGCTGACGATGGCCTCGGGCTGGCTCAACGCGCCGTCCGGGCCGTCAAAGCAGCTGTCGTCCTTGCGGCGGGCAATGACGCGGAAGCGCAATGCCTTGCCCTGATACTGCTCCAGATCCAGCGTCAGGCTGCCGACGTTGTCCGTGGTGGGCAGCGTCAGCACAGTTTTGCCGTTGGCATCGACGACGCACAGGTCATAGTGGCCAATGCGCGCGTCGTCGGACGGCGACCAGCTGACCGTGTAGAGCAGGGCATCCGCGTTGTCGGTCTCGCCGTTGACGCGGGTGATGGAGCTCGGCGCGCTGATGCCGGGCAGGCGCTGCTTAACGCTGTAATCCGCCACAGCGGACGCGCCGATTTCGGTGCGCGTGAACACGATGAAATGCACGCCTGCCGAGGCTCAGGCAG
>ERZ835541.3312-NODE-3312-length-11392-cov-5.259240_pt1 | contig 11392 bp, 8 predicted proteins | sample MGYA00519945_ERZ835541 | MGnify/ENA primary metagenome ERZ835541 (study PRJEB31850, sample SAMEA3708780) | human gut metagenome | biome: human gut; feature: human-associated habitat; material: faeces | place: China | collected 2014 ...
TATGATATTCAATATTGGCATAGTTGAATCTGGATTTCCTTCCATAAATGCGTTTATTATTTATCTTGTTGGAAATACAGTGCTAATGCTCTCATATTGGATTATCTGGATGCTTTACTTTAATAAACAGACTTACCGGGAGCAAATGGCATTGCCTGTTATACCGACTGGCATCTTCTTACTAAGTGGTATAACAATGTTACATTATTTTTTGATTATATTTGCAGTAATATTTGGGATTGGACATATCTATGTTACAAGCAGGAATAAGGTATGTTAGAACTGAATTTGTTTTGCAAAGATATTGAAAACCGGAGCCAACAACGTAATTTGGCAGATTTTGCGGCTATATTTAGAACATAAGCAGGGCATATCTCAGTGTCTATGCACAAGTCATTCATAGTGTAAATAAACGAAAAATCGTACTGACAAATATGATTTCCTTTGTGAGCTTTGCGAACAGGAATATCATATTTCGTCTGTACGATTTTTCGTTATAATAGCCAATAATATTGACTTGTTCTAGTTATCCCATAATAATCTTAACGTGAACCTCTTTTTTGCCAGCGTCCACAGGGATAAGATTTCCCTCAATTGCATTGCCATCCACGGTAACGGAAGCAACACCTTTTTCTACATGATCCGGGTTTTCAACCTCAATGTGGTAAGTCGTGCCACGGAAATCACGTTTTGCGGTGAAGCCGTCCATAAAGGAAGGAATACAAGGATCTACGATCAAACCATCATAATCAGGGCGGATACCGAGGATATACTGGGAGTGATGGAAGAAAAATATCCTCATCTTTACCATAGTTTTACGCCCGAAAGTGCACGCTATATCAGTCATAAGAAACTGGCTCTAACGTTAGGCATCAAAGCCAGCAAACATGACTGGCTCGTATTTACGGAAACAAACTGTATGCCCGCCAGCAACCAGTGGCTAAAACTGATGGCACGTAATTTCACTCCGCAGACCCAAATTGTGTTGGGATATAGCGGATACGACCGCACAAAAGGATGGTTGCACAAACGTACTGCATTCGATACTTTGTTCCAGTCTTTGCGCTATCTGGGATTCGCGCTAGCCGGAAAACCTTATATCGGTATCGGACGCAACCTGGCTTACCGGAAAGAACTATTCTTTCAACAGAAAGGTTTCTCCAAATACCTGAATCTGCAACGTGGAGAAGATGATTTATTCATTAATGAGCTAGCTACCTCCTCCAACACCCGTGTTGAAACAGACTTCAACGCTACCACACGGATACAGCCCGTATATCGCTACAAAGATTGGAAAGAAGAAAAAGTTAGTTATATGGCTACTGCCAGATTCTACCACGGAATACAGCGTTACCTCCTGGGATTTGAGACATTCTCCCGTTTGTTATTCTATATTGCCTGTATAGCAGGTATCGTATTCGGGATTCTTAATTTCCACTGGCTGGTGGCAGGCATCGCATTCCTGATCTGGCTATTGCGCTTTACAATACAAGCTGTCATTATCAACCGCACGGCAAAAGAAATGGGTGGAGGACGAAAATACTATTTCTCGTTACCTGTTTTCGACCTTATCCAACCTGTACAGTCATTGAAGTTCAAACTCTGCCGTTTCTTCCGGGGAAAAGGAGATTTCATGAGAAGATAAACCGGATTTCGTGAGAAGACAGACTTATTGTTAAATCAATCGCTGCATATAAATAGCATCCGAACCATCGTGATAATAGCATGGCTTTATTCCAGCAGGAATAAAGCCATTTTTCATATATAGTCCGATAGCGGAAGTATTGGTCACTTTCACTTCAAGCGTAATCTTTGCAGCCTTACATTCACCGGCCGTCTGAATCGTCTGGTCCATCAATACCTGCCCCAGTCCTCTTCCTCTATAATCCGAATGAACAGCTATCGAATAGATTCTTAAATAGCGAGTTCCCCCATGAAATAACAGGGAGACATAAGCGATCACCCTATCCGCCTCCATCATCACATAGAAAGTTCCTTTCGAACGGCTTATCAGATAGGCAAACTGCTCTTTTGAAAAACTGTCTTCCCGGAAACACTCCCACTCTATTTCCAAAATAGCGGGAATGTCTGCCTGCTGTGCTTTACGGACGATTATCGGCTCCATAATCAATAATGTTTTGTTTCTAGCACTTGTTCAAAGTGATTCAACAAGCGGTAATACATTTCATCACCGATAATGGCATCTTCCAGTCCATGATCGATGCTCGGATTGTCATTGATTTCAATCACATAAGCCCTATCATCCACCATTTTCAGATCGACTCCGTATAACCCTTTTCCTATCAGATTGGCAGCCTTGACAGCTGTATCCAAAACGACACGAGGTACCTGATAAATAGGAATCGTATCCACCAATCCACAACGGCTTCTGCCCGAATCATAGTGACAATAAATCTGCCAGTGTCCTTTTGCCATATAATATTTGCAAGCATAGAGCGGTACACCGTTCAATAGACCGACACGCCAGTCAAACTCCGTTGGAGTAAATGCCTGTGCCAGCAAGATAGCCGATTTTTCAAACAGTATCTTCAGACTGGCTTGCAGTTCTTCTTCGTTCGACACCTTTTTCATACCAATGGAATAAGAGCCATCCGGTATTTTCAGGATAAAAGGAACGCCCACCTGTTCGCTTATCTGTTCGAACGAATGATGGCTGGATTGAAAAATCAATGTAGACTTGGGAGCAGATATCTTTTCCTTCTCAAAAAGTTCTTTCAGATACACTTTGTTCGTACACCGAATGATAGACAACGGATCGTCAATAACAGCCATTCCGTTTTGTGCAGCCAACTGTGACAAATGGAATGTATAATGATTGAGCGACGTTGTAGTACGAATAAACAAGGCATCAAATTCGAGCAAACGGATAGCATCATCTTCGGTTATCATCTCCACATGGATGTTCATTTTCTTAGCTACCTCAGTCAATTTGTGCAGAGCACCTTTATTGCTGGGAGGAAATTTCTCCTGTGGATCGACCAATACAGCCAGACTATAACGGGAAGCCTTTGCCGACTTCGGTGCACGCCATATTTTCTTGTTAAAGTTATCCAGCGTATTGGCAAAGAAATCCTGCTCTGCATCATTGAGCTGATTCAGGGGAAGAAAATGAATGCCCTCGATCTGATTTCTGGGATGAGTATTCAAAGCCACTCTTAACAATGGGCAAGGGTAATTCTCGAAAATAAAACGCGCAATCCGTTCCATACCTTTTTCCCGGCATTTGCCAAAGTAAATATTCAGGTACCAGATATCATCCTTGATGTCATTCTTCTGTATCCATTGATAACAAAGGGCTTGCAGACTACGGTCCATCCGCACCCCCGTTCCAGCCTCCATTTTGTTGATGATATCAACATCCGGAATGACTTTCTGTCCTCTCGTTTGGGCTAGCAGCGAACAGTAATACCCTTCAGAGTTATAGCTGTAATCATTGCTAAGATTAATAACTAACTTCCGGTCTTTCTCCACCGGCTTGTTTTTTAGATAGTCGGAAACAGTCAGGACACTACTTGTCTCATAATACGGTTTCCAGTCATCCAGATTATCCAACAGAATTAACACATTATTCATAATGGTTAAAAATTAAACCTACAAGAGGATATTAAGTAAATTGGGCGCAAATATAGACATATTATTCACTCCACATCACGCAATAGACCAAATTATTTTTGCAGTAAAAATCAGATAGAAAAAAAGAGGATTATTCGTATCTCATGGAGCTTGCCGGATTGATCTTAGTGATAAGAAATGAAGGACCAATCAGCATCAATACAGATGCAAACAAAGTGCCGAGATTAATCAAAACGAAAAGTAATACATTAAAGGAAACCGGAACAGTATCCACATAGTAAGTCTCCGGATCAAGTTTAAAAAGTCCGAACTGTGACTGAAAAATGCAGAAAGCCAAACCAATGGCATTTCCCCAAAACATTCCTTTACCAATCAAAAAGACTGCAAACCAAAGAAAGGTTCTACGAATCGTGAAATTATTGGCTCCCAATGCTTTTAAAATCCCAATCATATTGGTACGTTCGATGATAATAATCAATAAACCGGAAATCATGGTGAAGCCAGCAACTCCTATCATCAAAATCAGAATCACCCATACGTTCAAATCCAATAAATCAAGCCAAGCAAAGATTTGAGGATTCAGTTGTTCGATGTTACGCACATAATACACACCTCCCAACTCATCTTGCCTGTTGTCAATATCAGTTGCGATCTCATAGGTTATATCTTCCAGTCTATCATAATCTTTCACCTGTAATTCCACACCGGTCACCTGTTCCGGTTGCCAACCGTTCAAACGATTCACCAGATTAAGATCCGTCAGTAAAAAGAGGTTGTCGTATTCGGAGAAATTCGTCTGATAAATTCCGGCAATCGTCAGGCGACGAGCGCGAATATCATCCTGTATATAATAGGTATATATCTTATCTCCCAGTTTCAACTTCATTTTAGTTGCCAACGCTTTCGAGATAAGTACTTGATTGGTAGAAACTGAATCACTGAAAACAGGAATCTCCCCTTCTACCAAATACTCTTTTATAAAATGGGGGTCAAACTCCGGACCTACACCTTTCAACACCATTCCTTGAAAAGCGTCATCGGTCTTAATCATACCCGGTTTGGTAGAGAAACGCTGCACATGGCTTGTCTCCGGATAATCAGCAAGAGCAGTCATCATACTGTCTCCTACCACAATGGGATGGGTTTCGTAAGAACTGACCGCATCCAAATTAGTTATCTGGATATGCGACCCGAATCCTATAACTTTATTTCTCACTTCACTTTTAAACCCGATGACTACCGCCACTGCAATAATCATTACGGCCAAACCAATAGCAATACCCGCCATGGCAATGAGGACCGCAGGACGTGACACCTGCTTTCCGCCATCGCTTTCACGATAGATACGCCGGGCTATGAAAAGTGATAAAGACATTTGTTTAAGTATTAGGTATTAAGTATTAAGTGTAGCAGCAACAAACACCCCAGAAACTACGGTTAATACTTAATACTAGAATTTATTCCGTTCTTCCCGGATACACTTCCAAAGCCTTCTGCAAGACAAAAAGTGCACGGGTTAAATCTTCTTTTTTCAATACGTAAGCAATACGAACCTCGTTGATTCCAGATCCCGGAGTGGTATAGAAACCGGAAGCCGGAGCCATGAATACAGTCTGACCTTCATACTCAAAATCAGAAAGACACCATGCGCAGAACTTATCGGAGTCATCTACCGGAAGTTTGGCCACTGTATAGAAAGCTCCCATCGGAATGGGCGAATAAACACCGGGAATACGGTTCAAACCGTCAATCAGACATTTACGACGTTCTACATACTCATCATACGTTTCGCGTGAATATTCTTCCGGAGCATCCAAAGAAGCTTCTGCAGCAATCTGTCCAATCAACGGAGGACTCAAACGAGCCTGACAGAACTTCATAACAGCATCGCGTATCTCCTTGTTTTTGGTAATCAACGCACCAATGCGGATACCACATTCGGAATATCGTTTTGATACCGAATCAATCAGTACTACATTATTTTCAATACCTTCCAGATGGCAGGCAGAAATATAAGGAGAACCGGTATATATAAACTCACGATATACTTCATCAGAGAAAAGGAATAAATCGTACTTCTTTACCAAGTCACGAATCTGATTCATTTCACGACGTGTATACAAATAACCGGTAGGATTGTTTGGGTTACAAATAAGAATCGCTTTCGTACGCTCATTAATCAGTTCTTCAAACTTCTCTACTTTCGGAAGGGAAAAGCCTTCTTCAATGGTCGTAGCAATAGTGCGAATCTTTGCTCCGGCAGAGATTGCAAATGCCATATAGTTAGCGTATGCAGGTTCCGGAACGATAATTTCATCTCCCGGATTCAGGCAGGAAAGGAAGGAAAAAAGTACGGCTTCCGAACCTCCCGATGTAATGATTATATCGTCTGCTGTAAGGTTGATATTGAACTTTGCATAATATCCCACTAATTTTTCGCGATAGCTACGATAACCTGCACTGGGGCTATATTCCAGCACTTTACGATCAATATTGCGTATCGCGTCAATCGCGGCCTGAGGAGTGGGCAGATCAGGCTGTCCGATGTTCAGGTGAAACACATGGACTCCGCGTTGCTTGGCAGCGTCTGCCAAAGGAGCCAGTTTTCTGATAGGAGATGCAGGCATCTCGTTTCCGCGAATGGATATGGTTGGCATAATTTTAACTACAAATTACTAATTACTATTTACTTTTTCTACTTGGAGCTGCAAATGTACGCAATAATTTGAATACAGAGACATAAAAACTTTAAAAACCTTAGCAAGGTTAAAATCGTTATGGTAAATTGAAAAGAAAGCTATACATTTGTCATACGGAAAACTTAAAACAATATCATAATGACCATACACCTTATCTCATTCGCTTCAATACTTCACAAACAAGTCTCGCTACGTAGCTCGCACGAAGCTATTTTGAGCGAGATTGAAAAATATTATACTGTAAAGTTCGTCGACCATCAAGATATGGACAAACTTAGTAGTGACGATTTCAAAATCATTTTCGTCGCTACCGGTGGGGTGGAAAGACTGGTCATACAGCATTTCGAAAACCTCCCTCGCCCCGCCATTTTACTGGCAGACGGCATGCAGAATTCTCTTGCTGCCGCACTGGAAATTTCCACCTGGTTACGGGGACGCGGAATGAAAAGTGAAATTCTGCACGGTGAATTACCGGCTATCATCTTACGTATCCATACACTTTATAATAATTTCCAGGCACAACGTTCCTTGTTCGGCAAACGTATCGGAGTCATTGGAAGTCCTTCTTCCTGGTTAGTTGCCAGTAACGTAGACTACTTGTTGGCAAAACGTCGTTGGGGAATCGAATATGTAGATATTCCATTGGAACGGATTTATGAACAATTTAAACACATTACGGATGACCAAGTCGGAGCATCATGCGCAGCTGTAGCATCACAAGCTCTTGCCTGCCGCGAAGGAACTCCCGAAGATTTAATCAAAGCGATGCGATTATACCGGGCAATCAAAAAGGTCTGTCAGGAAGAAAATCTGGAAGCGCTGACATTAAGCTGCTTTAAACTGATTGAACAAATCGACACTACCGGATGCGTGGCATTATCTTTATTGAATGATGACGGGATAATAGCAGGTTGTGAAGGAGATCTTCAATCTGTATTTACGCTATTAGCAGTTAAAGCACTTACGGGTAAAGACGGATTTATGGCAAATCCTTCCATGATTAATTCCCGTACGAATGAACTGATATTGGCACATTGCACCGTAGGTCTCAAACAAACGGAGAGATATATTATCCGCAATCACTTTGAAACAGAAAAAGGAATTGCCATACAAGGGCTACTTCCGACGGGGGATGTAACGATCATAAAATGTGGCGGTGAATGTCTGGATGAATATTACTTGTCTACAGGAACATTGACTGAAAACACTAATTATATTAATATGTGCCGTACACAAGTGCGCATCCGCATGAATACTCCGGCCGAATACTTCTTAAAGAATCCACTGGGAAATCATCATATTATGCTTCATGGTAACTATGAAGATACGTTGAACGAGTTTTTCCAGGCAAATGCTTGCAAGAGGATGGAATAAAGGCATCTATAAAAAACGAAAGATTTATGATAGGAGAAATTACATGTGCTATAAATAGAGTTGAAGAGCAAATAGAGCAGCTCTTTGACGAAAAAGAGGAGTTTATCATGGCCTATGAAGATGCGCTACCTAGAACTATGTATCTGAAGAAGTTGACTGAAATTGATTCACGAATAGACGAGCTAAAGAAAACGTTGATTTCGTTGAATGAAGAGAAACAAGAGATCCTGGATATGGAATAACTTATCCTATGGGAATATCTTCCCATTTCCCCCCATGCCATTCTACCACCGAAGTAAAACCTGCTTTCTTCAAAGCGGCTAACCCTTCGAAGCGGGCATTGTTTATTCTTTCAGGGTAGTGCGCATCACTATTCACCTGTACCCGAATACCCAATTCTTTCAGGAAAGGGAAATAACGTTCATTCGGATAGAATGTACCCAGCTCATGATAAGACTTGGTATTGATTTCCACCATATAACCACGTGCGGCAATCACCGCGAAGTAATCGCGGACCAACGTGTCATACCATGCTTCATCAAGCAAACCCGGACGATAACAGGAAGCGTTATAATGCATCTTGTCAGCATGGCCGACAATATCAAATCCTCCCAGCTCTACCATACGGAGCAGGTTCTTATAATAAAGGTGGACAACAGAATCCAAGTCACCATCGAAGTGCCTGTCTACCAATTGACGGAAAAGATCTGCCGGGGTATCAATATCTACGATTTTCCCTTCTGGAGAATACAACATATGCACAGAACCTATCCGGTAGTCAAGTGGTAGTTTTTGAAAACAAGGCAAAGAGGGATTGTTTTCTTCATTCAGGTAGTCAATTTCGAGACCGATGGCAAGCTCTATCTTACCTGCATATTTCTTTTTCAGACGAGAGAATTCGGAAAGGTAATCTTCCATTCTATCCCACTCCATCGTCCATGCGGTAGAAAATGATAGTGGAGCATGAGAAGAAATGCCATAAGAAGTAAACCCTTCGCTGATAGCAAAACGAATAAAATCGTCCATATTGGCTCGTCCGTCGCAATACAGGCAGTGGCTATGATAATTGGTTAGGTTTGTCATACTAGGTTATATTGTCTGGGGGTATATTATCATTATTTGGTTATCCGGGAATATAATAAACTATACTTGTGCCATCGAAGTGGCACAAAGGTGCCAATATAGTGGCACGAATCAGCCTTCTATTTCGCTAAGTTCCAACCAACGCATTGTCTTTTCGTCAATCATATCATTGACTTCGGGCAAACGTTTTGACTTTTCAGTCAATTCGTCAACGGAAAGTGTGCCGCTACAAAGAAGTTCCTCAATTTGTGTTTTTTCAGCTTCCAGTTCGGCGATTTCTTTTTCCAGTTGCTCGAATTCACGCTTTTCCTTGAAGCTCATCTTACGTTTGTCGTTCAGGCGGACACGGGCGGTCTTTTCTTCCTGCGGCTTCTCCGCTTCTTTCTCTTTTTGTTCTTTCGCCTCTTTCCAGTCACGATAATCACTATAATTTCCGGGGAAGTCACGGATATCTCCCTGCCCGTTGAATACCATCAGGTGATCTACTACTTTATCCATAAAGTAACGGTCATGGGAAACGACAATCACACAGCCTTTGAAGTTTTGGAGATATTCTTCGAGCACATTCAGCGTGATAATATCGAGGTCATTGGTAGGCTCGTCCAATACTAGAAAGTTAGGATTACGCATCAGGATGGTACAAAGGTAAAGACGGCGACGCTCTCCCCCACTCAATTTATAGACATAGCTATGCTGGGTTTCAGGAGTAAACAGGAAATGCTGCAGAAATTGAGAAGCAGTCAGCTTCTTTCCATTGCCCAATTCGATGACTTCGGCAATATCCTGTATCACATCAATCACTTTCATCTGTTCGTCAAACTGAAGTCCGTCCTGCGAATAATAACCGAAACGAACTGTTTCGCCAATATCCACTGTTCCGCTATCAGGCTTGACTTGTCCCATCAATATCTTGATAAAAGTAGATTTTCCGGTTCCGTTATTTCCTACAATTCCCATCTTCTCATAACGAGAGAAGATATAAGAGAAATCATCCAGAATCTTCAGATCTCCGAAACTCTTGAAAAGATGGTCGGCTTCGAATATCTTGCTTCCGATATACGATGCTTTCACTTCCAGCTTTACATTATCAGTATTAAAACGCTGCTTCGCAACCTTTTCCAATTCGTAGAAAGCATCTTCCCGGTAACGAGCCTTATGTCCGCGTGCCTGCGGCATCCGGCGCATCCAGTCGAGTTCTGTACGATACAGATTATTGGCACGCTCTATTTCCACGCTCTTAGATTCAATACGTTCCTGACGCTTTTCGAGATAATAGCTGTAGTTACCTTTATATTGGTAGATTTGTTGATTGTCTATTTCGATAATCTCGGAGCAAACACGATCAAGGAAGTAACGGTCGTGAGTCACCATCAGCAGGCTAAGGTTGGTACGACGCAGGTAATCTTCCAACCATTCGGTCATATCCAAGTCCAGATGGTTGGTCGGCTCATCAAGGATTAACAGGTCCGGTTCGGTAATCAAAGCATTTGCCAAAGCAACACGCTTCAGCTGTCCGCCGGACAGTTGCTTCACTTTCTGATCGAAATTACAGATTTTAAGTTGTGAAAGGATTTGCTTGGCTTTCTGTTCATACTCCCAAGCTTTCTCCTGATCCATACGTGCCAAGAGGTTTTCCAATCCCGGATGACCTTCGGTTTCCATGCAGCGTTCGTACTCCTTTATCAATTCCACCGTGCTGTTACCATGATGGAAACAGGCTTCGAGCACTGTCAGTTCTTCGGGATATTGCGGATCCTGTTCCAGGTAATCCACCCGAAGATCACGACGAAAAACAATATTACCGCTATCATAACCTTCCTTTCCGGCAATGATATTCAGTAAGGTAGTCTTTCCACTACCGTTCTTTGCTATTAATCCTACCCGCTGACCTTCGGCAATGCCCAAAGATACATTTTCAAAAAGAACCAAGTCACCGAAAGACTTGGTCAGGTTATCTATCTGTAAATAAGGTACTGCCATTTTAATCCAAACACTTCTTATATTCTTCTATTACATTGCAAGGCTCTCCCGCCTTTACTTTACTCCAAACGAGCTTCATCGGGTCGATGGTCCGATCTTTATATTGGAGAACAGGAGCTTCCCGGTTGCCGTCAATCAACGTTTTCCATTCCATGCCATCCACTTCATTTGCCAGAATTGCACAAACAGTGATACCAATAGCCAACCATTCCTCTTTCTTTTTCAAACCAATCTTACCGCTGTCAATCACTTGTTGAAGTTTCTCCAAGTCCTCTTCTATTCCTTGAAAATCCTTTTTCAGTTCCTGCTTCACAGTAGATACCACCCATTCATATCCCTCATTAATCAAATAAATTTCAGAAAGACGTACAGGAATCAATTCAGCAGGATACTTCTGCCCTTCTTTACGTACCTCCAAAGTAGCGATTACATCTTCCGCCTCCTTCACAACTCCACCTTTAGGCACGGTGAAAGAACATTCAAAAGCAATATCGTCAACGCCTGTAATCCACAAATGGGAAGTATAATAAGTTCCCTCCTCCTGAAACATTTCTTTACTATACGCACATTCCCACGTTCCGACTTTCACCAATGAAGCCGAATCGTTCTCTTTCAGTTCCTGCCGGATGACATCTTTACCATAACCGGCTTTTCCTTTAAAT
>ERZ835541.3316-NODE-3316-length-11368-cov-6.041810_pt1 | contig 11368 bp, 3 predicted proteins | sample MGYA00519945_ERZ835541 | MGnify/ENA primary metagenome ERZ835541 (study PRJEB31850, sample SAMEA3708780) | human gut metagenome | biome: human gut; feature: human-associated habitat; material: faeces | place: China | collected 2014 ...
TTGCAGAAGTAAAGCCTGTTGCTTTAGCTTCATCGGCTGTTGCCTGACGGTATACGCCGTTTCCTTCGTCTACAATATTAATCTTTGCATTTGTATCTGCTGCATCGCCAGCTTCGTTTGCTTTATAAAGCTCGAATTCTGCATTTGCCAGTCCAGTCTGAGTCTCATCTTTTAAATAATATTTGAAGATTGTGAAATCAAAGGTATGTACATCTACGATGCTTGGCTCAGATTTACCTGTTCCATCTGACTTCGGATCATTACTGTACTCAACGACCGCCTTGTTGGTATTTGGATTCATACCGATTACAGCATCTCTGTTTAAGGTTGCAGTGTAAACAACTGTGATTGTATCGCCTGTACGATTCTTATAGGAATTATAGAAATCATTTAAGGTAACTGTTAAAGTACGGTTAGATTTGTCATATGCAAGTGCATATGTATTTGCTCCTGTACTTTTAGCTGTAACTGTTGTATTTCCAACTTTTACAGACAGTACTTCTTTTAAGTCCAGTCCTTTGGACAAAGTATCGCTAAATTTAAAAGTATAAGAATTATATCCTGTCATATCCGGCACTTTAGAAGTCAGCTGGTAAGTGACGGTATCGCCAATTCCAAAATCTCCAGCTTTCTTTTCATCTGATTCGCTGTGTGGTGCGATGGTATCTTCAGGATTATTCTCATCGTCCAATTCCATCTGATGGCTGCCATCCCATGAAGCATCTACAATAGCACCAACTGTAATTCCGCTTCCACTCTGTGCCGGAATGATTTTCTTGTCTACTGTCGGGTAATTGCTCTTCATGTTAATTGTAGCTGTATCAGCTGTAATGCTAACTAAAGATGCTGCAGATGTATAAGTCTGATTTCCTGGTGCTGTGGAGGTATCTGTTGCTCCTTTTGGATAAACTAAATAGTATCCATATGCTAAATCAGAAACTACTGTAGAAGTTGCTGTCGTATTAACTGTTTTTGTTGCTGTAATATGGTTCTTTGAATCTAAAATCCATCCAAGCACATCTTTAGCAAATGTTTTCGCTGTAGCAGCCTCTCCATTTGCTCCGACCTGTTCTTTAACATAGTTATATGCCGCTTCACTTAAAGCTTCGCCTGTTAAACTTTCAGATCCTGGAATTCTAGTATTATTCTTAAAAAATCCTTCATATGCACTGTTCAGTGTATATGCTACATTCTCGCCACTTTTTGTTGCTGTAAAAATCTGATACAGATCCAGAGTCTTTCCTTCCACTGTATTGTTGACTGTCAGGGTTCCTTTTGGAGCATCTGCTGCATCTGCTGCAAATGCAGTCATGCTCATGGACAGTATCATGGTCATTGCCATCAGAACTGCCATAAATCTTGATACTAATTTCTTCATGTTCCTCTTCTCACTTTCTTTTGATTTTTTATTGGTTCGCTTGGGATTCCTTCAGCTTTTACGGTGGAAGTTCCCCACGCAGCCATATCTCTCTCATGACTCTACTCCCCCTTTCCTACATCGTCTGTTTCCGTTTCCTTCTGCGTCCGGTATAAAGCAGGAACGCTAACAACAGGCCACCTGCTATGATAAACATCATAATGCCCTCGCCGCCGGTATCCGGAAGCAGTGCAAAATGCCGGTTGATAATCGTGAAGGTAAATCCATCTTTAGAGGTTTCGATTGTAGTTGTATATCCTTCTATTTCCTTTTCGGTAATAAAATATTTATAATAATGCGGAATTTCGTTAGCATCTTTTATATAGGCCGAGAGCAGCTTATCCGGTTTTTCTGACTTAATAATTTCCTGCCATGTGGATTTTGAGATATCGCCTGTTATTACATAGTTTTCATATCCCGGCACAACTTCTGTATGTTCCGTTCCATCTGCATCTGTCCAGCTTCTGGAAATCTTGACCGTAATGGAATCAGGTCTGATACCATCCATATTCCGAAAATCTTTCCATACCTTATTAATGGTCAGATTTACATATTCATCACATGGATCCTGTGCATCTGATGGTTCCGGTGATGTGCTATCTTCTGTATTGACTGTCGTTTTGGTATCTGACATCAGAACGGCTTTTGCATCTGATACATAAGCATTCAGATCTGCTGTTTCAGAAGAATCTTTTGTTGCCATAACTGCATTCTGCAAGGTGTTATACTCATCTACCTGCACGACATGTTTTATCGAGAAGATACTCCATCCATTTTCCTGACTGAACGTATCTGTCAGAAGTTTAGAATTCTTTTTGATCTCATCAAAACTAATCGCCGGTTTTCGGTAGATACGATAATTGTTATTCTCGCCTTCTACACCTGCTTTTGTATTAAAGTCATATGCAGAGTCCAGATCACTTTTTCCGCTGAATGGTCCCACCAGCTTAGATGTTCCACGGACCACATCGCAGTAATACATATTGTTATTCTTCAGCAGTCCTTCATCGTTGTATCCAACAAAACCTCCGCTTCGTCCATCATTTGCAGAACCATCCGCATCATTTCCTGCTCCGCCTGCATAGACATCATATCCTGTACTAATTCCATACACACTGCTGTCCGTGATCTTTGTCCTGTTTGCCTTGATCAGATTGATACTGATATTAGACTTTACATCATTATCTTTTGTTATGATTCCATCTTTATCACAAGGAAGCTTGATGGATGAATCTCCGATCTTGATGATTGCAAGATCTGTCTGTTGATTATTTTCTGTCGACTTTTTAGACAGCCCGACAGAAATATCCAGTCCCAGCAGATTCACATGGAGAAGATTTCCCTCATACAGTGCATCAACCTTCACAATTCCAAGATTGATATGCAAAAGGTTGGAATCCTGGATCTTATCCAGATATAACGCCTGTACAAGCTGATTCAGAACTACGAGCAACGCATCCACCACTGTGGAATCCAGTTTTACATCCGCTAGATAGGCAAAGCTTGTTCTTCCTGCGAAGCCACCAGCTGTTCCACCGGATTCTACCAGTTTCAGGCTGTTTTCCTGATTTTGAGCATCTCCTGCATTACAGCCTGACATTCTGGCAAGATTTGCGTAGCCGATAAATCCTCCCGCAATCTGCTCATCTCCGCCTTTACTCTGAACAGTATAACCTCCAGGTATGCCTGTCACACTGCTGTCATCAATGTGGGAACCGAAAATATCCAGAACGCCGAGGGCACCGCCCAGGAGCTGTCCTGCATTATCTCCCAGCACATCCAGCTTCTCCATTTTTACAACTCCGCTTTTTCCGGAGTATCCTACAAAACCGCCGACGCTGTTTAGTCCAGTTACATAATTTAATCCCATTACGCTGCTGTTTTTGACAGAGCCATTTAACAGGGAACCGCCAAATCCTCCAGCCGTTCCGCTATATGTTACTTCATTATTCTGGCCTGATTTTGTCGCTGTGTTAGCACTGACGCCAAGCCCTGCATCTGGACTTCCTGTGACATTTCCGTAATATACATAACTTCGGAACGCATCCAACACATCGGTTTTTCCAAGTTTTAAAAGATACTGTAATACCGAGGTCTCATTACCTGCACTAATGTTTGCGGCACCGGAAACATCCGCAATACCGAATCATCCACCGGCATATTCACCGGCTACTACGGAACGAATCTTGTCTGCACGGATTCCGCTTCCCGGCGTATCCTTCTCGCCGAGGACCGCTCCGCAGAGACTTCCTGCAAATCCTCCTGCTGCTTTTGCGTACCCGGTATTGCTTCCATTTTGATAGGTTCCGTTTACGATCACGCCCCAGTCATCCCAGGCTGACACAGATGCACAGCGGATGGTAGAAACAGTAGCATTCAGAACCTTAATCAGTTCTGCCGGAGCATTTACCATAAGAACATCCAGAAGCTTATTCAAAAGTCCCTGCTTTGTAGCTGTATCAATAGCTGCCACACTGCCTGGATCTACTTTTCCGGCAAAACCGCCTACATAGGAAGTTCCATCTACACGCCTTAAATTTGTGATACTGCAGGAGTTGCTTCCATCTCCCCAGATTTGGCCGCCGATCATCCTTCCCACATAGCCTCCGGCAAATCCCGCCGGGTCTTTGTCTGCAGTACCAGTTGCTTTAATCCTTGCTCCGGAACGATATCCTTCCACATGGGACTGTTTTACAACCGGCACAAAGGTTTTTAATGCTGCCAGACTGTCTGCACCTATAATCTTAAGACCTGCCAGTGAAACGTCACCTGTGTTTGCCACAGAACCGGTAAGCATCTCACCTGCAAATCCACCGCTGCTTCTGAAGGCTTCCACTGACTGAAGATCTGTTGCAGTTCCATTTGTTATGGTACCGCCTTCCATCCGTCCAACATAACCTCCGGCAGAACCGCCCTGTGTTGCTTTACTTGCCAGAATGCTCCTTCCTGCTGTGACTGCGTATCCATATGCATACTGAGAAATGATCTCATTTAACTGCTCTTGATCATTGACTTCACCAAGTGCCTGTAATTTATTACCGTAACTTCCATAAGAACCGACAGCACCAACCCATTTGTTCCAGGTATCCGTATCCAGTCCACGAAGCGGTCCATAAACAGCTGTATTCTTTTCTGTCGGATACACTGCCTGAAGAAGCGTCAGCGGATTATCTAATTTGATAAGACCAAATAAAACCTTCAGACTTCCTGTATCTGCAACATTCGCACACCGCATCAGTCCTGTATAACCTCCGGCATATTCCGTTCCATATACGGAACGGATACGATAGGCCGCACATTCTCTTACGGTTCCTGTATATGCAGCACCTTTCCAGTTATCCGTATTGTTTCCCCAGATCTGACCGCCATAGTTGTAACCTGCATATCCTCCTGCAAGTCCACGGTAAATGCCATCATCACTTTCAGCCTGAGCCCTCACAGCACCTCCACAAGGTACACAGGTTGTTTCGCTGTTTTTGATCACAGGAACAAATGCCTGTAAAACGCCAAGAAGATTATCTGCCTTGATCAGTCCTCCAAGAGCACTTAATCCATTTACCACATCTGCCGCACTCCCCGGCTCCATGGTTCCAACATATCCACCGGCACTTTCACGCCCTATGATATGTGCAAAATTATAAGAATTACTATTCTGAATCTGAACTCCAAGAAGTTCTCCTGCATATCCTCCGGCTTTTCCGGTATCACCGTCTCCGTCTGTTGCAATAACATTAAATCCGCCTATCGCTCCATAAACATCTGAGCTGTCTATGATAGATGCAACTACGGTCAATGCTGATAACAGATTTGTAGCAGAAAGTACATGATCCAGAACGCTTGCACCTCCGATAGCCGCCGTACTTCCCATAGCAGCTTTCCCAATATAGCCGCCGGCATAACGATAACCACTTACCGCATATGCACTGTCGCTTCCGTAATAACTGCTGCCATCTTCCTGCTGCAGATTCTTTGGCTCACTGACACCTGTATGCTGCAATTTATTTACATCGGAATTGCTGATCTGTACACCAGTTCCGCATCCGATAAAGCCTCCGGCACTTCCGGCATCCGCATCGTTGGTGCTGTCTTTTTCAAGAGTACCTGTAACGCTAACAGTAAACCCTTTTTCTACAGAATTAACACTGGCATTACTGATCACCGGAACAAAAGCATTGACCAGGGATAGTAATCCTGTCAGATCAACCAGTTTTGTAAGAATTGATGATTTAGCTCCAATCTCTGCAACTGCTCCGGCTTTTACCAGACCTCCGAACCCTCCAGCATAACGAAGACCTTCTACTTTTAGAAGATTTTCTACTGCCGTTCCTTTTCCGGAATCAACAGCATTTGCTGAATTATCTACATGACCGCTCTGCATCTCTCCAACGAAGCCACCTGCATAGCCTTCTGCGTTTTCAAATCCGCTGTCAGCCGTAACAGTCAATCCATCTGCGGTACCAGCAACTTTGCAATTTGTAATTTTGCTGGATGCAGCCTGCAAGACACTCGCCAACTCTTTCAGACTCAGAATCTTACCAAGGACACTGTTCAAAAGATCTCCTGTGGCATCTCCTGCCTCCGCTGCACTTCCGGACCGCATGATTCCTATATAGCCACCGGCATGATACGGCGCTGTGACTTCTTTTACATTAGTCACATCAGAGTTTTTAACCATAACTGCTTTTCCATTACCGATGTATCCTCCGGCATCTCCAAGCGCCACATCATCATTTTTTCCGGATGCTGTTACGACTAAGTTGTTTCCTTCAATAGAAGAATCGGAAATTCTCGGATAAGCTACATCCATGACACTGAGAAGTTGATTTACATCCAAGAGGCCCAGTAACTTAATAGAACCTGTCTGTGCCACATCACCAGGCATCAGCCTTCCTGCAAAACCACCGGCATAGCTGGTTCCCTTTATATAAGAGAGTCCGGTAATATTTGTTGTTGCAATCGCACCAGCCTCGCCTTCGGTTGTTCCATCCTCACTATTCGTGTCTGCTTTGAATCCGGAATTGTTGTTTCCATAGTTGATATCTACTGCCTGTCCTTCTCCCACAAAGCCGCCCGCCATATCAGCGGATACCTGAGGGTCAGAACCATTCGAAACATAGGCAATAGACGTATTATTGAACTCCGGTCTCAGGGCACTGACAACTCCAAGCAGATTCTCTAATTCAATTCCTGTCAGTTTTGATGTAGTGGAATCTCCAGCACTTAATGCATCTCCAGCTTTAGCAAAACCTGCAAAGCCTCCGGCTTTTCCTGATGTTGCAGATGCAGTAACAGTTTTCAGGTTGCTGATCTTAGTGTCCCTTGCTCGTCCACTAATGCATTCTCCAATAAAACCACCACTATAACCTTTCTCATTGCCAGTAAACACACTATATCCTGACGAAACACCTGAAACAGTGCTGTCAACTGTAAACGTCTCAATCATCTGCCCTACAGAAAGAAGGCTGTCAATTTTCAAAAGCGGTAATCCAAGAAGTTTAATACCACCAACATTAGCAAGAGTACCACTTCCGAAATATCCGGCAAATCCTCCTGCACACTTTCCAGCCGTTACAGAATTCAGATTTGTGACGGATATTTTCCTTACTTCTCCACCTGTTCCATAACCGATAGCACCTCCGGCACGACCATTCTCTTTATCTGACGCAGTAACTGTAAGTCCCAAAGAGCCTCCGTTTACGGAACAATCTTTACATTCAAAACGCATGTAGTCTGCTGCTGTAACTGTTCCGCCAAGGACATCACTGACACTGGTCATTTTAGCGTAACCTAAGATTCCTCCAGCATTCTCTGTTGCTGAAACAGACATGCTTTCTGATGCAGTAATACTATTAGAATGCTCATTAAAACTGTAAGAAATACTGTTTTTTGCAAGCATACGATTCAAAGCTTTTGTAGTTGATTTTGAACCATCTGCAAGTTCTGAAGTATTAGAAACCTGAACAGCTCCGGCATATCCTACAAGTCCACCGGCATATTTGCCACTGGCATCTAGGGATATCGTACTTCCGCCAATGGTACATCCGCTTATAACAGAAGGGCGAAGTCCCACCAGGTTCAAAATATCCATATCCGTAATATTACCGTTCAACAAACCTGTAAGAAGTTTTTTCACAAGATCAAGAAGACCTTTATTTTCATCAATAGATGTAACAGCACCAAGGGTTGCTAAGCCGGCAAATCCTCCGGTATAATCTTTTCCGGACACTGTACCAAGAGAAGAAATACTGCAGTCCACGGCATAACTGTTACGCATTTCTCCTATAAATCCACCTGCATAACCACTTTCCTTACCAGAGCTTCCTGTCGCAGATACATTTGCACTGCCATTAATGCTACATCCAAGCATTACTGTATTGACCGGGAAATCAGCTATTTGGATTCCCAGATGATCCAGTGCACCTGCAACAACTGCATTGGAAGCACGGCCAATAAATCCTCCTGAGTAATCAGTACCATTAACACTCTCAGTACCATTAACTGAACATCCAGTCATTACAGCACCTATTGTTTCACCAGCAAATCCACCTGTATAATTCTGCCCAGATATCATATCATTGCCAGATACTGAACAATTGCTGAACACCGGATTCACATAGCCAATTGGAATCAGTTTTCCAACACTTAGAACACCTCCATTCAAAAGCGTTGTAATCAGATCCCCAAGACCTAATACTGGAATCAAGTTTAATAGAGTACTAAGTGCGTCAGTTACTCCTTTAAGCACTCCTGAAAGGGCTTCATATTTTGTAATACCTGAAATGTACCCAATAAAACCACCTGTCCAGCTGTTTGCATTAGATACTCCTGATAATCCTTCTACATGACAGTCTAATATTTGTACATTTCCTTTTACAACGCCGGCAAAAGCTCCTGTTGAAAAAGATTTTGGATCCTTTTCCAACCCACTTGATAATCCCAGGACTTTTAAAACTCCGGTCAACACTACACCAAGCAAACTAAAATCTTTTTTAATAGAATTCGTTGTCGTTGATACAGAAACTCCTGATAAGGTAAGATTTTTTACGACAACCTGTTTTGATGAAATCTGTAATGAACTGTCATATGGGGTCGATAAACTTCTGAAAAATCCAACACCATATTCCGTGTCCGAGCTACTTCCATTTGAATAAGCACTCTGATTAATTGCTGTGTCCTGTACCATCTTTACATTACTGATTTTGACATTAGCACCTTCTGTCATTCCCTTGCGGCCTTCCATATTTCCCTGGAAGTTCTTTATAGGAGTCCAGTTATCATCTTTCCCATTAGAATTAGTCCCTTCTTTGGAAAGATCAATATCACGAAAGATAATATAATTCGCATCCTTACTGTATTTATATCCAGATCCTGCAATATTGGTATTGCTACTTTTGGATGTATCATAGGTAAGGATGTAAGTTTTATTCTCGTCAACCGTTATACTTTCCGGAGTTGTATCATCAGTAAAATCACTTTCGTCACCATCACTTGTAAAAGCATCTATATCATCACTTTCTGACTCAGCTACTTCCTCACTTTCTACCGGAGTCATATCAATCAAATCTCTGTCTTTTACAGTTGCACCTGCTTCAACAGATGCCGCTTCGGAAGCACTGGCAGTACTGTCTGTCGCAGTTACCGTCATATCTTCTGACTCCTGAATAGTACTGCTCACATATACATAACGCTTTGTAGCTGTTGTGCCAGCTATATCCAAGGATGAATTATCCAGATATTCTGTTTCTCCCAGCTTATGGTCACCTTTTTTATTTCCATACAATTCTTTTCCAGACCAATTATATGTATCATTAAACTTTACAATATCCGCATCACCCGGATAATACAGTTCTGTTTTGTATGTCTGTGTATCAGCTGCTGGTTTCCAGGCTGTATATCCACTCAGTGCGCCCCCAAGTATTCCCGGCTTTTTCTCTCTTGTTTCATACACTCGCCAGATTGGCTCTGTCACATCCGTATCTGTTCCGATTGCCCGAAGCTGTGTTTCATTTCCAATCAGAATATAATTTTTATCACCAATCTTTTTTACCACCTGACCGAAATAATTTCTTCCTTCATAGTCGGACGGATATGCGCTAGTAATATCCTGAGTTGTCTCCTCTGTCCCAGCCTTATTTGCAAGAAGCTCCGGTGTTTCTGTTGTAAATGAAGAAGCAAGCACATAATTATGTGTTTTGCTGTAAGTAAGATAGGAACCATCTTCCAGTGTAAAAACCTGTCCCATTCCAACTTTTTCAGCAATATAATCCTCGCTCATTACAGGTTCGCTGTCTGAAGATTCCCCTTTCATCAATTCAAGCTGGTATCGGTTATACACATAAATCGTATCAGTCACTGAATCATATACTGTGTTGCCCGTGCGCTCTGATGATGAAGTGATGCTACCTGTAAAATCTGATGGGAAGTTCCAGACATTTTCATTATCTATTGGAATATCATTCATCAAACAATAGGAAGCGTCTGATGCATAGGTAAGTTCTGCACCATCTGCAAGAACCTTATCCCCTTCACCAACATTTCCATCTTTGTCTCCGGAAAACATCTGTGTTCCTGTACCGATTTGCAGAAGTTGCTGGTAATTGTAGATACATATTTTTCCATCTTCATAATCTGGATTTGCTTCTTCCAAAGTATCTGAGGTGTTTTCATCCTCGATAATTGTTTCTTCTCCATCTGTAAATCCTTGATCTTCAGAATTACCAAATTCCTCTGTTACTTCAGAACTAATATCTGTATTTGGCTCTGATTCTCCTTCAAAAGAATCAGGAATATCACTTTCCGTGATATCAGATATTTCAGATGTATCACTGCTGAAACCATCCTGTTCCGATATATCTGTAATTTCACTATTGGTCTGCACATTCATTCTTTCTGAATCTTCAGCATTCGCAACTACGACTTGCGAAGATAATAATGTAACACACAGAACAACTGCTGTAATTCGTCTTAAAACACTCAATTTCTTGTTCATAAAATCGCCTCAAATCTTCTGTCATGCTTGACTTTTTGTTACTTTTAACCACTCTGGCTGCTTTGCTGCCGCCGTCAAGCACTGGATCAGTTTTTTAGAAAACACACCGCATTCTCCGTTTGAAATCATCTGTATTGCTTCTTTCGGTTCATATTTTCTTTTGTATAGATAGCTCTTTATGATCCGCAATTGCTCCAAATTTAATGACAGAAGGTGCTCCTGCAATTGGGTTTCCATTGACATCTACATACGCTACTCTATGGTCTTCAATTTTTCCCAGCGCAATCTTTGTTGGTGGTCCCTGGATAAAATTACCATTTTCATCAATGTATTCTACCCGGTCAGTGGTCGGTACAGTCTCACTTGTAGTATCTTTTTGAATTTCTGCTTTTAACAGTTCAACCTCTACACATTCCGGAATTATATCCTCAGTTTCTGGAATCTTCTCTGGTTCCGGTGAAGGTTGCACTTCTGATTCTAACAGCTGTTCGCTCTCAGGGAGTTGTTCGTCATCTGCCAAAATTTCCGATTCAATTACCGGTTCTGTCTGTTGATTTTCAATGTCACTGATAAAGTCCTCCGTCTCCTGTGATTCACTTTCCATTTCTACAATGGTGTCAGATGCTTCAGCTACATTTAAGGATAAACAGCATATGGAAAAAATCAAAATCCAGGAACAAACGATCTTCAAATATTTTTTCCATCTATTATGCCTCATCTTGTGACTCTCTCTTATTTCTTTTCTGGTTTTCATATGTTAAAACGCTTAGACAAATCAGCGAACCAAACAGCAATAAGAAATATCCCATAACAGGACTGTCATCTCCGGTCTTTACGCTATTGGGTTTTCCTGATCCATCTGAATGGGACGGACCAGATGGTTGTGACGGATTTGAGGGCTGTGTTGGATTCGGCTTTTCTTCTCCCATATAACTGTTTTTAAAAGAGATCGCTTCTATTTT
>ERZ835541.3322-NODE-3322-length-11349-cov-2.576855_pt1 | contig 11349 bp, 8 predicted proteins | sample MGYA00519945_ERZ835541 | MGnify/ENA primary metagenome ERZ835541 (study PRJEB31850, sample SAMEA3708780) | human gut metagenome | biome: human gut; feature: human-associated habitat; material: faeces | place: China | collected 2014 ...
CATCACTGCCATTAAGCTGAATATCCTGATCTCCAAAGCCTTTGACATTGTGATCAAAACTTCAGATATTAAGAATCATCCCACTATCCGAATGATGGAGGAATTTGTAAAAACTGCGGGAAAAGAAAGCAAAAGAGAAGTACAGGAAAGTTATCCTCTTACCAACACTCAGGAGGGGATTTTCATTGAGTGTACTGCAAATATGGGTTCTACCATTTACAATATCCCGTATCTGTTAAAGCTTGATAACAAGGTGGATCTGGACAGACTGGCAGAAGCCATTGACAGTACTGTTGAGGCGCATCCTTATCTGAAAACCCGTCTGTTTATGGATGACAACGGAAATGTACTTCAGAAACGAAACGATGGGCTCAGTTATAAAACACCGATTTTAAACGGAATGAACAGAGACACTCTGGTACGTCCATATATGTTGTTTAATGAACAGCTTTTCCGGTTTGAAATCTACAGAACCTGTGATGGCAATTATCTGTTCCTGGACCTTCACCACATTGTTGCCGATGGTACATCTCTGGCTATTATAATTAATGATATTAACAGAGCTTACAGCGGTGAGAAGCTGGAACCGGAAGGTTATACTTCCTATGATCTGGCACTGGATAACAGAGATGCCCTGGCAGGTGATATCTATAAAAATGCAAAGAATTATTATAAGTCAGTATTTGAACATGCAGGTGGAAGCATCAGCTTCTATCCGGACAAAAACGGTGCGGCTCCAACAGCAGAACTTTACCACAGAGAGACCAGATCCATTTCCGTGCAGGATGTGAAGGAATTCTGTAAAAAGCATGGAATTACGGAGAATGTATTCTTCATTTCCGCTTTTGGTATCACACTTGGAAAATATAATTTCAAAAAGGATGCTGTATTTACCACTATTTACCATGGAAGAAACGATTCCAGACTTTCGGAAACAGTGGGTATGCTGGTAAAAACACTCCCTGTTTTCTGCGATTTCTCAGGAACAGCTAAAGATTGCTTAAGCGGTGTACAGAAACAGCTGATCGATTCCATGAACAACGATATTTATCCTTTCTCACAGATCAGCCATGAGTTTGATATTAAGGCAGATGCCATGGTTATTTACCAGGGCGACAATTTTGCTTTTGACACCATTGGCGGGGAATATGCACAGGAGGAGCCTGTCAGCCTGAACATGGCAAAGGCACCGGTTTCTGTCAGCATTTCCATTGAAAAGAACAGATTTGTCTTTGAGATTGAGTACAGAGGGGATATGTACCATGAGGAAACTATTCGGTATCTGGCTGACAATCTGGAAACCACTGCAGAGGGAATCTTAAGGGAATGCGATCCGGCTGATATCCGGCTGATGTTTGAGGAAGAAACTCAGATGGAGGATATTCCGGAACATGCAGGAAAGACCTTCATAGATCTGTTTAAGGAGATGGCTGCCAGATATCCGGACAGACCGGCAGTGCGGGATGACTCCGGAGATTTTACTTACAGAGAGTTGGACAGAATGTCTGATTATATTGCTCAGAAGCTTACGGAAAACGGATTTGGCCCGGAACAGGCAGCAGGTATCCTGTGCGGCAGGACAAAGGAATATACAGTAGCCTATGTGGGTGTTATGAAGGCCGGCGGAGCCTATGTTCCTCTGGATCCGGAGTATCCACAGAGCAGAATTGAATATATGCTGAAGGATTCAGGAGCAAGAAATCTCCTTGTGATCGATCAGTATCAGAATCTTGTGGAATTTTATGACGGAAATGTGATCAGTCTGGACAGTGTGTCAGATGAGGCTGAGGATTTTGAACTTTCTGCAGAGCTTATTTCTCCGAAACCGGAGAACCTTGCCTATATGATCTATACCTCAGGCTCCACAGGAAAGCCGAAAGGTGTTATGCTGGAACACAGAAACCTGATGAACCTGATCGAATATATCACACTGAGCAGAAATACTTCACCGGATGACATTGTGGCAGAGTTTGCGAGCTTCTGTTTCGATGCGTCAGTGATCGATCTGTTTGCACCTCTTACCGCAGGAGCAGTCCTGTATATTTTACCGGAGAGTATCCGTAAGGACGCCATTGCCATAAGCAGATATATAAAGGAAAAAGAGATCACCACCGTAACCTTCCCTACCCAGATGGGAGAACTGGTTACAGAACTTCTGGAGGATGCACCTGCTCTTAAATTTGTTACACTTGGCGGCGAGAAATTCAAGCATTACCGTAACCGTACCTATCAGATGATCAATGGCTACGGTCCTACAGAGAATACGGTTTCTTCCACAGAGTTTTTGGTAGACAGACAGTATGACAACATCCCGATCGGAAAATCACAGCGGAATGTGCGCAGCTACATTGTGGATGAGAATCTGAACCGGCTTCCGGTGGGTGCGTCCGGCGAACTTTGTCACGCAGGAAGGCAGATTGCCAGAGGATATCATAATCTTCCGGAAAAAACAGCATCTGTGTTTGTAGAAAATCCATTTGCTGTATGTGAGCAGGAAAGCCGTCTTTACAGGACCGGTGATATGGTCCGCATGAAAGGCGACGGAAATATTGAGTACATAGGCCGGATCGATTCACAGGTGAAGATCAGAGGATATCGTGTGGAGCTTGGTGAGATCGAAGGTGCCCTTCTGAAACATGAGCTGGTGAAAAATGCAGCCGTTACAGTAATTGAAAAGGGTGGAAATAAATATATCACAGCTTATTATACAGGAGAAGCCATCCCGGAGGATGAACTGAAGACCTTCCTGGAGCCGCTGATCCCGGATTATATGATGCCGTCTTTCTTTGTCAGCATTGAGGAAATGCCTGTGACACCGGGCGGTAAGATTGATAAAAAAGCACTGCCAATGCCGGAGGTAACCACGAACACTGCCAGCTATGTAGAGCCGGTTACAGCAGCTCAGAGAGCACTCTGTGAGATTTTTGAGAAAGCACTGGGAATTGAAAGAGTAGGGATTGAGGACAACTTCTTTGAGCTGGGCGGATCTTCCCTTACTGCATCCAAGGTTGCTGTTATGTGTCTGTCAAAGAATATTTCACTGGTATATGCGGATATTTTCAAATATCCTACTGTACGGGAACTTGCAGCTCTGGTTGATGATGACGGAGTTACAGAGGCTGCACAGAGCAAGAATGAATTTTCGGATTATAACTATAACAGGATCCAGAATGTGATCAGCGCAAATACAGAAGAAAATGCAGACCGGATCACAAAGGAAAAGCTGGGAGATATTATGGTCACAGGTGCCACAGGTTTCCTGGGAATCCATGTCCTTAAAGCATTTCTTGACAATTATGACGGTAAGGTTTACTGTCTTGTACGTAAGGGCAAATATGAATCGCCTGAAAAGCGAATGATGAACATGCTGATGTACTATTTTGATGATCCATACAAAGAGCTGTTTGAAAGCCGTATTATCTGTGTGGATGGGGATATTACCTCAAAGGAACAGGTAACAGGATTTTCAGAATACAAATTCAGCACCATCATTAACTGCGCTGCCTGCGTAAAGCATTTTGCGGCTGATGATGTACTGGAAAGAATTAATGTGCAGGGTGTGGAAAATCTGATCGATTTCTGTAAGAATAACGGCCGCAGACTGATCCAGATTTCTACTGTTTCCGTTGCGGGAGAGGGTTCTGACGGTGTTCCGCCAATGTCCAGAGTTTTCTGTGAAAATGATCTGTACATCGGACAGAATATTACCAACGAATATATCCGCACCAAATTCCTGGCAGAGAGGGCGGTTCTGGAAGCAGTTTCCGAGGGACTGGACGGCAAGGTAGTCCGGGTAGGTAATCTGATGAGCCGAAACTCTGACGGCGAGTTCCAGATTAATTTCATTACCAATGGATTCCTTCGCAGCCTGAGAGGTTATGCGGCTGTAGGTAAATTCCCTATGGGCGGTATGCATGAGGTGGCAGAATTCTCACCGATTGATTCTACTGCGCTGGCAGTTCTGAGACTGGCTCAGACCGACCGGAGATTTACTGTATTCCATGCATGCAACAGCCATCATATTTATATGGCAGACCTGATCTACGCAATGCGCAGCTATGGATTCAGGATTGATATTGTAAGAGATGAGGAGTTTGAGGCAGCAGTGAAGGAATTTGCAAAGACCGGTCAGGATTCTGATGCGGTTTCCGGACTGATCGCCTATACCTCACATAATGAAAATGAAATCTATACCATTGATTACAGCAATCGTTTTACAGCACAGGTTCTGTACAGGCTGGATTATAAATGGCCGGTTACAGATGACAGATATCTGGAAAATGCAATTGCAGCACTTGACAGACTTACATTTTTTGATTGATTCAGGAGGGAAAATTACAATGGAAATTATCACAAAAACAGAAGGTAACAAAGCAACTATGGAAATCAGCGGATGGCTTGATACACAGACAGCTCCCCAGTTAGGGGAGGCTCTGTCCGGACTTGAAGACAGCATCACAAGCCTGGTATTTGATTTTACAAATCTGGAATATATTTCATCTGCAGGCTTACGTCAGGTGATCGTGGCCTACAAAAAAATGGCTCAAAAGGATGGATTTAAGATCATCAATGTTTCTGATGAGGTTTACGATGTATTCAGCCTTACAGGGTTTGACAGCAAGATCGATATTCAGAAGAAGTAACTGTTGATCAGATGCAGAAATTATACAGGATCAATATTAATCATTTTGAGGATCCGCTTAAGAATGAAAGGCTTCTGGATCTGGTTGGGATCAGAAGAAGAGAAAAGGTCATCAGGTATCGTATGCCTGATGACCGCAAAAGAAGTCTGGGTGCAGGGATCATCATCAGAAAAATCCTCGATGAAAACGGGCTTACGGAAAGCTGCCTGAGATATTCTGACAATGAAAAGCCGGTTGTGGATGGCCTTTTTTTTAATGTATCTCATGCGGGGGACTATGTTGTGGGTGTGCTGTCAGACTGCGAAGTCGGGTGCGATATTGAGAAAAATGCCAATGCGCCTCTTGAGGTGGCAGAACATTATTTCTACCATTCAGAGCTTGCTTACATCAAGGCTGCGAAGAACAAAGATAAGGCGTTTTTTACGCTCTGGACATTAAAAGAAAGTTATATGAAAATGACAGGCAGAGGAATGAGCCTTCCTTTGGATTCTTTTGAAGTGGTTCCCACAGCAGAGGGGTTTGTCCTCGGAAAATCCTCAGAAAGGCCATGCTTTTTTGAGACAATGGAATTTGACGGTTATATTTTCTCGGTCAGCAGTGAGAGGGCTTTTTCTCTTCACAATCCATTGGAAATTGCTTTTGACGATATTTATGTATGATCACAGATGATTTTTCAGACACGCTCTAGAGTTCCAATCAGACAGGAAAGCGTATATGTCAGATATTGCTTCTGCTGTACGGGAGAACTGAGGAAGGCATCGGAGCAGGTAAACCAGGTGTAACAGGTATTTCTGGTTGCTGCTTTCCGGTGCTTTCTGTCAATTCCGGATCCGAGAGATTTCGGGATAACCGTATCCTCCTCTGGGAGATAATAGTAATCCTTATAATCTGCATAGTATTGTTTCAGTTTCCCGTCAGTTGTTTTGATAATTAAATTGATTTCTTCGTCTTTTCCTGTCAGATAGAAGTCGGTGTTTCCATTGGAAAATTCCTGTGGCAGTGTGCAGGGGAGCTTCAGTTTCAGAATCAGGTTGTCTCCGTCAAATTCACTGTATGTAACTTCATAATCTCCATCATAGATGCAAAGATATCCCAGCATATCAAAGATTCTTCCAAGTCCCAGCACATCCTCCAGGTTATGTCCAAGGATTTCATCAGCTGTAAAGGCATCTCTTTTTTTCAGAAAATCTTTGTAAAGTTTAATGCATTCCTTACCATTATCATAAATCCTGTCTTTGATCCCCAGAAATTCTTCCATGCAGGGCTGCTTCATGGCAGACAGTTTTAAAAGTGACTTTAACGGTTTTAATGTCAGGTAGAGATCCAGCGACTGTTTTCCTGTAAACGGAGAGGGAATTCCATATTTTTCATATCGTGCTTCCAGATAGGGCTGGTCAAATCGTTCTCCGTTGTAAGAAATCATCAAATTATATTGCTGAAGAAATTGTGAAAAAATTCTCAGAATTGTCTCTTCTTCACTGGCATTTTCGGCCATCCATTGATAAAAATTCCAAGTTTCATCTTCAATTCCAACAGCTCCGATCAGGTATAAATACGTGGAATTTCTTGATAATCCGGTGGTTTCAATGTCGTAAAAAACAGGTGTAAAATTGTATTTTTGGAAGAATTTTCCAGTGAAAAATTTAACAGTCTCAAAGTCTGGAAACCCTTGTAAAATGGGCATTTTTTTAACAATCATGTTAATAATTTTTCCTTTCTGAAATTGTTTTTAATTATACACAAGAAAATGAAATTTGGGTAGTGCTTTTTTTGAAAAAATGGTTTATATTATAAACAGGTTGATAAAAATGTACAAAAAAGTATATGGATTTTATCAAAAATAGAGCACTTTGGTGGTGCTTAATATAAAAGGAGGGAACGAAATGGGAATTTTAACCTTTAAGGGTGGTGTTCATCCTTATGACGGAAAAGAATTATCCAAGAACAGTCCGGTAGTGAAATATCTGCCAAAGGGAGATATGGTATATCCTCTTTCCCAGCATATCGGTGCTCCGGCTGCAGCGATAGTTCAGAAGGGAGACCATGTGCTCGCAGGACAGAAGATCGCAGATGCTGCGGGGTTTGTCTCATCACCGATCCATTCGTCTGTTTCCGGTACGGTAAAAGGAATCGAACCGCGCCTGACAGCAACAGGTTCTATGGTCAATTCCATTATCATTGAGAATGACCAGCAGTATGAAAGTGTGGAATTTACTCCTGCACGTCTGGAAGATCTTTCGAAAGAGGAGATTTTGGCGAGAATTAAAGAAGGCGGAGTAGTGGGAATGGGTGGCGCCGGATTCCCCACACAGGTAAAGCTTGCACCAAAGGAACCGGAGAAGATCGATCATATCCTTGTAAACGGTGCCGAGTGTGAACCCTATCTTACCAGTGACTACAGAAGAATGCTGGATGACTCTGAGAAGCTGATCGAGGGCTTAAGAGTTATGCTGAAGCTCTTTGACAATGCGAAGGGATACATCTGTATTGAGGATAACAAGCCTGACTGTATTGCGAAACTGAAAGAAATGGTAAAAGATATTCCACGTATTGAAGTAGCAGAGCTGATGACCAAGTACCCACAGGGCGCAGAACGTCAGCTGATTTTTGCAAATACAGGACGTGCGATCAACTCTACCATGCTTCCGGCAGATGCTGGATGTGTAGTAGACAACGTAGAGACCATCATCAGCATTTACAATGCAGTAGTAAAAGGCATTCCTTCTATGGAACGTGTCGTTACTGTAACAGGGGATGGAGTTGTAAATCCTGGTAACTACAAAGTACTCTTCGGAACCAACCAGAACGAACTGATCGAAGCCGCCGGCGGACTCAAAGAAGGCTGTGAAAAAGTTATTTCAGGTGGACCGATGATGGGATTTGCGATGTATACGACAGATACACCGATCACCAAGACATCTTCATCTATTCTTTGCATGTCAAAAGATGAAGTATCAGCCTGTGAACCGACAGCATGTATCAACTGCGGACGGTGCGTTGACGCCTGTCCAAGCCGCATTATTCCGTCAAGACTGGCTGATTTTGCAGAACGCCATGACGAAGAAGCATTCCTCAAATTCAATGGTCTTGAATGTGTAGAATGTGGATCCTGCAGTTATGTATGTCCGGCTAAGAGACAACTGAAGCAGGCAATCGGATCGATGAGAAAAACCGCACTTTCCAACAAAAAGAAAAAATAGAATAGAGAGGAAGAGGTGAACAAAAGTGAGTGAACAGTTAAAAGTATCATCTTCACCACATATCCGTTCTAAAGAGACAACCGGCAATATCATGCTGTGGGTTATCATCGCTCTGTTACCGGCAACTTTCTTTGGAATTTACAACTTCCGTGACACACATGCATGGCTGCTTGTTATTGTGACAACAGCAGCAGCAGTTCTTACGGAGTACATTTACGAAAAACTGATGCATAAAAAGATTACGATCAAGGATTTCAGTGCCGCAGTTACAGGACTTCTGCTTGCACTCAACCTTCCGCCGACAGCCCCGATCTGGATGGGAATCATCGGAAGTGTATTCGCGATCCTGGTTGTAAAGCAGCTCTTTGGCGGATTGGGACAGAACTTCATGAACCCTGCACTTGGAGCAAGATGTTTCCTTCTTATTTCCTTCACAGGAAGAATGACAAGCTTCGTATATGACGGCGTATCCGGTGCAACACCACTGGCAACGATCCGTGCTAATATCGAAGCAGGAAATGCAGCACTTGACGGTGTGAACAGTATGGACATGCTGATCGGAAATATTGCCGGAACCATCGGTGAGACATCCGTTATCGCAATCGTGATCGGAGCAATCATCCTGATCCTCAAAGGAATCATTGATCTTCGTATCCCGGGTACATATATTGTGACATTTGCACTTTTCATCGGAATCTTCGGTGGATTTGTAGATGGAATTGGATTCTTCAATGTTCAGTACATGACAGCAGAACTCTGCGGTGGTGGTCTGATGCTTGGAGCATGGTTTATGGCAACCGATTATGTAACTTCCCCGATCACCAAAAAAGGGCAGATCGTATATGGTATCCTTCTTGGATGTCTGACTGGTCTGTTCCGTCTGTTCGGTGGTTCAGCAGAAGGTGTATCTTATGCGATCATCTTCAGTAACCTTCTTGTACCGCTGATCGAGAGAGTTACTCTTCCAAAGCCTTTCGGTAAAGGAGGAGAAAAATAATGAATAAGATTATCAAAAATACACTGATCCTTGCAGCAATCACCGTTGTATCCGGTCTGGTACTTGGAGCTGCTTACGAAGTGACAAAAGGTCCAATCGCACAGACACAGGCAAAGCAGAAACAGGAAGCCTGTCAGGCCGTTTATCCGGAAGCAGATTCCTTTGAGGCAATGGACGTAGATCAGAAAGCTGCCAAAGAAGCAATCAAAAAGATGGGAACGAATGCAACAGTAGATGAAGTCTATTCTGCTGTTATGGATGGAAGCGAAGCTGGTTATGTTATAACAGTAACCGACAAAGATGGTTACGGCGGAGATATCCAGATCACAGTCGGTATCATGAGTGACGGTACGGTAAATGGCATTTCTTTCCTTTCCATCAGCGAGACAGCAGGTCTTGGTATGCGTGCGAAAGAACCAAGCTTTTACAATCAGTTTGCAGGACAGCAGGCTGAAAAATTCTATGTATCCAAAGACGGCGGAGACGGACAGCCGATCGATGCTTTGAGTGGTGCAACCATCACTTCCCGTGCAGTCACAGGAGCTGTCAACACAGCACTTGGATATTACCAGACAGCGTTAGGAGGTAGTGGAAATGAATAAATGTACAGAAAGACTTTATAACGGTCTTGTAAAAGAAAACCCGACCTTTGTTATGATGCTTGGTATGTGTCCGACACTGGCGGTTACAACATCCGCAATCAACGGTATTGGTATGGGACTTTCTACCACAGTGGTATTGATTTTCTCAAACCTTTTGATTTCCATGCTGCGTAAGATCATTCCGGATTCGGTTCGTATGCCGGCATTTATCGTAGTCGTAGCAACACTTGTTACTGTGGTACAGTTCCTTCTGGAAGGTTTTGTACCTAGTCTTTATGCATCACTTGGTGTATATATTCCTCTGATCGTAGTTAACTGTATCATCCTCGGACGTGCAGAAGCATATGCATCAAAGAACCCGGTCCTGCCATCTGTATTTGATGGTATTGGTATGGGACTTGGATTCACACTTGGTCTTACCTGCATCGGTATCGTCAGAGAGCTGATTGGTTCCGGAAAATTATTCGGATTTCAGGTTATGCCTGATATCTACGAACCTGTTACTATTTTCATCCTTGCTCCTGGTGCATTCCTTGTTCTTGCATTCCTGGTTGCAGGTATGAACAGACTGAAGAGACACGCAGCACAGAAAGGCAAGAAGATTGCCGAGCCACAGGGATGCGGCACAGACTGTGCATCATGCGGCGGATGCGGAAGCAAAGTATTCCCGACAGGGAATGAAGAGTAGGAGGAGTACATAGTATGAAAGAGTTATTGATTATTGCAATTGGTTCAGCTATCGTAAATAACGTTGTACTCAGCCAGTTCCTTGGAATCTGTCCGTTCCTTGGTGTTTCGAAGAAGGTTGAGACTGCAACCGGTATGGGTGGAGCAGTTGTATTCGTTATCACATTATCATCATTCTTTACGGGACTGATCTATAAATTCATCCTGGTTCCGCTGGGATTTGAATATCTGCAGACAATCGTATTCATTCTGTTTATCGCAGCTTTGGTACAGTTTGTAGAAATGTTCCTGAAAAAGAGTATGCCATCATTGTATAAAGCACTTGGTGTGTATCTTCCACTGATCACAACAAACTGTGCGGTTCTTGGTGTTGCCCTTACAAACGTGCAGAAAGAGTATAATGTTCTTCAGGGAACAGTGAACGGATTTGCAACAGCAGTGGGCTTTACTATTTCCATCGTGCTGATGGCTGGTATCCGTGAGAAAATCGCATACAATGACATTCCAAAATCCTTCCAGGGATTCCCTACAGTTCTGCTGACAGCCGGACTGATGGCAATTGCCTTCTTCGGATTTTCAGGACTGATTTAAGGAGGGGACTGGTATGAATATAGGAGCAATTATCGCGGCAACTGTACTGGTTGCGGCAGTAGGTCTTTTTATCGGTGTTTTCCTTGGCGTTGCCGGTAAGAAGTTTGCTGTGGAAGTGGATGAGAAGGAAGTTGCTGTTCGTGAGGCGCTTCCCGGTAATAACTGCGGTGGCTGTGGTTATCCCGGCTGTGATGGCCTGGCAGCAGCAATCGCCAAAGGTGAGGCACCTGTAAACGGATGTCCGGTAGGCGGTGAGCCAGTCGGGAAAGTGATCGCAGCGATCATGGGACAGGAAGTTGTGGAGACTGCCCGTCAGGTGGCGTATGTGAAGTGTGCGGGTACCTGTGAGAAGACGAAGGATAATTATGAGTATACAGGTGTGGAAGACTGTGAGATGATGGCTTTCATTCCGGGCAGTGGTGCGAAGAACTGTACATATGGATGTATGGGATTTGGAAGCTGTGCAGCAGTATGTCCAGAAAATGCGATCTCTATCGTGAACGGAATCGCTCACATCGATGAAGAAGCATGTGTAGGATGTGGAAAATGTGCAGAAACATGTCCAAAAGCATTGATCGACCTTGTACCAGAAAACAAGAAAACAAGAGTACAGTGCAGCTCTAAAGAAT
>ERZ835541.3328-NODE-3328-length-11328-cov-7.275969_pt1 | contig 11328 bp, 9 predicted proteins | sample MGYA00519945_ERZ835541 | MGnify/ENA primary metagenome ERZ835541 (study PRJEB31850, sample SAMEA3708780) | human gut metagenome | biome: human gut; feature: human-associated habitat; material: faeces | place: China | collected 2014 ...
TTGTCTGTTAGCTCACAGATAAATCACCATTTATGATTCACATCTGCTAAAAGATGAGTCTGATAGACGCAAATATAATTTTGACGCGGATTTCGCGAATAACGCGGATAAGAAATATGTATCAGGTGTTTAATCCGCGTTATTCGCGCAATCCGCGTCAAAAAATCCTGTTTATTTATTTTAATCTGCGTCTATCAGACTCAAACCTCGTGTGTGAAGTTGTTCCTATAGATGCCTGTCGCTTCCCGAAAAGGTCGGCATCGGTTGCCGGATAGATGCCTACCTTTTTCCTGCTACCCTATAGGCTTTTCCCGGACAGGCTAAAGGCTGTATTTTTTAGCCTATAACCTATATTTTATGAGACAGGAACCAATCCGATCCCTTATATGACAAAAATAGAAAACAGGGTTCACGGCGGTAAAAGGCTAATGGCCAGCGATTTGTTGTGAAGGCTGTGAAGGCTGTGAAACCGGTTTACGATCAGCCAATCCTATCGGTCGATCCCGCCTTTTTTATCTTGCATTCACAGGGTTCACAGCAACATGCTGATCTACAGAGTTCCCCGAATAGTGTGAACCCTAATTAAATAAAACAACCAGGGGGTATTTAGAGGATAATCTAAGAAGATTTGAACCTGTAAATGATGATTTATCAGCGAGCTAACAAACAAGGTTTGTCTCGTGGCTGTAGGCTCTCTTTTGCCGTCTGCTTCAGCAGACGGATAGGTGATTGTTCCCGGCTTTGCCGGTTCCTCTGTGGTTTTTTAACCCCTTTAAATACAATACAAGCTGTGAATGGGGTGTAAGAATGGTTAATGAATATTAAATAATGAGCTTGTCGGGAACTTTTTGCAATGATTCGGCGTCTTATATTTACGAGTGATTATTATAAATGAAAAAGTAAAAAATGAAAAAAGCTATTTTGACACTTTTGATGATTCCTGCTTTTGTCGGGATGTTGTTTTCTTGCTCTGAAGTCAAAACGGATGCAAAGAAGTTGGAAGGTAAATGGAATATTGTGGAAGTAAAAGGAGAAAAAATACTGAAAGAAGGTTTGCCCAATATGGAGTTTGATATGAAAGATAATAAAGTTCACGGTAATGCCGGATGTAATATCTTTAATTCGACTGTCGTGCTGGACGACCAGGATATTTCTTCCATCACGATCAACCCCGCAGCCACTACCATGATGGCTTGTCCGGATATGGAGATCGAAGATGCGATCTTGAAAGCTATGGGAAACGTGAAAGGTGTGAAGGCCGGCCAGTCCGAAAATGAAATGTTGCTGGTCGATGCTGACGGTAACGTGTTGATGGTTTTGTCAAAAAACTAATTGGATAGAAATGAAGAAGTACATGTATCTTTGTCTTGCGGCGTTGAGTATCGGTATCTTTGCTTCTTGTAAGGCGAAAAAAGGTGTGGAAGCGACTTTCTCCGACCTGGATGGTAGTTGGAATATTGTCGAATTGAACGGCAAGGTGTTGAATCCTGCCGAGACGAATCAAGTCATCGAGTTCGACGTGGCTCGCCATTCCCTTTCCGGAAGAGCTGGATGCAATCGGATGATGGGGCAGATCGAATACAGCGATTCCCGCAAGAATATCATTAAATTCCCGCAGGTTGCGACAACGCGTATGGCTTGTCCGGATATGAGTGGTGAGCGTGAATTGTTGCAGGCTTTGGATAAAGTCGTTCGCTTTGATGCAGTAGGTGAGGTGAAACCGGTCAATAAAATCGCTTTATATGGCACGGACAATACCAAATTGATGGTAATTGAAAAGAAGTGACTTTCATTGTGAAATGTTTGGAAGGCGGTTCCGGTTGTGACGGGCCGCCTTTTTTATTTCGGCCTGCAAGGGATGATCAGGGTGAAGCGGCTGCCTTTTCCTTCCTGGGAAGAAAGGGTGATTCGCCCCTCCAGGCGCTCGGCGATGGTTTGACAGATCGATAGGCCCAGTCCGGTACCTTGTGCAAATTCGTCCACCTTGAAGAAACGTTCGAACACTTTCTTCTGGGCCTCTTCCGACATGCCTTTTCCTGTATCTTCGACAAAGACATGAACTTCTTTCTCCTCCTTCTTATAGACAGCTCCTAACAGGATGTGCCCTTTAGTGGTGAACTTGACGGCATTGTTGATGAAATTCGTAATCACTTGCGTGAACCGGAAACGGTCTACATGAATGATAAGTTCCGTTTCTTGGAATTCTTTCAGGAAACGGATATTCGACGGCATAAGCAGGTGATGTGTCTGGTAGATCTCTTCTAACAGTTCGTTTAGAGAGCAATCGTCGAAAGCGAAAGACATCCGTCCCGACTCAATGCGCGAGAGTTCCAGGATATCATTAATCAGTTTCAGCAGCAGATTACTGTTTTTGTTGATCGTATTGCGGAAAAGGTCTTTTTCTTCATCGGTCAATTCCTTTTCGTCTTGTAATAGGTTGGTGAAACCGACTATCGCATTTAACGGTGTGCGTATCTCATGGCTCATGTTGGCGAGGAATGCCGATTTCATCTTATTGGCTTCTTCGGCTCGCTCTTTCTCTTCGATCAACCGGAGTTGCACCTGCCTTTTCCGTTCGCTTTCGCGGTAGTACATGTAAATGAGGTGAAGGATGATATAGACGATTGCTATGACGAGCAGGATTCCGCCTGCAATAATATAGTTTAGGTAACGGACTTCCAGTGGCATGTTATAGATGATGCTTCCCTGTGGCAGATCGCTCAACCGTATGTTGAAACGTTGCATCTCTTTCCAGTCGAAAGCAAATGTTTTGGGGCTTTCTACGATAGGAATGTCATTTGGAGAAGTGCCTTTCAGGATGCGGGCAGCTGTTTGGGCAACACAATCAGCCTGGATTTGCAAGGTAGTGAAATAGCCACCGGTGATCCCTCTGTTGTCGTTGAACCCGTTGTTAATGACTGTGAAGTTCGGCACATTGGCCAGGCGTCCGACGGTCAGGACATTGAAGTCGAGAATGATTTGTATGCAGGCGGTGTAAGGCTTGTCTTCAAATACCCAAAGAAGCTGGCGGGCGGTCAGGTTGGCTGTTGAGGTCGTATATAAGGCAGAAGCGCCTTCTTTGCCGGGCTGGATTTCCGTGGAAGTAGTTTGGGGCCTTGTTTGATACAATCCTTCGTAAACAGCTATTCCATGTCCCTGGATATTGTCCATCAACGTTTCGAACGCTTTTCTGCCGATGAATTCTTTCGTTTTGAAGATCAGTATTTTTGATCTTCCGTATAGTTTTTCGATCAGTTGTATGTTTTTCAGATATTCAGGCTTGTCCCAATAACCCGTGAAGTTGGGATGCTGTTCCAATAGTTCCCAGTTGGGAAAGTTGACACCTGAAAAGACAACCGGAATCGTCTTGCCGAGCGGATGGTTGCAGGCCATTAAAGTATAGGTAGCCTGATCGTCATTGGAAATGATGATGTCCGGTTTGAAACTTAAAGTGTCGAGAAAGGAGTACATCCGGGCTTCTTCGTCTGTGGCATTATAGCGTTCGCAGTCCAGGTAGAATGTGTGGATGGAAGAGTATATCTGCTTTTCCTCCAGTTCCTCGTGCAGCAGCTTGTCGAACTTGGAGTAGGCACTCAGGCTTTGATTGTATGACTGTATGACAAGGACATTAAACAGTTCCTTCCCTTTTTTATCGGAGGAACCCTTTGCTTCACGCGGAAAACAAAGGGCCAATATCAATATCGCTATGTATATATGTATTTTCAAGGAAGAAGCACTTATCAATTGTACCCGTATGTTTTAAAAAACCGTTCAAAGTTAACGATAATCGGGATATAACAAGTACTTCTTTCTGATTTTCTTATATTTATTTAATGCCGGTTGCCAACTTGCGCGTATTTCGTTCTCCTTTAAGCCGCGGACAATCTGGAAACGTAATTCTTTTGTCCCGGCAAGCAGGTCGAACCATTGTGGGCGGGTGAAGAAAAAAGCTTGGTCGTTGCCTGCTTTATTATAGAAATCAAGGAGGAATTTCAGCGTCAATCCCCCGGTAAAGGGATATTCTCTCAAGTCCGTGCCGTAGCATTCCTTGTCCTTATGCAACGGTTTCGTGTCGAAACCTGGCAAGGAGGTGGGCGTAAAGGTGAAATCTCCGTATCTGGCATCGGGTGCTCCCAATATCTGGAATGGATAATAGGTCCCGCGACCGACACTGATATTGGTCCCTTCGAAGAAACAGAGTGAAGGGTAGAGACGGATCGACTGGTCGTTCGGCAGGTTGGGAGAGGGCTTTACCGGTAACCAGTACGGATCTCCGTGACGCCAGTTTTCCATCTTGACGATATGCAGTTTACAGGTGTCGGGAGTACTTTTCAGCCAACCTTCCTTGTTGATCATCCAAGCCAGTTCGCCAACCGTCAGACCGTGCAGTATGGGTAATGGGTCAACGCCGACAAAGGATTCGAATCCTTTCTGGCGGACAGGACCGTCAACGAAGTCGTTCGGGTTAGGGCGATCCAGGACGATAAATTCGACATCGTTTTCGGCACAGGCTTCCATCACATAATGCATGGTGCTGATGTAAGTATAAAAGCGGACTCCGACATCCTGAATGTCGAACACGACCACGTCCAAGCCGGCCAACTGCTCGGCTGTCGGCTTCTTGTTCTTTCCGTATAGGGATATGATGGGGACTCCTGTTTTTACGTCACGGCTGTCTTTGATCTCGGCTCCCGCATCGGCCGTCCCGCGGAAACCATGTTCAGGGGCGAACACTTTCTTTATGTTGATACCCTCTTCCAACAAGGCGTCCAGCAAATGCTTCTGCTGCTTTTCGAGGATGGAGGTTTGGTTCACTACTAATCCGACCTGTTTGTCTTTCAACAGACGGGTAACGACGTCCATACGTTCGGCTCCCAATTTTAGAGGGGCTTTCTGTGGAGTGACGGCCTGGATTTCAGACATTAAGAACAGGCTTAACAGCCAGAAGGCATACCTGATAACTGTTCTCATAGACTCATTCCTTACTATTTGTTTCTGCAAAAGTAACGATTCTTTTTGTTTATTGCGTATCTTTGTCTCTCAATAAAGCGATTGATTGTTATGAACCCTTTAGATATTATTGCCAAATATTATCCGGTAGGTTCGGAGGCGTACCGGATTTTGGTTATTCATAGTAGAAGTGTGGCAGATAAAGCTTTGGCTATAGCCCGGATGCATCCGGAGATGAATCTTGACCTTACCTTTGTAGAAGAGGCAGCTATGCTGCACGATATCGGTATTTTCCGTTGTAATGCTCCCGATATCGATTGTCATGGAGATGCGGAATATATTTGCCACGGTTATCTGGGGGCCGAATTGATGCGGGCGGAAGGTTATCCCCGCCATGCCCGCGTGTGCGAACGGCATACGGGAACAGGTATTACGCTGGCAATGATTGAAGAACGAGGTTTGCCTCTTCCGCACCGGGACTTTATGCCGGAAACCTTGGAAGAACAACTGATTTGCTACGCCGACAAGTTTTACAGCAAAACGAAACTGGACAAAGAAAAATCTGTCGAAAAGGTAAAACAGGGCCTTTCGAAGTATGGAAACGAAACTGTCGAACGGTTTGATAACTGGTGTAAACTCTTTTTAGGGGAATAAAAAGGGATTGGCTCGCTAAATTGTTATACATTTGCCCGCTGTAACACACTGCAAATAACGACGGAATGTTTTTGAAATACAAATGCCTGATTATTTTGTTGCTTTTCCTTACTGGAAACATGATGACTGAGGCGCAGGAACTTATAGCCCCGACCGATACCGTGATGGCCGTTGTGGGCGATACGGTCGTATCTGCCGGACAAGATAGTGTGCTTGCGTTAGACAGTGTACCGAAGAAGCAGACAGGGCTGGACGCTCCGGTTTCTTACCAGGCGAAAGACTCCATCATCATGACGGGAGCGAACTGGGCTTATCTATTTGGGGAAAGCGATGTGAAATATCAACAAATCGAACTTCAGTCCGAGAAAATCGAGATGAATATGGACAGTAGCCTGGTGTATGCCACTTTCGGCCTCGACTCGATCGGGGAGGAATTCGGCTATCCTCTTTTCAAAGATGGCGACCAACAGTATGAATCCAAGACGATGCGCTATAATTTCGGTACGAAAAAAGGATATATCACAGATGTGATCACGCAACAAGGCGAAGGTTATGTGACGGCCGGACGTACCAAAAAGATGGACAACGATGTCCTGAATATGAAGGGGGGACGGTATACGACTTGCGACGAGCATGATCACCCCCATTTCTATATCCAGATGACGAAGGCGAAAGTCCGCCCGAAGAAAAATATCGTGACGGGTCCCGTCTATATGGTGTTTGAGGACGTCCCGCTTTATCCGATCGGTCTGCCTTTCTGTTTCTTCCCGTTTTCGAGCTCTTATTCTTCGGGCATTATCATGCCCACTTTCGGGGATGAAAGTTCGCGTGGTTTCTATCTGCGCGACGGCGGGTATTATTTTGCGTTGAGCGATTATATGGACCTGGCCTTGACCGGTGAAATCTATACGAAAGGTTCTTGGGGACTGTCGGCTCGTTCTTCTTATCGGAAACGGTATAAGTTTTCGGGCAGTTTCAATGCCTCCTATCTGGTTACCCGTTTGGGCGACAAGGGACTTCCCGATTATAGCTTGTCTAAGGACTTCAAGCTGAACTGGACACACTCGCAGGACCCGAAGGCAAATCCGTACCGGACTTTCTCGGCGAGTGTGAACTTTGCGACCAGCAGTTATGACCGTAATAACCTGAACAGCTTCTATCCTGGCTCGCAAGGTTTTGCAGATGCGAACCAGAATACCAAAGGGTCCAGTATCAGTATAACACAGCGTTTCCCGAATAATCCGTTCAGTATTTCGGCTACCATGAATGTGAACCAGCGTTCGAAAGACTCGACGATCTCGCTGACATTGCCTGATATTACAATTACGATGAGTCGTATCTTCCCGTTCAAGCGGAAGAATGCGGTCGGAAAAGAACGTTGGTATGAGAAGATTTCCATGAGTTACAACGGTTACCTGCGTAATAGTATCGATACGAAAGAAGACAAATTGTTCAAGTCGAGCTTGGTGAAGGATTGGCGGAATGCCATGCAGCACCAGATTCCGGTGAGTGCTACTTTCTCTTTGTTCAAGTATTTGAATATCTCGCCGTCGTTCAATTATACCGAACGTTGGTACACCAATAAGGTGGAAAAAGCATACGACATGCAGAAGAAGCAGGTGGTTGCGCGTGATACGACTTATGGTTTCTACCGCGTATTCGATTACAGCACATCCGTTTCAGCTTCCACCACGCTATATGGTTTCTATAAACCGTTGCCGTTTTTGGGTGACAAGATCAAGATGATTCGTCATCGTTTCGAACCTTCGGTAACGTTGAGTTATACGCCTGATTTTGGAGCTTCCAAATATGGTTTCTGGAAAGATCTTATGTATGAAGATCAATATGGACAGACGCAGCAGATCTCTTATTCGCCGTTTGAAGGCGGTATGTTTGGGACGGCCCCTAACGGGAAGTCGGGGAGCGTGAGTTTTCAGTTAGATAACAATCTCGAAATGAAGATCAAGTCGGATCGCGATTCGACAGGTGAGCGTAAGATCAGTCTGATCGATAAGTTGTCGTTGGGGATGAGTTATAATATGGCGGCCGATTCGTTCAAGTGGAGTGACTTGAGTGTAGGCTTGCGTCTCAAGTTTTCGAAGAGCTATACATTGAACCTGAACGGTACGTTCGATACCTATACCTATGGCTACGATGAAGCGACGAAGACCGTTCGCCGGTTGGATATTCCGCGTTGGCAGGCCGGTAAAGGATTAGGCCGTTTGCGCCAGACCGGTACGAGTTTCTCTTATACCTTTAATAATGATACGTTCGGCAAATTGTTCGGCAAGAAAGATAATAACGACGATTCCAACAACCCTCCGACAGACCCCAATGCATCGAACGATCCGGAATTCGAACAAATCTCTTCGGGAGAGGAAGGGGACCAGCAGGGTAAAATGGAAGGAGGCCGATTGCGTGGTGCCAAGAAAGATACGGGTGAGTTCGATTCGTATGGCTATATGGTCAATAAAGTGCCCTGGAGCCTTTCGTTCAGCTATAGCATGCAATTGCGTTATGGAGACTTTGACCCGAGCAAGCTCGAATATAAGTACAAGCTTACACATGCATTGAGCTTTAACGGTAATATCCAGCCGACGAAGAACTGGCGTTTTAACTTTAATGCCACCTATGACTTCGATACGCATAAGATATCCTATATGACTTGCAATATCACTCGCGACCTGCATTGCTGGCAGATGACTGCCAGTTTTGTGCCGGTGGGACCTTATAAGTCCTATACCTTCAATATTGCAGTAAGTTCGTCTTTGCTGAAAGACCTGAAATGGCGCCAGAGCAGCAACTATCGTGACGGGCAGAAATGGGAGTAATTCCAATTGTCAATTGATAATTACCAATCTATTGGTGTCTGTCCGGTTGCGATCAGATAATCATTTGCTTTGCTGAAATGCTTGTTCCCGAAGAATCCGCGGTAAGCGGAGAGGGGAGACGGATGAGCCGATTTCAATATCAGGTTGCGGGAGGCGTCGATGAAAGCGCCTTTCCGTTGTGCATACGACCCCCACAGGATGTAAACGATATGGCTTCGCTCTTCTGTCAGGCGGTGGATTACGGCATCCGTGAATTCTTCCCAACCTTTATTCTGGTGTGAGCCGGCTTGGTGTGCACGAACCGTCAGGGTTGCATTGAGAAGCAGGACGCCCTGGTCCGCCCAACGGAGCAGATTGCCGGTTTGCGGCATGGGTTTGCCTAAATCGCTTTCGATTTCTTTGAAGATGTTGACGAGCGACGGGGGAAAGGGTGTCCCGTCTTGGACGGAGAAACAAAGTCCGTGTGCCTGTCCGGGTTCATGATAGGGGTCTTGTCCGAGAATGACTACTTTGACTTTGTCGAACGGACAGTGTTCGAACGCACTGAAGATACAGGGACCAGGAGGATAGACGGTTCTTTGGCGGTATTCTTCTTTAACAAAGGTGATCAACTGGCTGAAATAATCCTTTTCAAACTCAGAACTTAATCGTTCTTTCCAGCTCTGTTCTATCTTGACGTCCATAATGGTAATTGAAAATTGAAAATTAGAAATTGGAAATTCTCTTTATTACGCGAATATCAGAAATAATTATCAATAATCCATCCTTAATTTTCAATTTTCAATTTTTAATTATCAATTAGATCAAGTACATACCGGCAGCACGGGCTTCACGACGCATTTCTTCCGGCCATATACTTGCTTGAATTTCACCGATATGGGCTTTGCGGAGGTAAAACATACACAAGCGACTTTGTCCGATACCTCCCCCGATACTTAGAGGCAGTTCGTTGTTTAGCAAGCGTTTGTGGAAATATAGTTCTTTTTTTTCTTCCGCGTTGCAAATCTCCAACTGGCGGAGCAAGGCTTCCTTATCCACACGAATACCCATGGAGGACAGTTCGAGCGAACGGTTCAGTACTTCGTCCCAGACGAGCAGGTCGCCGTTTAATCCGACTTGTCCGTTTTCTGCAATTGTCGACCAGTCGTCATAGTCCGGAGCGCGTCCGTCATGTTTCTCTCCGTTGCTTAACTTACAACCGATACCGATAATGAAAACGGCTCCGTATTCTTTCGTAATCGCATCTTCCCGTTCTTTCGGCGTGAAGGTCGGATATTTTTGCAATAAATCTTCGGAGTGTATGAAATGGATTTGCTGGGGCAATGTAGGACGGATTTCAGGGAACATCTCATAGACCAGATATTCGGTACGTACCATGGCTGCGTAGATGCGACGTACGATTTCTTTCAGAAAATCTACATTCCGTTCTTCGGCTCCCATGACGCGTTCCCAGTCCCATTGGTCGACATATAAAGAATGTAGGTTTCCCAACTCTTCGTCAGAGCGGATAGCGTTCATGTCGGTATAGATACCGTAGCCTTTTTCGATTTGATAATCAGCAAGAGTAAGGCGTTTCCATTTGGCAAGCGAATGGACGATTTCAGCTTTGGCATCGTCCAAATCCTTGATCGGAAACGTGACCGCACGTTCCGTTCCGTTCAGGTCGTCATTGATACCCATCCCTTTTAAAACGAACAACGGAGCAGTGACGCGCCGCAACCGTAATTCGGAAGACAGGTTTTGCTGGAAAAAGTCTTTGATCTTTTTGATACCCATCTCGGTCTGCGATAAGTTCAATAAAGCCTTATATCCTGCTGGTTTAATTAAGTAACTCATATACTTGTTGTGCTTTATGTTTGTGAATAATGCGTGGCAAAGATACTAATTAATGGCAAAATAGCAATTATGTGCCTTTTTTTATTTGCAAAATGGAAGTGATTGTCGTTAGGATGCTTGCAAAATATCAAAAGTAATCTTTTTTTGCCCGTTCATTTGTTTTCCTGCAAGATTATATATACTTTTGCGCTGTCTTTGGCTGGGTAGCTTAGCTGAATAGAGCGTCAGATTCCGGTTCTGAAGGTCGTGGGTTTGAATCCCACCCTGGTCACAAAAGGATTTCCAAGTGTTGGAAGTCCTTTTTTTATGGGGTTACGCGTAAACTTTTCTTTTTTATTTATGTTTTATAAATGAATAACTAATTTAAGAAAGAACAAAGATTATGTCAGTGGTTTATAAATTTCTTTTTCCTGCCAAGCCGGTAGGAAATGCTTTTTCTCTTTTTTTGTTGGCGTTGCGTATCCTTTTCGGAGTATTGCTGCTTTCGCATGGTATCCAGAAATGGACGAATTTTAGTGTCATGTCGGAATCTTTCCCGGATCCATTGGGTGTAGGAAGTACGTTGTCGTTGGGGCTGGCTGTTTTCGGTGAGGTATTTTGTTCCGTAGGCTTTATATTCGGTGCGTTTTATCGTCTGGCTATGATCCCGATGGTCTTTACAATGGGAATGGCTTTTTTTGTGATACACGGGAATGATCCGTTTGCCGTGAAGGAACTGGCCTTTATTTATCTGGTGGTATTTGTGCTGATGTACATAACGGGACCGGGTAAATTTTCTATCGATCATGTCATATCTTCTGCATTATATAAAAAGAAACGGTGAGGTTCTATAGGGGAAGCTGTTAGGTGTATACGAAAGGAAACAAAAAGGCGGGAATTATTATTCCTGCCTTTTTTGTTGTGTTAGCCTTCTTTTAAAGAATAGTGGGAGAATAAGGTGTTTCTTTGTGTTGGTTGGGAAATAAAAAAAGCAATCATGTAATCATGATTGCTCTTAAAAAAAAGTGGGCGTTGACGGATTCGAACCGCCGACCCTCTGCTTGTAAGGCAGATGCTC
>ERZ835541.3331-NODE-3331-length-11317-cov-8.295152_pt1 | contig 11317 bp, 10 predicted proteins | sample MGYA00519945_ERZ835541 | MGnify/ENA primary metagenome ERZ835541 (study PRJEB31850, sample SAMEA3708780) | human gut metagenome | biome: human gut; feature: human-associated habitat; material: faeces | place: China | collected 2014 ...
AGGTGGCAATGCGAAGCATTGACGGAGAGGGCAAGCCCGTCTCCCGAGAGCCGCCATACAGCGATAAGCTAGCTCTTTGGCAGAGCGATGCTATCGCTGCGCCCGCTCTTCTTTGTCAGCGTCCTTGCCCTCTCAGTCACCTTCGGTGACAGCTCCCCCAAAGGGGGAGCCTCCCCTACACCCCCGGCACCAGCAGTCTCCGCGCCTCGTCGAGGCGGGCGGTGCCGTCGGGGAGGTCGTTGGCGGCCAGCATCTGGCCGGGCGAGACGTGGTAGCGCCGGGCGATGGCGAACAGCTCCTCCCCCGGCTGGGCGTAGCAGATGCGGAGCGACACCTCCGGGTCGGCGGGGGCGAGGGGGTCGCCCAGCTCCACCGCCCCCACGAGAGAGGCCGTCTGCCGCGCCAGCACCGCGCCCTCGGCCCGGACGGTGAGGGACACATCCAGCGCGCCGCCTGCGCTGGCGCATTGCAGGTCCTGAACGCTCAGCCAGCACTCGGGGTAGGCGTCGGTGTCGGGCGGGAGGTCGGCGGGGAGAGGCAGGGCGTAGTCCAGCGCCTTTTCGTAGCACTCCATCTCCCCGAGGGTGTTTTCCGCAAAGGCCGACACCACGGCCCGGGCCGTCAGGACGGCTCTCCCCTCCTGCCGCGTCAGGCTCACCGGCCCGAAGGACGCGAAGCAGGCTAAAATATGCGCTCCGGCGTCGGGCAGAGGGCCGGAGCCTCGCAGCACCGTCGTCTCGTCCAGCGCGCAGAGCAGCGATTCGGTGGCGAGAGTCTGGGGCGTGAGGGTCGTCTCGAAGCGGGTGGAGAAGGCGTCGGCCACGCATTGGAGCTGGTAGGGACGCCAGCCGCTCAGCCGCAGCATCGCCGTGGCCGTGAGGGTGGTGGAAGCCGCGCCGTCCTCGGTGGTCTCCCCTTCCGCCGCCGCAAAGCCCACCGGCTCCAGCACGCAGAGGCAGCGGCAGTCCTCGCTGAGGCCGTCGGCATCCAGGATCTGGTTGAAGGGCAGGTCGGCGGTCTGGCTGCGGAGGGCGGCGTCCCCTTCGGCCCGCCATCCGCAGAGGACGTGCAAGACCCCCTTCGCCACGGCCTTGCCCTGCATCCGTTTCAGCTCCCGCACCTCGGCGGTGCCGGTGATGTCGAGGATGGCGGCGGGGGGCTTCGGGAAGGTCAGCGCCCCCTCGATGGTCACGAGCTTTTCGAGGGTGGCGGCCCGCCGCACCCCTGCCAGCGTGACCGGCTTCTGCTCGATGCCGCCCTCGCTGAGGGCCGTGATGACCTCGGTGGACAGCTGGGCGTGGACGCTCACCACCAGCCCGTAGGCCCCCCGCACCTCGATGCGTCGGGGGTTGACGGCCCGGCAGTTGAGGTATTCGGTCTGGCCCTCGACGCAGGCTGTCCACGCCGTGGCTGCAAAAGAGGGCAGCTCGAGGGCCTTGGTGAAGGGCAGCTTCTGCTCGGTCTGGCACAGCCCCGCCCCCTCTTCGCCCTGATAATACACGGTACAGCGCAAATATCCTTCCAGCGTCAGCCGCCCGGGGGCCAGCTGCTTTTGCAGCACCACCGGCTTTGCGAAGCACTTGACGATACGCTGCACCGGCGGCAGATAGTCCGAGATCAGTAGTTCGGTCTCGAGGGGCAGCTCCGCCTTGGCGGTGCAGTCCGCACCCGCCGCAGGCAGAACGTCCCGGAACACTTTCAGCTCCATGGTGATGCTCCTTTCCTGTCCTTGCTCTGATGAGAGTGTATGCGGAGCAAAGCCGGGCTATGCCCTGCGCCAGCCCACAGGCGCAAAAAGGCCCCCTCGGGGCGGTGGCCGGAGGGGGGAATTTTAATTATGGCAGATGGAAAGCAGGGCTTGCATCAGCTGTTGCTCCAACGAATCATAACCATTGCGGCGTAGGTTTTGCCGTTTTTTTGGAACGTACCGGCGTATAAATCAAACGCGTCTGTGCTTTGTATCGAGCTTTTCAACCTGCTGTAAGGCTCCCAACTCGAGGAATGAGTCGGAGTATCTGAGTGAACTCCGCCCCGCTCAAGCCAATCATAATAAAGCCATCTGTTCTCAGAAAAATCAAAGTCTGTCTGACTGGGCTGCACCTCCCATACATCCACCGCTGTACGCTTATACAAGTGAGTCTCCGTCAGCTTATCCTTTGCGATGGTGTCAAGCGCGGCTTTGGCGGTATCGTTCAGCTCGCCGTTCAGATTGCCGTTGTTGTAGTGCCAGCTCTCCGGGTCAAAGCTCTTTGCCACTTCCTGAAGCATCGGCTCTGCCTCGTCCTTTTGCCTGTTGGCTCTGGGAAGTCCAAACCACTGGATGATGCCATTTTCGAGCGTCTCCGACTCATCAAGGCCCGTGCCGTTCCCGCGGGAAGCGCTGCTGCTCCCGCCGCCGAAAAGCCAGTCATACAAAAGCTCGGCTGCGTCCAGCGGGGTGCAGGCTGTCAGGGACACCGTCAGCACCGCGCCAGCCAGGGCGAGGGCAAGGAATTTTTTCCGTTTCATGGTCGTATCCTCCTTTTTCTTGGGTGTTTTTGATACTTCCATTATAACCCGTCTCCCCCCATGCAAGTGCCATTCGCGCAGGTTTTGGGGCGATTCACGCAGGTTTGGAGGTGAAAAAGGCTCCCCCTTTGGGGGAGCTGGCGGGCGTAAGCCCGACTGAGAGGGCAAGGCCGCTGAGACAAAACAAAAACACAGCGATAAGATGACTCTATCAAAAGCCAATGCTTATCGCTGTGCAGATGCTCTTTGGAGACGGGCTTGCCCTCTCCGTCTGCTTCGCAGACACCTCTCCCAGAGGGAGAGGCTTTCAGAACGATGAACAGGGAAGAGGCTTACTCCACGCTGATCATATAGTAGTAGACCGGCTGACCGCCGCGGATGTGGCTGACCTCGACGTGGTTGGGGCATTTTGCCTTGACGATCTCGGTCACCTTCTCGGCATCCTCGTCGGAGACGTCGCAGCCGGAGATGATGGTGACGAAGCTGGAATCCTTCTTGCACATACCCCGGGCCAGACGATAGGTGGCCTTGGTGATGTCGTTGGAGGTGGAGACGATCTTGCCGTTCTCCAGAGCCATGATCTCGCCCTTCCGGATGCGCTTGCCGTCGTACTCGCTGTCGCGGGCGGCGTAGGTGATGAGGCCGGTGGAGACCTTATCGGCAGCAGACATCATGTTGATGGTGTTGGCCTCCACGGTGGCAGAGGGGTCGAAGTTCAGCAGAGCGGTGATGCCCATGGGGACGGTGCGGGTGGGCAGAACGACCACCTGACGGTCAGCCAGCTTCTGGGCCTGCTCAGCAGCCATGATGATGTTCTTGTTGTTGGGCAGGACGAAGACGGTCTTGGCCGGGACGCTCTGGATGGCGGCAAGGATGTCCTCGGTGGCAGGGTTCATGGTCTGACCGCCGGAGACGACCGCGTCAGCGGCCAGGTCGGTGAAGACAGACTTCAGGCCCTCACCGGCGGCGACAGCAACGAAGCCATAGTCGCGGCTGGGGTCAACGGCAGCGTAGATGAACTCGCTGGCGGGGTCGGGCTTCTTCTCGGCGGAAGCCTGCCTCTCGAGGCTCTTGCCCTGCTTCTGGCGGGCCAGGAACTGCTCGTGCATATTCTCGATCTTGAAGTTGGTGAGGTAGCCGTACTTGATGGCCTCGCTCAGGATCTTGCCGGGGTCGGCGGTGTGGACATGGAGGTTGATGACGTCATCGTCCTCGATGCAGACGACACTGTCGCCGTTGGACTCGGCGAAGGCGCGCATCTTTGCGGCGCTTGCGCCCTCGTTCTTGTTGATGAGGAACTGGGTGCAGTAGCCGTTCTTGATGTCCTCCACCTTCATCAGGTCGTCGGTAAAGACGCCCTTGCCGGCGTTGGCGGTGGAGAGCTTGGCCTTGTTGGGGACAGCCTCGCCGCCGGCCACGATGGCCTCGCCGTGGAAGACCTTGCCCATGCCCTCGAAGATGATCATGATGCCCTGGCCGCCGGCGTCCACGACGCCGGCCTTCTTCAGGACGGGCAGCAGGTTGGGAGTGTCCTCCAGAGCCTTCTGACCGGCGGTCATCACCACGTCCCACAGCTCGGCCACGTCCTCTTTGCCGCAGGCAGCAGCTTCCTCGGAAGCGACGCGGGCGACGGTCAGGATGGTGCCTTCGGTGGGCTTCATGACAGCCTTGTAAGCGCCCTCGACGCCCTTCTTCAGTGCAGCCACGATGTCGGCGGCGTCAGCCTCCTTTTTGCCCTCCAGAGCTTTGGAGAAGCCGCGGAACAGCAGGCTGGTGATGACGCCGGAGTTGCCGCGGGCGCCGCGCAGCATGGCGGAGGCGGCGGTCTTTGCAGCCTCGCCCACGGTGCAGCTGTCGTCCATGGCCTGCAGCTCACGGACGGCTGCGCCGACGGTCATGCCCATGTTGGTGCCGGTGTCGCCGTCGGGGACGGGGAACACGTTCAGCTCGTCCACGCGGGAGCGCTGGTTGTTGATGTTGTTTGCGCCGGAAATAATGGCGTCGCGCAGGATCTTACCAGAAATCATTGCTTTTTACTCCTTATATCTTCCCGGTACCCCCGGGCGGGCTTTGTCTCATCAGGCAACCACGTCATCGACCGATACGACCACGCGGGCGACTTTCAGGCCGGTGGCCTGCTCCACCTCGTCCTTCACGCGGTGCGAGATGGAACGCGCGGCGGTGGAGATGTTCAGCCCGTAGCTGACGGCAATGTGCAGCTCGATCACGAGACGGCCCTCTTCCTGTGTGACACGGACGCCCTTGGCCGAATCGTCCACGCCGCGCACGGCGCTGCGGACACGGTCGGTCAGATCACGGGGGGCCATTGCGGCCACGCCGTAGCATTGTTTGGTTGCTTCGCCCACGAGCGTGGAAAAATACTCGGCTGAGAAGCTGACATCTCCCAGCGGAAAACGGGAAGTGATCATAGTCGCTCTGCTCCTTTTATTCATTATGATACCCCGGTCCGCACGGCGGCGGGGCGGTGCGCGGGCCTAAGAAGGCGGCGTACCACTTTTATTATACAACTTTATGAGGAAGCTGTACAGCACATAATTGCTGACAGAAAGAAAAAAGTCAGGCACGGCTTACCCGTCTCGGTCTGTTTCGACACCGCAATGCCGGTATACTGAAAGACAGACAGAGCCGCAAAGGGCCGCGTTCCTGTTGTTAGTATAGCACAAAATCCTTCGCAGTGCATCCATTTCGTGAATATTTATCCGACAAAACAAAAGGTGATTGTGAATAAAATATAAAAGATGGCGCAGGCATCTTTATCTTACTATGAAAAAGTGCTAAAATCTAAGGTGGCAAGAGTAAGACTGTATCCGGCGCAGGATGCAGGGGCATTCGGCTGCCAAGGTGCTGAAGACAGGAATTTGCTGCGGCTGCACAGGAGCTGCGGCCCGGCGGCGGAAAAGTTCACAATAGGAGTTGTTTTCATGAATATTCTGTTTTTCCTTTCCCCCAAGCAGGACCTGATGTATGTGTACGATGACTTCACCCTTCGCCAGACGCTGGAAAAATGGGAGAACAACCGCTACGCATCCATCCCGGTGCTCAACCGCAAGGGAGAGTATGTGGGAACTCTGACGGAAGGAGACATCCTCTGGGGGCTGAAAAAGTTCCACGGCCTCGACCTTGAGGCGGCAGAGGACATCCCCATCCGGGACTTTGCCCACAAGCGGGACTACAAGGCCGTCACGGTCACCACGAGCATGGACCAGCTCATCGAGGCGGCCATGAACCAGAACTTCGTCCCCGTTGTGGATGACCGGGGAATGTTCATCGGCATCGTCCGCCGTCAGGCCATCATCCGCTATTGCTACGACCGCTCCCGCGCTGCCGCCGCAGAGCAGCGCAGAAAGCCCGAAAAGCAGGAAAAACGAGTCCCGGTCTCTGCCGGGGTGCAGTAAAACAGGAAAAGGCCCCGCCGCTCTGCATGAAATGTGCAGGGCAGCGGGGCCTTTCTATGCCTGTGGGAAGGGGAGAGTGGAGCTTCAGCCCACGGTGAGGCTGGAATCGGTGAAACGGTGGGTCAGGACAGCCTCGGCGTCCTCGCCGCCCATGGCCAGCAGTTCGTCCACCGAGAGGGTGGTGGAGCAGAGGATGGTCTGGAAGGTGATGGTCTCGATGCCCTCAGCCCGCAGCTGACGCAGCGCGGCCAGCGAAGCACGGAGAGAGGCTGTGAACCGTCCGACGCAGACGGTGAGGGTATTGCCGCTCTGGGTGCTGGTGTAGGAGATGACCGCGCCGCTCTTGTCGGTGACAGTCAGGCCGGGGAGGGAAGAGGCGGGTGCGGACGGGGCGGCAGAGCCGCCGTCAGAAGAGGAAGAAGACTCTTCCGGCTCCACAGGGCGGGGGATGGGGACCTGATCGATGACCTTGCCGTCGGCATCGGTGGTGGTGACTTTTGCGCCCGGGCCCAGCTTGTCCTTGATGTCGTCGAGGTTGAGCTCATTGCCGTCCTGCGAGAGGGCCTTGCCATTGGGACTACCAGCCTTGGCGGTCAGCTCGAGGCTGCCCGACAGATCGATGCCTTTGCGGCCGTAGATACCTTCGCCGCCGTTGCTGTTCGTGCCGTCGCCGCCAGCGGCGTTGACCGTACCGCCGGAGATGGCGACACGGCCGGAGCCGATGATGCCGTAGCCGCCGACTTTGCCGCCGTTGCCGCCAGCGGCGTTGACCGTATTGCCGGAGATGGTGACGCCGCCGTCGCTGCGGATGCCGCTGCCGCCGCCGATGCTGCCGCCGTTACCGCCATTGGCAGTGACCGTACTACCGCCGGAGATGGTGACGCCACCGCTGCTGCAGATGCCGTCGCCGCCGGAGATGGTGCCGCTTCCGCCCTTGGCAGTGACCGTACTACCGCCAGAGATGGTGACGCGGCCGCTGCTGGAGATGCCGCGGCCGCCGTCGTCGCCGTTGGCAGTGACCGTACCGCCGGAGATGGTGAGGCTGCCGCTGCTGGAGATGCCGTTTGCGCCGCTGCCGCCTTGGGCCGTCAGGCTGTCATTTTCGCCGCCGGAGATGGTGAGGCTGCCGCTGCCGTAGATGCCGCTGCGGGAGGTGTCGCTCTTCAGCGCGTTGTCGCCATCCAGCTTAATCGTGGTATTGCCGCTGCCGGTCACGCTTACGGCGGCTTTGTTCCGGCTGCTGGTGTCGATGTTTACATCCTTGAGTGTGACCTCGACCTTATCGTTCCCGGCGTCGATGGTCACGGTGTGGGAAGAAGCGGTGGCCTTGTCACTATTTGTGATGATGGTGTCGGTGTCATTTTTGGTGGTCACATTGTTCTGGGTGACGTCGTTGCCGCTCTCACCCGCCGAAATCGTAATGTCGCCATTCTCAATATAGTAGGTATCTGCAAAGGCGGGGAAGGCCGCCCCGGTCAGCAGGGCAGCGGTCAGGACAAGCGCCGCTGCCCGCTGAGAGGCCGGACGGGGTGAATCGATACCCCCCCCCCCCGTATGGAGAGGGCGACCCAGAACACGCATCGCAAGCTTACGATAAGACAACATACAAAAACCTCCTTTGAACGGTGAAAAGAAATGGTGAGGCCATAGAATATCGGATTACTTTAAATATACCGGATTTGCGGGAAAAAATCAATAAAACCTGCGCGAATCGCCCTGTTTCCTGCGTGAATGGAGAAGTTCGGACAGAGTTTGGCTCTCTCAAAGAACCTGCTTATCGCTGCATGGCGGCTCTCGGGAGACGGGCTTGCCCTCTCAGTCATCGCTGCGCGATGCCACCTCTCCCAAAGGGAGAGGCTTTTGCATCCCGCAAAGCCTGCCCTCTTTGCCCAAGGCTCTCCCTATGGGAGAGCTGGCGCGGAGCGCCTGAGAGGGCAAGGATGCTGGAGGGGGGCTTTTGCTTTTCTGCACAAGGCATGGTATACTGGAAAAGAAAAACCCGCCGACCGGGCGGGAAAAAGGAGAAACGGAAACATGAAAACGAAATTTGGCATCGTGGGCTGTGGTTTCCTCGGCAATATCGTGGCCGATGCGTGGAAGAAGGGCCTGCTGGAAGACTACGAGCTGGTGGGCGTCACCAGCCGCACCTTCGCTTCGGCAGAGAAGACGGCGGCAAGCGTGGGGTGTGCGGCCTGCGCGGACGTGGACGCTCTGCTGGCGCTGGAGCCGGAATACATCGTGGAGGCGGCCTCGGTGGAAGCGGTGCGTGCAATGGCCGTTCCGGTGCTGCGCCGGGGCGTGAACCTCGTGGTGCTGTCCATCGGTGCATTCGCCGACCTCGCGTTTTATGAAGAGGTCAAGCAGGCGGCCCGGGAAGGCGGCGCAAAGGTGCATCTGGCCAGCGGCGCCATCGGCGGCTTCGATGTGCTGCAGACCGTCACTCTCATGGCCGAGGCCCTGAAGCTGGACGAGAAGGCCGGCATTGAGACCCACACCGGTGCGAAGGGCTTCCGCAACACCCCCGTCTGGGCCGACCATCTGCTGACCGACACCGAGAAGACCACCGTCTTCACCGGCAGCGCCAAGGAAGCCATCGCAACCTTCCCCCGCCGGGTCAACGTCGCCGTGGCCACCTCGCTGGCCACCACCGGCCCCGACATCACCGGCGTGACCATGCACTCCGTACCCGGTTGGGTGGGCGACGACCACTGCATCACTGCCGAGATCGAGGGCGTGAAGGCCGTGGTGGACATCTGCTCGTCCACCAGCGCCATCGCCGGTTGGAGCGCCGTGGCGCTTCTGCGCAACCTCGCCTCGCCGGTCTGCTTCTATTAAGATAAGGAGGGAAAGCGCTATGTTCCAGAAACTGGTAGCCATCGAGCCGGTCAGCCTCATCCCCACAGCAGAGGAAGCGCTGCATCAGTACGCCGAACAGGTCGAGCTTTACCGCGACATTCCCGCCGACGACGAAGAGATCGTCCGCCGCATCGGAGACGCCGACGCGGCGCTGTTGAGCTATACCTCCCGCATGGGCAAAAACGTCATCGAGCGCTGCCCGAACCTGCGCTACATCGGGATGTGCTGCAGCCTCTACTCGGAGGAAAGCGCCAATGTGGACATCGCCTTTGCCCGGGAAAAGGGCATCAAGGTGCTGGGCATCCGGGACTACGGTGACCGCGGCGTGGTGGAGTATGTCCTCCACGAGCTGACCGGCCTGCTCCACGGCTTCGGGATGCCGATGCTCCACGACGAGCCCGTGGAAATTTACGGCCTCAAGGTGGGCATCGTGGGTCTGGGCGTTTCGGGCCGGATGATCGCCGATGCACTGGCCTTCCTCGGCGCGGACATCTCCTACTACAGCCGCAGCCATAAGCCCGACGCCGAGGCCGCAGGCATGAAGTATAAGCCGTTGGACGCTCTGCTCCGGGAGAGCGAAGTGGTCTTTACCTGTCTGAACAAGAATGTCCTGCTCCTGGGTGAGCCGGAGTTTGAGGCGCTGGGGGAGGGAAAAGTCCTTTTCAATACCTCCATCGGCCCCGGCTTTGACTCCGCCGCGCTGGAAAAGTGGCTGGATAAGCCCGGCACCCACTTCTTCTGTGATACCTACGCCGCCGCAGGCCCCGTCAGCGAGGGCTTCTTCCGGCGGCCCAATGTCCACAGCCCGGGTGTCTCGGCAGGCCGCACCAGGCAGGCTTTCGTTCTGCTGAGCCAGAAGGTGCTGGCGAACATCGAGACGGCGCTGGGAGAATAAGCTATAACTTTTGAAAAGCCGCTGCATGGGAGACCGTGCGGCGGCTTTTTTCGTCGCTTGCTGTTCCTGTGCAGCCATGTTATACTGGAACTATAAACATCGAACGAGGTGAAAAATGAAATCATCCGATGAATCAATACGAAGGGTGGTGTAAAATAATGGCTTCCAGCAAAGAATATCTTCATTTTATTTTGGAACAGCTATCCGCTTTGGACGATATTTCTTATCGCTCTATGATGGGAGAATACATCCTCTATTATCATGGCAAAATCGTCGGCGGAATCTATGATGACAGATTGCTTATAAAGAAAACAAGATCTGCTTTGGAATGTATGCCTGCGGCGGTTTGTGATTTTCCGTATGAAGGAGCGAAAGAAATGCTGTTGGTGGAGGAGGTTGACAACAAAGAATTTCTCACAAAACTGTTTGAGGCGATGTACAAGGAATTGCCGCTGCCAAAATCAAGGCGAAGGAAGGAGGCTTGATACTTTCAGCACACGTTCATAGGACCCCAAAATCCGAATTTTACGGTACAAAAACATAAGGAGAACTTTTTGAAACATACAACATTTGCACTGGAGCTTGTGGGCTGACCGGGAGGTCTGGCAAATACCACAAGCCACGCCTCCCGAAGACGAACAGACACAATTCTTCAGGAGGACATTACCATGAATCGTGAAAACAAACGTAAGACCTTTGAAAAAGGTTACTATAAGACCCACGCCTGCAACGATACCTTTACCTGCAAAGTCTGCGGACGGGTCTGCACCCCGCAAAATGCCGGGAGCGACCACCGCAACCATTGCCCCAACTGCCTGTCCAGTCTTCATGTGGACGAAGAACCCGGCGACCGTGCCTCCGACTGCGGCGGCATCATGGAGCCGGTGGCGGTCTGGGTACGCAAAGGCGGCGAGTGGGCCATCATCCACCGCTGCAAACGCTGCGGAAAGCTCAGCTCCAACCGGGTGGCGGCAGACGACAATCCCATGAAGCTCATGAGCATTGCCATGAGGCCCCTGTGCTCTCCGCCGTTTCCGCTGGACTATCTTGAGGAAATGACCGCCTTGATGGGCGGCGATGGACGGATGCGGTAAGCCGCAGCCAAAAACAAAAAGGTCGCTGTGTCGGAGAAGCGCTCTGCGGCACAGCGGCTTTTTACAACTTACTGCACTCATCATGGAACAATCGGGCGTTCTGTGCTATATTCTTTAAAGAGCCTTGAGTGGAGGAGATCCAAAGCATTGCTGCCGGGCAGATCACCGTCAACGGCACGGCAGACGGGAAAATGGAAGAAACTGTGCCGGAAAAGGCATAAGGATATAGGGGGACGCTTCGATGGAGTATATCCGAATCACAAAAGAAAACATCGACAAGGAACACATCTGTTGTGCCATGTCCGGCAAACAGAGCCTTGCCAAGAAGGAATGGCTTAAGCAGCGATTTGAGGAGGGGCTTGTTTTTTACCGCAGTGCGGAGCGCGGCAAATGCTTTATCGAGTACATCCCGGCAGAAAACGCATGGGTGCCCATTGAAGCGGCAGGCTGGCTTTATATCAACTGTCTGTGGGTCTCCGGCTCCTTGAAAGGGCACGGCTATTCCAGCGAGCTGCTGGAAGAATGCCTTCGGGATGCCAAGGCGCAGG
>ERZ835541.3333-NODE-3333-length-11306-cov-3.285841_pt1 | contig 11306 bp, 9 predicted proteins | sample MGYA00519945_ERZ835541 | MGnify/ENA primary metagenome ERZ835541 (study PRJEB31850, sample SAMEA3708780) | human gut metagenome | biome: human gut; feature: human-associated habitat; material: faeces | place: China | collected 2014 ...
GCGCTTTGCGATGTTCTCCGCGCCCATTCTGCAAGTCTTCCTCTTCGTCCTCACGCCGCTCAATTTCCTGTTTTCGCTCTGGAAAAAGCTGCTGGCGAAGGTGTTCCGCCTGAACGGCGAGAGCAAAATGTCGCAGGAGGAGCTCTTGATGCTCGTCGACGAGGTGCAGCAGGACGGCAGCATCGACAAAAATGAGGGAGAGCTTTTAAAGAACGCCATCGATTTTTCCGAGCAGCAGGCGCAGGATATCCTGATTCACCGCGTCGACCTCGCGGCGCTTCCGATCACGGCGAGCAAGGAAGAGGTCGCAGCGCTGTTCACACAGACGAAATACTCCCGCCTCCTTATTTATCAGGATTCCATCGACCACATTCTCGGCACGGTGCACCAGAAGGATTTCTACGTCGGCTGCGGGATCACGGAAAAGCCGCTGGAGGAAATTATCGTGCCGCCGCTTTTCGTGCTGGAAAATGAGCCGATCAGCCGCCTTCTCAAGACGCTCCAGAAGGCCAAGACGCATGTGGCTGTGGTCGTCGACGAGTACGGCGGCACGTGCGGCATTGTGACGATGGAGGATATTTTAGAGGAGCTCGTGGGCGAAATCTGGGATGAGCATGACGAGATCGAGGTCTTCATCCGCAAGACAGGCGCAAATACGTTCCTTGTCGACTCCAGCATGGACTTTGACGAATTCGCGGCCTATTTCCAGCTCAAAGCCGACTCGGAGATGACCTCCGTCAGCGGCTGGGTCATGGAGCAGTTCGGCCGCGTACCGGAAAGCGGCGAACGCATCACCGCAGGCCCACTCGACGTGTTGGTAACAAAGGTCGATAACCACCGCATCGAGGAAATCCAAGTCACACAGCATCTGCCCGTCGAAGAGCCCGTCTCTTCCGCAATTTAAGACGCGCAAACCGCCCGCCGACATTCGTCGACGGGCGGTTCTTCATGCAATACGGCATTTCCTTCGGTTAACGCGTAGGGGTCGCCCCTGTCCACCCAAGGGAAGTATCAAATTCGCCAGTGATTTTCGCGTTTTGAATGTGCAATTTGTCGGGTGGACAGAGGCGCCTGCCTCTACGAGGGCGTTGAAGCTGCAAAAGTGCTGGATAAATGGGCGCTTTCGGTTGCAATTGGCGGGAAAGCTGGTATAATATTGCGCATAGGCTTGGCGGGAGTTCCGCCTGAATGGAGAACGGGACATGAGACGATCTGGACGGGTTTTGCTGATTGTGCTGGCAGTGCTGGTTGTGCTCGCAGGTGCGGGCGCGGCGGTTGTGCTTCGGCTGGATACGAGGGCGAAGGAGCAGCATGCAATGCTGGAGCGCGCCATTTCGGCGCGGGAAACGTGGCTTTCCGATACGCGCGTACGTTTGACGGAAAACGGCGCGGAGCTCGGAAGCTACACGCTGGACGATCTCGGTCTTGTGGAATCTGCGCGCCAGTACATCACCGTGGGGCTCACGCAGACGGATCTTCTCGGGCAGGCGGAATTTGAAGCGCTCGGTCTTCGCGAGCGGATCTCGTGGAGTCTTAGGGGCCGCGGAAGCGCGCAGAACGTGACGTTGGATGCGGCAAGCCTCGATACGGCAAAGCCCGAGGCCGATGCAAATCGAGTGGAGCGGACCGCTCCACAGGACGCGAGGGTCTCGTTTGAAGACGGAAAATTCACGCTGCAAGCCGAGACGGGCGGCAACACCCTTAGAGACAGCGCAGTACACGACGCGATCGCGCAGGCGCTCACGGGCGTGGTGGATATGGGGCAGGAGCCGCAGACCATCGAGGCAGAGCTGACCGACATTGACTGCTACGAAGTACCGGAGATCACGGAAGAAAATACGGCGTTTGATATGCAGGAGAGCTTCGAAGAGGCGCTTGACGGCTTTTCCCTCACCGTCAATTTCGAAAAGGCCGCGCCGCAGCTTTCTTTTGAGCAGCCCACGCAGACCATCTCGCAGGAACAGGCGCAGGCACTTGTGACCCTGAATGCCGACGGGACAGTGATGGTCGATGAGGCAGGCGTGCGCGCGCTGGCAGACGGCTGGGCAGCGATCTATGACATTCCCAACACAAAATATCAGTTCAAATCCGAGGTTGACGGTTACGTTCCGATTCAGTTTCTGGACGTGAGCTACAAGGTGGACTGCGACGCGCTGACGAAGCAGATCGTCGAACGGCTGCGGACGCTGGACGCGGGCGAGGTTGTGCCCGAAATTGTCTGCTGCCGAAACGGCGAACCGTTCGACATCAAGGATACGTACATTGAAGTCGACATCACGAACCAGAAGGTGACATTCTACAAAGACGGCGAGCGCATTGTCTTCACCGACGTTGTCACAGGTCTTCCCAATGGACACCAGACAATCACGGGTCTTTACTACACGTACTACAAGGCGACCGACATCTGGCTCGACGGGCCGGACTACCACGTTTTTGTCAAATACTGGGTCAGCATGACGGACCTCTACGGGCTTCACGACGCGTCGTGGCGCTCGAACTTCGGCGGGGACTACTATCTCTATGCCGGCTCGCATGGCTGCGTCAACACGCCGGAGGAGGCCATGAAAACGATCTACGACAATGTGACCGACGGCATCCCAATCCTCAGCTACCACCACGAGCGCCCCGTACAGGAGGAGCCCGAGGAAACGACGGATACGCAGGAAACATTAGAATAGCTTATAGCAAGCTTAATTAAAAGTAATTTTTCTTATGAAAAACGCGAAGCGCCCGGGGTGGATGCTTCGCGTTTTCTGTGAAAATTACGGCTTGCGGGAGAAAGCTTCGTCTGGTATACTATTCGGCGGAGAAAATGAGAGAAACAGGAGAATATTTCCCTGATTACGACAAAATTTTACGTAAAATCCGGAAGGAGCATCACCATGCGAGAAAGCTTTGACGTTGTGATTCTCGGCTGCGGCGAGGCAGGTATCTTCGCCGCCTACGAGCTGGAAAAATTGAACCCCGGTCTGAAACTGCTGGCCATTGACCAGGGCCCTGACATCTACCACAGGAGCTGCCCGATCGTCTCTGGCAAGGTGCGCGAGTGCATCCACTGTCCGATCTGCCACACGATGTGCGGCTTCGGCGGCGCGGGCGCATTTTCTGACGGCAAGTTCAACTTCACGACGGCCTTCGGCGGCTGGCTGACCGATTTCATTGACCCGGGCACGGTCATGGAGCTCATCGAATACGTCGACGCGATCAACGTCGCCCACGGCGCAACCGAGGAGGTCTACTCCACCGAAACCGCAGAGGCCAAGGCGCTGGCAAGACGCGCGCTCGGCTACGATCTGCACCTTTTGCAGGCCAGATGCAAGCACCTCGGCACGGAAAAGAATCTCATGATTCTGCAAAATATCTACGAGGACCTCAAAAATAAGCTCGAGTTCCGCTTCAACACCTCGGCAACGACGATCGCACAGGCCGACGGCGGCTATCTCGTCACGCTCAAAAACGGCGACGAGCTGTTCTGCAAATACCTGCTGGCCGCCCCCGGCAGAAGCGGCGCGGAGTGGTTCTCCGACGTGTGCAAGGGTCTGGGGCTGCACTTACTGAACAATCAGGTTGACGTGGGCGTGCGCGTCGAGCTCCCGGCGACGGTCTTTGAGCACATCACAAACGTCGTCTACGAGTCGAAGCTCATCTACCGCACCAAGCAGTATGGCGATCAGGTGCGCACGTTCTGCATGAACCCGTACGGCCACGTCGTCGCGGAAAACGTCGAGGGCATCAATACCGTAAACGGCCACTCGTATGCAGACCCCGCGCTCCGAAGCGAAAACACGAACTTTGCCCTTCTCGTCTCGAACCGGTTCACGCAGCCGTTTAACGAGCCGTACCGCTACGGCAAGCACATTGCGTCCCTTTCGAACCTGCTCGCGGGCGGCGTTCTTGTCCAGCGCTTCGGCGATCTCGTCGACGGCAAGCGCACGAACGAGCACCGCATGAAGCAGTCGACCGTCCGCCCCACGCTCACGGCAGCGGTTCCGGGCGACCTCTCGCTGACACTTCCCAAGCGGCAGCTCGACAACATCATCGAGATGATCTACCAGCTCGACAAAATCGCCCCGGGCACGGCGAACTACGACACGCTCCTCTACGGCGCGGAGGTCAAGTTCTACTCGGCGCGCCTCGAGCTCGACGAGAATCTGGAGACAAAGCTCCCCGGCTTCTTCGCGGCCGGCGACGGCGCGGGCGTAACCAGAGGCCTTGCGCAGGCCGGCGCTTCCGGCGTGCAGGCTGCAAGAGCCATCAGCAAACGGCTCAAGTAAAAAGACTGAGCAGAAGCAAATAGCGGCCACGGCAGGAAGTTCTGTCGTGGCCGTTTTGTTTGTTTCGGCGAGATTTCCAAAAAGCTCGTAGGGGTCGACTGTAATAGAGTAGTATGTAAGGAGCATTAGCCTTTGATGGCCTTGACGAACGCGGCCTTATCGGGGGCTTTGAAATACGCGCTGCCGGCAACCAGAACGTTTGCGCCTGCGGCGGTGCAGATTTTGGCGGTCTTTTCGCTCACGCCGCCGTCGACCTCGAGCTCGCAGTCTAAACCGTCCTTTTCGATCCAGCTCCGGATGGTCTGAACCTTCGGCATCATGTCTTCCATGAACGACTGCCCGCCGAAGCCGGGCTCCACGGTCATGACCAGAATCAGGCTGCAAAGCGGAAGATACGGAAGCACGGCCTCCGCAGGCGTTTTCGGTTTAACGCTCAGCGCAGCCTTCACACCGTTCGCGCGGATTTTCTCCAGCGCCTTACGCGTGTTTTCCGGGGTGTCGGCTTCTTCATGAATCGTTAGAATATCCGCGCCCGCCTTGCAGAATTCATCTACATAGCGAAGCGGCCGGTCGATCATCAGGTGCACGTCCAAGGGCAGCTCGGTAATTTTCCGGATGGCGGCCACGACCGGAATTCCGATCGTAATATTGGGAACAAATTCGCCGTCCATCACGTCAATATGAACATAATCGGCTCCCGCGGGAGAAAGCGCGCGGATATCGCGCTCGAGATTGACAAAGTCTGCGGACAAAATGGAAGGGGATACCTTGATCATAGGATTGCCTCCGATACGAAATTTGTTGAAACCGGCACCAGACCGGGCGCGCGCGCATAGGTATGAATGTGCGGCGGAGACCGGGCAGAGCTCTCGTCCCGCGCGACTGGAATCTGCCGCTTATCATAGGGGCTGCCCGCGGGCAGCCCCATCGGAACCGGGAATATTATACCGGACGGGCGCAGGGATGTCAATGCGGCCAGGGTTTGCCGCGCAATGGATTTGCGGTTCTTGACATTCTATCCCGCACGCGATAAGATGGAAAAAAGATGAGACAGAAAGGGCTTTTGCATGGATACGAAAAAGAAACAATCGGTAATTCCCATTTACGCGGTGGGACTTGTGTGGCTGTCGCGGGCCATCAGCGGCCATCTTTCAAGCTTCGGCGGAATTATCAGCACCATCGTTTTGTCGGCTGTAGCCTTCGGCGTATTGAAAATCTTTTTCCCGGACAAGGTAGAACAGACGGACGGCGCAGATAAGAGCGCGCCCAATGCGGCCAAGCCCGAGGAAAAGAAGCAGCCGGAGCCTAAGCAGGATTCCACGCCAAAGCCGGAAGAAAAAAAGCAGTCCGAGCCCTTGACGGGTAACCCGGAGCTCGACGCGATTTTGAAGCAGGGGGCGCAGTCGGTTTCCAAAATTCAGGCGCTCAACGACGAGATCCCCGACTTCAAGCTCTCCGCGCAGATCAAGCAGATCGAAATTCTGACAGAGAAGATCTTTGCCTATGTCAAGGAGCACCCGCAGGATATGGGGCAGATCCGGCAGTTCCTCAATTATTATCTGCCGACAACCATCAAGCTGCTCGAGCAGTACGTCGTACTGCAAAATCAGGGCATGCGCATGGGAAACATCGACGAGGGCATGAAGAAGATCGAAGACATGCTGGACAAGGTCATCGTCGCCTTCCAACGGCAGCTGGACAGCCTGTTTGAAAGCAGCGTCGTGGATATCACGGCGGACATTCAGGTCATGGAGCAGATGATGGCGAGCGAAGGCCTGACGGGCAAGGATTTTTAAGGAGTGAGTACGATGGAAGAAAAAATTCCCCAGCTGACATTGACCCCAAATTTAGAAGAAGCGCCGGTTCTCGAGCCGGTCAAACAGGAAGACCTGATTGAAAAATCGGAAAAGGCGCCTGAGGCTGGCCCCGATCTTTCGATGCTGAGCGAGGCCGAGCAGCAGGCGGTTCTGGCGTTTTCCAAGCAGATCGACCTGACCGACACGGCGCAGGTGCTGCAATACGGCGCGGCGGCGCAGAAAAATATTGCGGACTTCTCCGAGACAGCGCTCTCGAAGGTGCAGACGCGCGACCTCGGCGAGATCGGCGACATGGTCACGAGTCTTGTCGTGGAACTCAAGGGCATGGACGAGCCCGAAAAGAAGGGTATCGCAGGCCTGTTCCGCAAGGCGCAGGTCAGCGCGCAGGAGATGAAAACGAAATACTCCAAGGCTGAGGCCAACATTGACAAGATCGCGGCGGAGCTGGACAAGCACAAGCTGACGCTCATGAAGGACGTCGCGGTCATGGACCAGATGAACGAAAAGAACCTTGCCTATTTCAAGGAGCTCACGATGTACATTCTGGCCGGCAAGCAGAAGCTCGCAGACGAACGGGCGACGACGCTGGTAAGCCTCCGCGAAAAGGCGCAGACGAGCGGTCTTGCCGAGGACGCGCAGGCGGCGAATGACTTTGAAAACAAATGCGAGCGGTTTGAAAAGAAGCTCCATGACCTCGAGCTCACGCGCGTCATCTCCCTTCAGACCGCGCCGCAGATCCGCATGATCCAGAACAATGATACGCTCATGATGGAAAAAATCCAGACCTCCATCATGAACACCATTCCGCTCTGGAAAAACCAGATGGTTCTGACGCTCGGCATTCAGGACTCGCAGCGCGCGATGGAAGCGCAGCGGAAGGTCACGGATATGACAAATCAGCTCCTGCAGAAGAACGCGGACATGCTCAAGATGGCGACCGTCGAGACGGCGCGGGAGGCCGAGCGCGGCATTGTGGACATTGAGACGCTCAAGCACACGAACGAGAGCCTCATCTCCACACTCGACGAGGTGCTGCAAATCCAGACCGAGGGCGCACAGAAGCGGCAGGAGGCCGAGCAGGAGCTGCGCCGCATCGAAGGAGAGCTCAAGCAGAAGCTGCTTGAGACACGAAAGGTTTCAAAATGAAAGAATTTTTCAATCGCAAAAACGTTGCCGTGACCATCACGCTGGTGGTGATCGCCATCGCGCTGGTCATCGGCTTTACCTCCGCCCCCAAACAGGCAGCAACGAGCACCACGTCGCAGACGGCAGCCTCGGCGTCCTCCGACGCGGCCGGTTGGGCAAAGAAGAACTACGGACAGTATGAAGATTTTCTGGAGGATGACGCGGACCTGTTCAGCGATACCACGCTCGAGACGTTCGCCAAATACAACGCCCAGCTGGATTATACCTACGGCAGCATCATGGGGCTCGTGACCACGGACGATCTGGACGGGAAGAGCATGGCGGACTACGCGATCGACGAGAGCGCGGAGTTGGAGCTTGGCGATAGCGATATGCTGCTGCTCATCGATACGGACTCGGAGCAGTGGTACCTTGCCTATGGCGACAAGATGGCTTCGTATGTCGATAACGATCTTTCCATTCTCTTTAAAGAAAACCTAGGAAGCCTCTTTACCGGAAACGCCGGAAGCAGCGTGACGGGGCTTTACAAGGGACTTCTCAGCTGGTACGCTTCGAACATCCCCGCGGCCTCGCACGAAGAGGCGCAGACGCAGCCGGTATCCTATCGGCAGGAGGAACGTATGAGCTTCGGATCGATTTTGCTGACGTTATTTATCATTCTGATCGTGCTTCGCATCATTTTCCGCCCGAGACGGCGGTATTATGACGACGGCGTGTATTACGGCGGCAGTCGCCCCGGCTTCTGGAGCGGGCTGTTTGTCGGCTCGATGTTCGGGCGCAATCGCGGCCATCGCCCGCCCCCGCCTCCCGGTCCAAGACCCGGCTACCGTCCGCCCTCCGGCGGCGCAAGACCCGGCGGATTTAACACCCGTCCCAGCGGCTCCGGCTTCAAACCGAGCTCGCGCGGCTTTGGCGGCGGCAGTCGTGGAAGCGGCTTCGGCGGCCGAGGCGGCGGCTTTGGCGGAGGTTCGCGCGGCGGAGGCTTCGGCGGCGGTCGCAGATAAAATACGCAATCGGCACTTCCTTTTTTGGGAGTGCCGATTTTTTGAAAAATTTTTCCTGATTGAACTTTTGCGTGCGGGCCATACTACTCCTGCAAACCAAAAAGGAGGTCTGTATTATGGATCATGCAAACAAGGCAATTGAATGCAACGTCGTTTCCTGCCGCAACCACTGTGCTTCGCAGGACTACTGCTCGCTCGACCACGTGAGAATCGGCACGCACGAGTGCCATCCGTCGATGGACCAGTGCACCGACTGCCTGTCGTTCATCCAGAAGTAAGCACCCGGTTTCGCGAAAGAAGAGACTGCCTCCGCGGGGAGACAGTCTCTTCTGTTATGATCGGAAAGGCCGCGGCCTTCCGCCGGTTTAATACAAATCCATCCACTTGACGGTTTGGTCGATTCTTGCAAATGTGATGCTGAGAACATGACCGCCGGGAGAGACAATATCGAGCACATAGTAGCTGTCGGCTACGAACTGGAGATTCGCGCACGCGCCAGATTCGTCCGTATAGACCTCCTGCCACGCCCACTTTTTGAGTGTCTTGTCCCCGTCCGGGAGCTTGTCGAAGACCGACTGCATCGTGTCTCCCAGCACAATTTCGCGCGCGGCGGGAAGCGTGGAGGTCACGCCGGTCGAGGTGTCTTCTGCGAAGCGGAAATTGATCCCGCGCAAGCGCCAAACGAGCTGGTCGTCGTAATGGAAAACATACATCATACCGCCGGCTTCCATGCCCACGCCTGCCATCGTGTCGGACCAGACCTGATTGGGCTCGCCGATGAGAAGAAGCACCGTGTTGTAGTCCATCCCGGTCTCCACGCCGTTTTCCAGCACGAACTCGCCGTCCTGGACAGGGGTATCCCGGCCGCGCACGCAGCTGGCACAAAGATGCGCGTTTTCAGAAGGAAGCTCCTCTGTTTCGCCGTCTGCCTTTGTCCAAAGAAGCGTCCCGAACCCGTTCAGGATGCTCTCGCGCTCGGCTTCGTTCGAAAGATAACGGAGCGAAACCGTTTCCCCGGTATCGGGGTCGACAGCAGTCAGCGTCACGTCGTCGGTTTCCGCTTGAGAAAGCGTCCAGGTGGTCGTAAAATCGAAGCCGTTTTCTATTCCGTCCGGCCAGGGCGCAAAGCCGTATGTATCTTCATCCCGCCCCTCGAGCGCAGCGGCAAAGACCCGCTTCGCGTTTGTGAGTGCCTGCGCGTTGGACATGCCTTCGCATGCCGTCATATTGAGCCGCAGAGAAGGCTTCGTCTTCATCGAGGCCGCGCAGAGGCCGGTCAGCGGCGCGTTTTCTTCGAACCAGCTGCTGTCTTTCAATTCGTGCTCGCTCACAAACTGAATGAATTCGGCCAGCATGTCCGATAAATAGCGGTAGCTGTCGCCGTCCCACGAAAAGGGCTCGCCCTGCAAGATATCCTTGAACAGGCAGTATAAAAGCGTCGTGCGCGAGGTGTCGTCGCTGTAGCACTCGAGCGCCTTCCGGTCAGACAGCAGCTCCGGCAGAATCAGCGGAATAACCTCCTCCGGCCGCTGCCGCAGCTTCACATAGGCCGAACGGTGCGCCTGCACGTAATCCTGATAGAGTGCGTCTTCGTTCTCCAGCGGCTCTGCAAACTGCTCGAGCAGCGTTTCAACCGGCTCTTCCATGACGACTGCCCGCGATGCGCTAACTGCGGCGCTTTTCATCATCGGCGCCATTTCGTCTGTGCTGGCAGTCTCGCCCGTGTCTGCGCTTTCAGCCGTAAGCGAAGCTTGCAGGGGAGCGGCGGGAAGCGCAGGGCGGCGGCTTTTCCGCGCGCAGCCTGTCATGGAAGCAAGCAGCACGAGCGAAAGCAGCAGCGCGATTCGTTTTATGTTTCTCATCTTGTACCCTCCGGGAATATCTAGTGCCATTCTAGCAGAAAATGCTCCAAAAAGGCAGCCGTTTCCGGCATTTTAAGGATTTTTAAGAATTCCCGTTAAAGCGCGAATGTGCGGTAGACCTCGCCGGTCTCAATATTCTTCCACGAGAACACGCCGTCTTCAAAAATCATATAGCTGTGCGGCGAGTTTTCCTTTGGAATCGACACCGAGCCGGGGTTCAGATACATGAAGTCGCCGCAGTCTTCACACGCGGGAACATGCGTGTGGCCGTGGAGCAGAATGTCTCCCTTGGAAAAGGGGAGCGGATGGGCCTTGTTGATCACGTGCCCGTGCGTGAGATAGACGGCTCTGCCGGAAAGTTCTAAAAAGCCGTAGTCTGCCAGCACGGGGAACGGCAGCACCATCTGGTCAACCTCGCAGTCGCAGTTGCCGCGCACACAGAGGATTTTCTCTTTGAGGGGCGACAGCTGCGCGATGACCTCCTTCGGCGCGTACTCCTTCGGCAGATCGTTTCTCGGGCCGTGGTAGAGAATGTCGCCGAGGAAAATGAGCCGGTCGGGCTGCTCTTTTTTGTAAGATTCCAGCATGCGCGTGCACCAGTAAGAAGAGCCATGCAGGTCGGACGCGATCATCAGTTTCATATGGGGTTCCTCCTTGGGTCGTTTTCTCTATTCTACCGCATCCGGGCGAAAAAGAGAAGCGCCGGTTTCCGTTTTTTTGTCCGTCTCGGGAACTTCTTTTCCTCGCTGCTTTGTCGTAATTCACACTTGATTTTGTTCCTCCTGCGCCGTAAAATATCCGTATATTTGAAATTTTAAGCATTTGTGCGCGGATTGCGCGCGGAAAAGGAGGATGCAGACATGAGTGAACTGGCCAATCGAATTCCTGCCCTGTTTGGCAGCTGCGTATTTAATGAGGAGACGATGGAGCAGTACATTCAAAGCTCCGCCATGGACGCGTGGCGCTCGTGTTTGCAGGAGGGCAAGGCGCTGAGTCTCGCCGTCGCCAACGACATCGCGGACGGCATGAAGGCCTGGGCCTTAGAGCACGGCGCGACGCATTTTACCCACTGGTTCCAGCCCATGACCGGCTACACCGCCGAAAAGCACGACAGCTTCATTTCCCCCGCCGGACACGGCCGGATTGTCATGGAGTTTTCCGGCAAGGAGCTCGTCCGCGGCGAGCCGGATGCGTCCAGCTTCC
>ERZ835541.3334-NODE-3334-length-11303-cov-2.346906_pt1 | contig 11303 bp, 11 predicted proteins | sample MGYA00519945_ERZ835541 | MGnify/ENA primary metagenome ERZ835541 (study PRJEB31850, sample SAMEA3708780) | human gut metagenome | biome: human gut; feature: human-associated habitat; material: faeces | place: China | collected 2014 ...
GATTCGGGCGCATCGGCATGATGACCGTCCTTTTGGGCGCTACCGCCAATATCCTGCTCGACCCGATTTTTATCTTTATGCTTCACATGGGAATCCGCGGCGCGGCACTCGCCACCATCCTGTCGCAGCTTCTCTCTGCCATCTGGATTCTGCGGTTTTTAACCAGTGACAAAACAATCCTGAAACTGAGACGTTCTTCGATGCACCTTTCCGCACGGAGGATCCGGAAAATCGTCGGACTCGGTCTGTCCGGTTTCACGATGGCGATCACCAACTGCACCGTCCAGATCATGTGCAACGCAACCTTACAGGTATACGGCGGCGATCTCTACGTCGGCGTTATGACCGTTATCAACTCCATCCGTGAAATTGCAACGCTTCCGGTAACCGGCGTCACCCACAGCGCCCAGCCGGTGCTCGGTTTCAATTATGGAGCAAAAGAATACGGACGCGTTAAAAAGGCGATCGTCTTTACCTCTTTTATTGCAATTTTATATACGACCGGTATCTGGCTGATCGTCGATGGTTTCCCGGCATTCTTTATCCGCATTTTTAACCAGGATGCCGAACTCATCGCAGCAGGTATTCCGGCGATCCGCTTATACTTTTTCGGATTCTTTATGATGTCGCTCCAATTCTCCGGACAGTCGATTTTCGTCGGTCTGGGCAAATCAAAAAAAGCGATCTTTTTCTCTATTTTCCGAAAAGTAATTATCGTCGTTCCGCTGACAATCCTGCTGCCAGGTATGTTCGGAATGGGCACCAACGGCGTATTCGCCGCCGAACCGATTTCCAACTTTGTCGGCGGAATTGCCTGCTTTGGAACGATGCTTTTAACGATTTGGAGAGAATTGACGAGATTGCAGAAAGGGAAGGATTCTTACAGATAGAGAGGTTATTTATTTAAATGAAAATGGCTAAAAGTTTGTGGGACGGACTTTTAGCCATTACTGTATATAACGATAGTTTTTACTATGTCAAAAATATACATTAATTTTTTCCATATGCTTCAATTCGACACGTATGTTCCTTACTTACCTTATCGTAATTAATTCCAACCAATAAAATATTTCCCATATAATTTAAAATCGATTCTGGATAGTTCTTTTCTTTAATTTGCTGCAGCGCAGTCTGTGCATTCTGATTCCATTTAAGTTCAATTACCAGCGCCGGATAATCATTCTTGTACTCTGGTTTTGGTATAAATACAAAATCCGCAAATCCACGTCCTGTCGGTAGTTCCCAAACTGGTTTAAAATAATATTGCATCGAACTCAGATAAGCAATCGCGAGAACACTGCTCAAAGAATTTTCATTATGATATTGAATAACAGATACATATTCATCATGAATCTTCCCGATCTGTGATGCTACTACTTTCTCATCCAAATCCAGTGTTGCATCCAACAACCTCTCCGACTCTTGCTGAAACAGAAGCATCTCATTCCAGCGTTTGCTTTCTACCGCCCTGGTCAACTCCTGCCGAATTTCTTCATTCGGAACAAACGCCATCTTTTTCGTCTGATCATAGCCTAAATACCCCAAATGAATCATATATGTCAGCACATCGTCTTTACTCTGAATATTCGAAATATCATTTCCAAATGTTGACGTATCTACCTTCACTTCAACTCCAGACAGCATTTCGATAATTGCCGTTTTCAGTCCGTCATAATCCATATTAATGAGCGGCACAATCGCCTCATAAGACGCGGTTTCCGACCAATAGCTCTTAAATTCACCATCCAGCATGACACTCACAACTGCTTTGGGATTATAAACCTGACAATTTCTTAGAACATATCCATCATACCACGCCTTTACCTTATCAAATTCCACTTGATAGCGTTCTGAAAGTTCTTTCACCTCCGCCTCCGTAAATCCAATATACGGAGACAAGCGACCCGCGCTCAACATCGTAAATTCATCAAAATTGTTCAGTGCCGACTGGGTTTTCTCTTTTTTAATAGGAAGAATGCCCGTCAAATAAGCAAGCTGAATATACTTGGTCGGTTCCGTTCCCTTAAACAATCCCCTCAGGAAACTTATATATTCATCCTGAATTTTCGAATTCGCCGCCATATCACGAATCAGAACATCCCACTCATCAATAATTAGAACAAACTTATTCTTCGTTGCATTACAAATAAACGACAGTGCTTCTGGAAGCGAACACGGGTCACTCGGTATTACTTCTGAATAGTATTTTCTTAATTCCTCAATCGTTTTCTCTGTAATATACGATACAACCCTGTCGGCGCCCCCAGCAGCTCCTATACACCACTGGATATCCCAGTGAATCACATCATATCGGTTTAGATGTTCCTTGAAATCCGGGCTCTGACTAATTTCAAGTCCAGAAAACATATTCCCTGAATCGCAGCCCTTACTGTAATACGCTGTCAGCATATCCGCCGTAATCGACTTTCCGAACCTTCTGGGACGGCTATTGCAAATATATCCCTGCAATGTATTCATCACCTTATTGGTATACGTCAACAAACCTGTTTTATCAATATAGATTTCCGAATTCAACGCAACTTGAAACGCTGAATTATCCGAATTCACAAAAATCCCCATATTGACACACTCCTTTCGAAGCTGTTGCTTTGTCTGTTCATAATATTAATCATATTTATATGATTAATATTAACATTTGATAGTTTGAATGGCAAGATCATCATTCAAAACGTTCTTCTACTTCTCAGCCATCCGAATCAGCAACTCCAATATTTTAATTGCCATCTCTTCTTCCCGCATCCAGCCATTATAAACATCCTTCATGTCCTTCAAAATTATGCTTTCATCCGCCATCTCATAAAAGCGTTCATTTACTTTTTTTATGACAGCTTCATCCGGCACATCCTCTTCCATAAAATACATACTCTCTCCATAAATTCCCTTCCTTTTACCACCCATAACATCCCCTAATACTACACTTCCAAAATTTTCTATTCTGCAAGGCGGCAGTTTGAATTCTTCTAAAACAGAATCAAGAATTCTCTTCACTTCATCCGATGCCCCTTTTCGTTTCGTCAAATAACCATCCAGCGCCCCAAACAGGCGCTCCATTTGCCTCTTCAACTCCGTCGGTGTCTGAAGATAGCGGCTGTCCAATTTTATTTTCTGCCACTCAACATATTGTGGATGCGGTATCATCGTCTGGTGTCCCACTCTGAATTCAATAATGGAAGGATATGGATTTTCATTCAATATGTTTCTATGAATGTTCACAAGTTCATCATAAAGCGGTCGATAAATCTCCTGCGCTCTTTTCCTATTCAATTCTTCTTTTCGCTGCTGTGTGTTGACCCATATAGACCCAAGCAATGAAAAAACAGCACCGACAACTGCTCCAAGCAATGTTCCGATTATACCTAATAGGGTTTGAGAATCTGCCCGCGTGAAAAGATTCACTTGTCTTAACAATGTCACAAACATAAACAGGACAAGAATGACTCCACATATATAGATGCAGATTTTGAATTTACTGAAATAATATTTTAGCCTTAAAAATATCATAAATTCTCACTTCTCTTTGCAAAGATTTTTCTTGTATTGTAGCATTTCAAAAAAGAATTTGCAAAGATTTACCCAATCTATTTTTCAACTTCTTTTCTTTTTGCATCCTCCCCTTACATATGCAATTCTATGAAAATAGCAATTCCAGCAAAGCGGTCACTACCGCTGCAAATGAATGTATAGAAGAAAATATCCTAGCCGATTTTCTTCGTAAAAATAAAGCGGAGGCGATTGAAATGTGTCTATTTGAATACGATGAAAAACGTGAAAAAGAATTAATTCGAAAAGCCGAATTTCAAGAAGGAGTGAAAGACGCTACGAAACAAATGATACAAGCACTTCAATTAATTCAGAAAAAATGCAGCCCAAATGAAATTGAACAAGAAACCGATCTTTCTCCTGAAACGGTAGAAAAAATGCTGGAAACATTACATGTCAATTCATAATCGGTTTTTATATCTTTTATGATATGGCATGCAATAAGAGACGGTCGAGGATTCTCACCCCTCAACTGTCTCCTTCTCATCCACACACTTTTCCCGTCCGCTCATCCCCGCCATCACAATCAAAAAACAGAAAAATGGCTGTCTGCAATTCATCAGCATAAAACTTTCCGCCAACAGTACCAGTACCGCCGCGCACTGTGCTTAATTACATCCACAAATTTTCCGGATACAATTCCGCATTTATCATTCGGCGAAAGCCTTCCTGCGCCGGTTCAATATCTTCCTTATAAGTAATTCCAATCCACTTATCCGCTGTCCCAAGTACCTTAACCGAAGCTGCCTTCTTTTCCACCAACTCCGCAACAATATTCGGAAGAAGGTATTCTTTTTTCTCTGGATGAGCACCCAAATGATCTAAAAAGCTCTGAAAACTTTCCTTAATATATTGTAAAAAGTCTGGATATCCTGCCCACATATTCATCGAAACCATCGTGTCTGGTGTAATCCAGCCTTCTACTTCTGCATTATCGCACTGAATCTTGCCATCCATCTTCTGAATCCCGGTTGTCTCAATTACCTTTACAAGATAACCTGTTTCATCCGCCACACAGACACCTCTGGTAACAGTGCCATTTTCACTCAAAGTATTTTTCAGAGAAAATCCAGCCATCGCCAGCGTTATTTTCCCGTCCTCATATTCTCCCGAAACTAGGAAATCATGTAACTTGACAAATGCTTCCTTTCCATAATAATCATCTGCATTGATAATCACAAACGGCTCTTTCACGATATCCTTACAAGCCAGGATCGCCTGTCCGGTACCCCAAGGTTTCACACGCCCCTCTGGGACTTCATATCCTTCTGGCAGATCCTCCAGCTCCTGATAGACATACTCGACCGGCATGACCTTAGACAATCGATTCCCGATCACTTCTTTAAATTCTTTTTCAATCGCCTTGCGGATCACAAAAACTACCTTTGTAAATCCTGCCTCTTTTGCATCATAGATTGAAAAATCCATGATAATCTCCCCGTTGGGAGCCATTTTAGCAAGCTGCTTGATACCGGTTCCGAAGCGAGAACCGATTCCGGCAGCCATGATGATGAGGGTTGTGTTCATTTTTATCCTCCGTAATCTAAGAAATCTGATCTGAATCTAATCCCTTTGAAAAATATCTCTTGTATAAACCTTTTCCTTCACATCATCCAGCGAACTCTCATACCGATTTGCTACAATCGCCTGACTTAATTGTTTGAATTTCTTCAAATCATTTACGACAAGTGACCCAAAAAATGTCTCTCCATCCTTCAAGGTCGGCTCATATACGATCACATTCGCCCCTTTTGCTTTGATTCTTTTCATAACTCCCTGAATCGAGCTCTGTCTGAAATTATCACTATTACTCTTCATTGTCAACCGATAAACTCCGATGATCACATTCTTTTCTTTCTCTTCCTCAAATTCATTATCATCCTCATATCCATAATATCCAGCTAACTTCAATACCTGATCAGCAATAAAATCCTTTCGGGTCCGGTTGCTCTCTACGATCGCTTCGATCAAATTTTCTGGAACATCCGCATAATTGGCTAACAACTGCTTTGTATCCTTTGGCAGACAATAGCCTCCATATCCAAAACTAGGATTGTTATACTGGTTCCCAATTCTGGGATCCAGGCAGACTCCATCAATAATCTGCTGTGTATTCAATCCTTTACTTTCCGCATATGTATCCAGTTCATTAAAATACGCCACACGCAATGCCAAATATGTATTAGCAAAAAGTTTTACAGCCTCCGCTTCGGTAAAGCCCATTATCAATGTATCAATATTCTCTTTGATCGCACCCTCCTGCAAAAGTTCTGCGAATTTCTGTGCCGCTTTCTTTAAGCACTCATCCTGTAAATCCGTTCCAACAATAATACGGCTCGGATATAAATTATCATATAACGCTTTACTTTCACGAAGGAACTCTGGACTAAAAATTATATTTTTACAATGAAACTTTTCACGAACAAAAGTTGTATACCCAACTGGAATCGTACTCTTAATAACCATAATTGCATCTGGATTATACTTCATAACCAGCTCAATGACAGCTTCAACTGCTGATGTATCAAAATAATGTGTTTTTGAATCATAATTTGTTGGCGCAGCAATAACCACATAGTCTGCATTGCTATATGCCTCTTTCGCATCGAGTGTTGCCGTAAGATCCAGTTTTTCTTCTGCCAGATATTTTTCAATGTATTCATCTTGAATTGGCGACTTTCTATTATTAATTAGCTCAACCTTTTCCGGGACAATATCAACCGCCATTACATTATGATGCTGCGCCAAAAGAGTCGCGATTGACAGTCCCACATATCCAGTCCCCGCTACAGCTATTTTTAACTGCTCCATTTTTTCCACTCCACCTCATTCCTTTCATCTTAAAAGATTTTCAAACATCCTATTCATCGCTATCCCAAAACAGCGCTAACTACGATTCCACCGACAATCAAACCTATTGCAACCCATTTTTTTACATTCATCTTTTCTTTAAATATCGTCACTCCAAAAAAGGTTACATATATATAACTCGTTGCTTCCAGCACTGGTCCCATAGAAAGCGGCAATCCATGATATGCCAATATAGATAAAAATGTTGTTCCAACGAACATCATATAAGCAAAGATTACCAGTGGGTTCATATATTCACGAAGTGGGGACGAATACTGGCGTTGTGCTGCTTTTTTTAGCAGTACTTGAGAAATTGCACTAATAAAAACACCACACAGCAGCAAACCTGCATAATAACAAGCTTTCATCTTACACCTCATCCGATTTTGCAAATAAAACCACTCCAGCGATAACCATGCCTGCACCTATAAGTTTTCCTAGTGTAATTGACTCTCCAAAAAAGAACCATCCCCATACGATTCCCCACACAACTGTAACCGCCTTATTAGCAAACGCTGTTGTTAAAGGAATACGCTTTATCACCTGCTGCCATCCAATCGCATATACCCCAAGAAGTACAATAATGACCGCATAATAAATACAAAATCGAGCATTCAAAAAACTTTCTCCAGCTGCTAACTTGCTGCATATTCCACTCATGGAATACACCACCAACATTCCGTGAAGCCCTATAAGCGTTTTTATCGTAGTCTTATTCATCACTATCCTCTATTTCCTTCGGTAAATACGGAAGCAATTCCTCATAATTTTCTGCTTTCATCAGATAATATCCAAACCTGGCTGAGCTATCTGTTACGATGCCAGAATGAATTGGATGAATATCCTCTTCTACCAAATAATCTGGATGATTGCGTTTCAAATCATTTAAAGCATCGATATCTTTCTGATCAAAAACAAATCGGACTGCCGCCGCTTTTCCCTTGTGCCGTTTTCTCAAATCTGGCTTCTTACCTAATGCAATTTCTATCACCGCACGAACGAAATCAATCCCTGTCGATAATTCCACCAGACTGCTTCCAATACAATCTCCTCCCATTCGTCCGCCAATTTCAATCAATGCAATCTTTCCAGATAATGAAATCTTAAGCTCCGTGTGAGAAGCACTGTTACAAATTTCTAATGTATCCAACGCGTGAAAAACCACTTTTTTTACCTGTTCCAATATCTGTCCTGATACAGGCGCAGGTTCTAAATGCCCCGTTTCAACAAACCCTGGCGCTCCCGTCGTAAATTTTTTTGTCATTGCCAAGAAATAATGTTCACCTTGATACGAAATACATTCAACGCTATATTCCTGCCCGGTTGCAAACTCTTCCACCAAAGCCGCTTTTTCAAATCCCTGCCCTTTGGCAGATTCGATTGCTTTCGCAAGTCCATCTTGTGATTCTACTTTTGTGATACCTCTGCTTCCTGAACGATCCACCGGTTTCACAATGACTGGATATTCTAATGTAATATTTTCCAGCTTTTTTGCCGAATGAACCAGAATGCTTTTCGGAGAGGGATCACCGCCCTGTTGAAATGCCTCACGCATCTTGTGTTTATTCGTTGACTTTTCTGTGCATTTCATACTATTTCCAACAAGCTCCATCTGACACGCTACATAATTTACGGTAATAGCTGCTAAATCTGAAGCAATACTACAGATCCCATCAATCCCAATCTCCCGACACTTTTTTAAAATTTCTTCCTTCTCCACAATACTGATCGGATAAAAATAATCAGCCGTCGTCTCCCCAATATCTCCTGCTGCCCAAGCAAAAACATGTGTTTCAAGTCCCATTTCCTTTGCTTTTAAAATCAATGGATTTTGAAGATAAGACGCACCAATAATCGCTAACTTCTTCATTTTTTCTCGCCTGCCTCAACCAATACATTCCAAAAATTACTTTCCAATTCTTTTTTATAATCAATCATCATATCTAAATAGCTGGTATACTTCGGTTCAAAACCAAAGTCACGTTTTGCTTTATCCATGCTATATAAAAATGAAGGCGTTGAATTTGGTTTTTCAGGTCTATAAACGATCTGGCTTCTCTTCTCTCCGCCAAACACCTCAATCACTGCTTTTACCTGCTCATCCAAATCGACCTGAATATGGCCTGTCATGTTATAAAGCCCATATGCCAAATCACTTTTCAATGCCGCCACATACGCTTCTGCCACATCCTTAACATAAATAATGTCCCGCTTAATATGTGGATCTCCCCATATCTCGATTTCTTTTCCCTCTTTTGCATTATCAATAAATGTAGCGATGCCTGACTTTTTCGCTGTTCCATTTACATAAATCGTCCCGTGCGGACCCACGCCATATACCGGAGGGAAGCGGAACCAGGCACACTGCATTCCATGCTGCTGGTTATAATATTCCATTACATCATTGGCTGCATTCCGGCTGATAACATAGACCGCATGATCCCCTGTAAATTTGAAATCTCTTGGTTCATCCTCTGTGATCGGATATTTCTTTCCCCAGGCACCAGATACATCACTATAGCTGCAATTTCCAATCACTTTACGAATGCCATTTTTTCTACAATATTCCAGTACATGAATCGTTCCAATCACATTGACCTCAAAATAATCCGCTGCATTCTCATCCATATCCAGATTAACTGCTGCATTCGCCGGAAGAAGTCCTGCCAATAAAACAACACCTTCCACTCCCTCTTTTGGAAGTTTGTCAAAATCTTCCTTTTTTGTTATATCCAATGGAAGAAATTCCGCTCCCATTTCTTCCAGTTTTCTTCCAAGAGCCTCATTTCTTCCAGTCGCAATTACCTGTTTTCTCGCTTTCAAAAACGCCTGCGTTGTATACATCCCAATAAAACCAGTTGCCCCTATAATCAATACCATCTCTATCTACTCCTTTTCGTTCAATGCCTCTGCAATTACATACAATGGTCGATTCTTTGCTTCTTCAAATATATTTCCGATATAAATTCCCACGACACCTATCGCAATTAAAAGAAGACCTCCCATCAAATAAATAGAAGCAACTATCGTTGTCCAGCCACTCAGTACATCACCGACAACAAGTGCCCGGATCATCAGATATACTATGTAAAGGAATGAACAAAGAGCAATCAAAAAGCCAGCATGCACTGAAAAAAACAATGGTTTATTCGATTGAGACGTAATAATCTCAAATGCCATTTTCAATTTTCTTTGTAAGTTATACGAAGAAGTTCCTTCAAATCTGGCATCCGCCTTAAGATCAATCGCTGTTTCCTTAAATCCCAGCCACCGTATAAACATGGTAAATGCCCGGTTATGTTCTCTCATGCTGCAATAACTACCGATTACTTTTCTTCTGGAAATGCTAAAATTACAAATTGAACTATCAAATGCCCCATCCGTAAAATAGTCATATACCTTGTAAAAAGTTTTCGATAAAATCTTAGTTACTGCCGTATCGACTCGCTCCGTTCTTCTGGCAAAAACAACATCGTAACCTTCCTGTGCTTTTTGATAAAGTTCTACTATCGCCTCCGGACGGTCCTGCAGATCACAATCCATCACAACAACCCAGTCTCCCTTTGACTTATCAAGTCCTGCTGTAATTGCACGGATCTGTCCGAAATTTCTTGATAAATGAAATCCTTTTACTTTTTCATCTTTCTGGCAGAGCTCTACAATCTCCTCCCAGGAATTTTGAGGGCAATTATCATCTACCAAAATAATCTCATATTCATTTGTTATCTGTGATAAAGATTCCGTTAGCCTTCTATGTAATTCCGGCAATGCCGCTTTGCATCCATATACTGGAATAACAACTGAAATATCCATTACATATCCTCCCGAAAAAAGGCAATCGTAGTTTTTATTGTCTTTTCAATGTCTTCTTCTTTCAAACCATAATAAAGTGGGAGGCGTACCAAGCGCTCGCTTTCGTTTGTTGTATATTCATCCTCTCCACTAAAACGGCCAAACTTCAACCCCGCCGGTGCCGAATGAAGTGGAACATAATGAAATACTGTTTGAATCTCCCGTTCTTTCATATAAACAATATAGCGCGTCCGTTCTTCCAGATTTCTCAGTTTAATGTAAAACATATGTGCGTTATGAATACACTCTTCCGGAATATAAGGGATCTCTATTTTTCCAGCTTCCACCAGCTTCTCAAATGCATTCCGATATGTATTCCAGCTTTTCAGACGATTTTCGTTAATCCTATCCGCATTCTGAAGCTGCGCCCAGAGATACGCTGCATTCAATTCACTTGGTAGATAGCTGTCTCCAAAATCAACCCACGTATATTTATCTACCTGTCCCCGGAAAAACTTTGCTCTGTCCGTTCCTTTTTCTCTCAAAATCTCTGCTTTTTCGTTATAAATAGGATTATTAATAACCAAGGCACCGCCCTCGCCCATCGAGTAGTTCTTTGTCTCATGGAACGAATAGCATCCAAAATCGCCGATCGTTCCCAGTGCTTTTCCTTTATACGTACTCATTACACCCTGTGCCGCATCTTCGATTACTTTTAAGTTATACTTACGAGCAATTTCCATGATCTTGTCCATCTCGCAGGAAACTCCCGCATAGTGAACTGGCACAATGACTCTTGTACGTTCGGTAATCGCCGCTTCGATTTTATTCTCATCTATGTTCATCGTATCTGGACGAATATCCACAAAGACAAGTTTTGCCCCAGCGAGAACAGCCGATGTTGCCGTACTTGAAAACGTGTAACTCGGCAGAATCACTTCATCCCCTGGTTTCAAGTCACATAGAAGCATCGCCATATCCAATGCCGTCGTACCACTGGTTGTCAATAAAACCTTCTGTGCGTGAAAACGCTCCTCCAACCATATATTGCATTTCTTAGTAAACGGACCATCTCCACAGATTTTTAAATTCTCAACTGC
>ERZ835541.3342-NODE-3342-length-11259-cov-3.099964_pt1 | contig 11259 bp, 2 predicted proteins | sample MGYA00519945_ERZ835541 | MGnify/ENA primary metagenome ERZ835541 (study PRJEB31850, sample SAMEA3708780) | human gut metagenome | biome: human gut; feature: human-associated habitat; material: faeces | place: China | collected 2014 ...
GTGGGTCCAGATGTTCCCGAGCCAGTATGAGGCGTTCAAGACCTACTGCGAAATCTATCCCGACAACCCGACACTTCTGGTCGACACCTACAACACGCTGCAAAGCGGCATTCCTGATGCAATCCGCGCATTCAACGAGGTTTTAAAGCCCCGCGGCCTTACGAAGTGCGGCATTCGGTTAGACTCGGGCGATATGACATATCTGACAAAAAAGGCGCGGCAGATGTTAGATGACGCGGGCTGGGAGAGCTGTACGATCTCGTGCTCCAACGCGCTCGACGAATATCTCATCCGAGACCTTCTTTTGCAGGGCGCGAGAATTGATCAGTTCGGCGTCGGCGAGCGGCTCATCACCGCGCGCTCCGAGCCGGTCTTCGGCGGCGTTTACAAGCTTGCGGCCATTGAAGATGAAAACGGGAACGTCATCCCCAAGATCAAGGTCAGCGAGAACGTCGGCAAGATCACGAACCCGCACTTCAAAAAGCTCTATCGCTTCTTCGGAAACGACACCGGCAAGGCGATCGCAGACTATCTATGCGTGTTTGACGAGACGGTCGACGATACGAAGGACATCGAGATCTTCGACCCCGAGGCGACGTGGAAGCGCAAAACTGTCTACAACTTCAAGGCAAAAGAGCTCATGGTCCCGATTTTCAAAAACGGCGAGCTCGTCTACAAGCTCCCGACCCTTCCCGAGATCAAGGCCTACTGCCAGCAGCAGATCGACACGCTCTGGGACGAGGTCAAGCGCTTTGATAACCCGCACACCTACTATGTTGACCTCTCGCAGAAGCTCTGGCAGATCAAGTATGACCTGCTGCGCGAGAAAACGTTCTGATGAAACGCTCGAGCCGCGACTTGGCGCTGTGCGGGGTTCTGTGCGCGCTGGCGGTGGCGATCATGGCGATGGGGACGATTCTCCCGGCCGCGACGTATTGCTGCCCGGTGCTCGCGAGCATGACGCTTGTGCCGGTTTTGATCCTTTGCGGAGAAAGGCTGAGCTGGGCGATGTTCGCTGCGAGCGCGATCTTGAGCCTGCTGCTTGCGCCCGACAAGGAGGCGGCGGCCATCTTCCTCGCGCTGGGATATTACCCGATCGTAAAGCCGAAGCTCGACCGGATGAAAAAGCCCCGGCGCGCGGCGCTCAAGCTTCTTCTTTTCAACGCGGCGATTTTCGCGGTATACGGCGCGCTTCTTTTTATCTTCCGGCTGGACGCGCTGCGAGAGGAGCTTTTCTCGATGGGCTTGTGGCTGACACTCGCGCTCATCTTGGGCGGGAACGTCATTTTCTGGCTGGACGACAAGCTTCTCGAGCGGGCGGTTCCGCGCATTGCGGCGCTCTGCGCCCGATGGACACGAAAGCACCCATAATACGTAAGCGGCGGACAGGCGACTGTCTGCCGCTTTTATAATATGGTTTATCATCATACGATTTTTCACACGAAAAACGGGGGAAGGACTTGAAAATACTTCCTCGCATCGTTATAATGAAGCTAAATGAATAGTTACAGCGTTCCGGCAAAGCGCCGGAGGCGGAATGGGGTGCAAGTCCCCGCGAGTAGGTCACTGTGATACCGGGAAAACCGGGTAAGTCAGATACGCCAGCTGGTTTCGTGCTTGCCCAAACCGAGCACGGGCTTTTTCTGTATCTTATCGCCCGTGCAGTCGGTTTCTGCACGGGTTTTTTGTCAAATTGCGCGCGAGCGCTTTGTGAAAGAGGGCGGTCTTGGAGGGCGGCTCTAAAAAACAGGAGGTATTTATGAAGAAGAGACTGGTAAGTATTCTGCTGGTGCTCGTCATGGTGCTGGGCATGTTCCCGACCGTGGCGTTCGCGGCAGAAACCGCAGCGTCTATCACGACGGCAGAGGAATTTGCCGCGATGGACGCGGGCGGGAACTATATCCTTGACACGGATATAACGATCACGAAGCCGCACAGCGGCGACTTCCAGGGCCATTTTGACGGCAACGGCCACACCATTACGCTAAGCGGCATGACCAGCAGCCCGTTTGGCATTGTGAACGGCCCCTCGACCATTGAGAACCTGAAGGTTGCCGGTTCGGTGACCGGCACAAGCTATCTCGCCGGTATTGCCGGTATGGCCAACACGGCAGACGGTGAGATCAAAATCATCAACTGCATGAACACCGCAGATATTACGGGCACGAGCCCGGTCGGCGGCATTGTCGGCGGCTGTACGAGCAGCGCAAACACACTGACCATTCAGGGCTGCGCCAACCTCGGTGATATTACCGGCAGCGGCAACAAGGTCGGCGGCATCATCGGCGTTGCACAGTATGCGGCGCACAAGATCGTCGACTGCTACAACCAGGGAAAGATCACCGGCTTTAACAACTATGCCGGTATCGTGGGTCATAACGGAGCCAGCAAACAGGGCGTAGCGAGTCAGGTCACAGTACAGAACTGCTACTCGACGGGCGCGGTTGAAAAATACGGCACCAGCACGAATCCCGGATACGCGATCGTCGGCGGCGGTACGGGCTTAAACACTTCGAACTGCTACGCGCTCGCCGGAGTAGCGGAAAATTTAACCTATAAGGATAACACGAACTGCGCGTTCAAGACCGACGCGGAAATGAAGGAAGCGGCCTTTGCGGCGCTCCTTGGCGACGGCTTCATGGCGAAGGCGGGCAGCTATCCCACGCTTGCATGGGAAGTTCCGACCGCTTCGAAGACCTTCCATATTACCCCGGCGGCGGCGACGCTCACCGTCTTGAAGGGCAGCGAGACGGCCTATTCCGGCACGGGCGCGGAGCAGACGGTCTCTCTCCCTGCGGGCACGTATACCTACACGGTCTGCTGCGCGGGCTACGAGACAAAGAACGGCGATGCGTTCACAGTTTCCGAGAAGGAGGCGAACGACGGCGCGACGCTTTCGGCGGTTACCGTCTCTTTGAATGAGGACGCTTCCGCGTGGGCCAGCCTCACGGTCACGAAGAGCCCCGCAGCTGCGACTGTAACGATCAAGGACGCAGCTGGTAATACAGTTGCGGAAACGAACGGCAGCTATAAGCTCCTCAAGGACGGCGCGTATACCTACACGGCCACGACCACGGAAGAGGGCTATGAGGATGCGGCGGGCAGCGTCGACCCCACTGCCGGCACGCTGACGATCGACCTTCCGAAGGTGGACTCCCTCACGGTGGATACCACCAATGCGAAGACGACCTACTTCCAGAACGAGAAGCTCAAGACGGACGGACTCGTTCTGACGGTTCACTATACGAACGCAGACGACAAGGAGATTTCTGCGGCGGACTTTGCGGCCAAGGGTGTGACGGCGGCATTTGACTCGTCAAAAGAGGGAACGGCCGATGTATTGCTTTCCTACAAGGGCAAGAGCGTTTCCTATCAGGTCGAGATTCAGGGACGGCCCGACGTGTTCCAGCAGCTTCGTCCGTACGCGACGATCACCTACGGCCACAACTCGAGCTATACCGGCAACGATGAAGAGGAGTTCGCATACGACGAAGAAGAAGGCGCGCTCCAGTCCAAGAGCCAGGGCATGGGCAACTCCCAGGTCTGGGTCTCCATCAAGCTGAACGAGAACGCGCCTGTGGGCAATATCAGCTTCCAGTACAAGACCGAATCGGAAGCAAACTTCGACTATATGTTCGTTGGCAGCTCCAGCTACACAAAGTACAATAAAACGGTCTGGACAAAAGAGAGTTTCTCGCTCCAGCCGGGTGAAGAGTTGAAGCTTACCTACAAGAAGGACGGCAGCAGCGATACCGGCAAGGACTGCGTCTGGCTCAAGGACTTCACATTTGAGCGGCTCTACACCATCGAGCTTACGACCGTTCCTTCGGACGCGAGCCTGACGCTCAAGGACGCGGCGGGCAAGACTGTCACCGGCACGAACGGCAAATACACCGTTCCCGCGGGTGATTACACCTACGAAGCTTCGGCCTTCGGCTACGAGACTGCGACGGACACGATCAAGGTCACGGACAAGGACGTTTCCAAGACCATTACGCTCCAGCAGCTTCCCGGCCAGACAGTGACATTCGATCTGGAAATCCCCGAGACGATTCCCGCAGAAGACAAAAACAGCTACACGATCACCATCAAGCAGGGTGCTGCCACCGTGCGCACGCTCGAGGGAGAAAACACCACGACGCTTCCGGCGGGTGAGTACACCTACACCATCACGCACCCGAACTGCGACGATGTGACGGGCAGCTTCACGGTATCGGGCAGCGCGGTCACGGAAACGAAGACGCTGACCCGCAAGCTCGTCTTTTCCGACTTCTTTGCTGACTGCAAGGGCATTACGGTGAAGAACGACACATCCAACCCGTGGACGCCTGTCAAGGATGCGGCCGGTAACTACATCAAATCCACGACCAGCAGCTACAAAACGCAGACAATAGCCTTCACGGTGACGGAGAATGTGAGCCTGAGCTTTGACGTGCTGCCTTACGTGTATACGGGCAACTACGTGCTCAAGGTCATCAAGAACAACGCCAGTACGGCTACGAAGGAGTTCCAGAACAGCAAGGAATGGGAACACTATTCCATCGACCTGAACGCCGGAGATACGCTGACGCTCAAGTATCAGACATATTATAACGCGTCGACATATTACGTCTATCTCAAGAACTTCAAAACGGTCAAGCTCGCAACCGTGAACTTTACCCTTGGAACCGAGGGCGCGTCCCTTGTGTTCACGAACAAGGAAACCGGCGCGACCTATGAGCCCGCAAACGGCGCAAGCTCCGTCGTGCTGCCTGCCGGTACATATACCTACACCGCCTCGAAGTTTGGTTGTGAGGGCGCGACGGGCGAGTTTACCGTTGCGGGCGGCGAGACGAAGAACATCACAGTTCCGGCGCTTACGGAACTCAAGAATGCGACGGTCACGTTCCATGTGACCCTGCCGGAGGACTGCGAAAAGCCCTACACTGTCGTGATTTGCAAGGGCGGCGAAATCGTCTATAACGAGACGATCGCAGAGGACGCGGCGGAGTCCTGCACGCTTCCGGTCGGCACGTATACCTACACCGTTTCGCACGCGAAGTGTGATGATGCGGCGGGCGAGCTTGAACTGGCGGAAGCAGGCGGAGAGATCCGCGTCACGCTGGCGCGGAAGCCCGTGTTTGAAGACTTCTTCGCAAATTGCGACGGCATCATCGCCGCAAACAGCAACGTCTACCCCTACAAGGCGGTCAAGGACGCTGCGGGCGACTATCTGATCAGTGACAGCGTGAGAAACTACGGCAAGGCGACCATCACCCTGACCGCAGAAAAGGCGCTGCGCCTGTACTTCTCCTACTATGGCTCGACAACGAGCGATGAGTATTATCCGTTCGTTGTCAAGAACGGAACAAAGACGCTGCTGGAGGCTTACGACGAGACAACGTGGAAGCCTTTCGCGACGGATCTTGCCACGGGCGACAAGCTGACGCTGACCTATGAGCAGCCGTACGTCTACGGCGATGCAAGCAACATCTTTGTCAAACTCAAGGACTTCCGCACCGAGGCGCTCTCGAAGGTTACCTTCACGCTTGGCACGGAGGGTACGGTCATCACCGTCAAGAACGCAAAGGGCGACGTGGTGACCCCCGACAAGGACGGCGGTTACACGCTTCCGGACGGCAATTACACCTACACGGCGTCGAAGTTTGGCTATAAGACGGTCGAAAACGTCGCCTTCCCGGTGGAAGGCGAGAACAAGAACATCCATGTCGAGGTACTTCAGCCGATGCCGTCGGCAGCAATCACCTTCCAGACAGACCCGGTAGATGCGGCTGTCTCCGTGACCCATGCAGCACAGGGCGCGCAGATGGCAAACGAGGACGGCTCGTATACCCTCGTTGAGGGCGAAACGTATGATTACACCGTCTCGAAGGAAAACTATGTCTCCAAGAGCGGCGCGATCACCGTCTCCGGCGACGAGACCATCACCGTCAAGCTCACCTACGCCGGTATCGGCTGGGACGGCACGACGAAGACCGAGCCAAAAAAGAGCGCGGACGGCACGTATCAGATCTCCAGCGCCGCAGAGCTCGCATGGTTCGCAGATGCGGTCAACGGCGGCAGAACGGCTCTGAACGCGGCGCTGACCGATAACATCAACCTCAACGGCAAAACATGGCCGGGCATCGGCACGGCCAGCAATCAATACACTGGTACGTTCGACGGCAAATATTTCATGGTTTCCGGTCTTGCGGGCAGCAAGGGTCTGTTCGACTTCGTCGGAGCCTGTGTGATCAAAAACCTTACCGTTTCCGGTGCGATTAAAGAAGGCACAAACATGGGTCTGCTTGCAGACGTCAGCGCAGGTACGGTAGAAAACTGCTTCACCACGGGTTCTTTGCACAGAATCAACTCCTACGGCACAACAGGCGGCCTCATCGGACGCGCAGACGCAGGTACGGTAATCCGCAACTGCGGTTCTGCTGCAAACGTCAGCTGCTCGATGAAGAGCCTGAACGCAGAGCTCAACATGGGCGGTCTGGTTGGCAACCTGTACGGCACGGTGGAAAACAGCTACGCGACCGGTACCGTCAAGGTGGAAGCGGGCAGCGGCTATACGGCGGTCGGCGGCTTCATCGGCCAGACCAAAAACACTGCGGCCATTACGAACAGCTACGCGGCAGGTACAGTTACCGGTTCTGCGGGCGGTGCGCTCGGCGCGTTCGTCGGCGTGAACAGCGGCTCGATCTCCGGCAGCTACTACCGCGAGGATGCGGCAAAAGCTGCGGTCGCGGCCGGAAGCGCAGACGGCCTCACGGCGATGACGAAGGCTGTCATGCAGAGCGATGGCTTCATCAAGGATCATCTCGGTCTGGAACGCTATCATGTCGATACCGACGGCATCAACGGCGGCTACCCGATCCACGCATGGCTGGGCGGCAAAGAAGCGGAACTGACCGAGGACGAAAAGGCAGTCACGCTCGACGTTCGCGCGCTTGTCCTCAAAGATGCAAACCAGGCGGCGCTTGTACAGGAGCTTTGCGCGCAGGTGCAGGAGGAGACAGACGAGTTTGTCGCGGAGACTTCCCTGAGTATGCTCCTTACGTACATCCGCGATGGCTGGGGCTATGACTGCGGCGTATTGACCTCGCCGGAGGACGCAAAACCCTACGTCTATCAGCAGTTCTGCAAGGAAAAAGAAGCCGAGTATCTGGAAGTACACGGCGAGCAGATCGACCTGAGCAACACCGAGGGCATTTTGACGCCCGATAACAACGGCATATACCATATCAAATCGCAGGCGCAGCTGGTGCTTGCAGCGACGGGTGAAAACGGCAGCCGGATTTCCTGGCATTCGGACAGCGACGCACTGAACGCGGAAACCGGCGCGGTCACGCGCCCCGAGGCAGGCACGATCACCGTCAAGCTCACCGCGACCGCGGCAAAGGGTACGGCAGAAAAGAGCCGCGAGATCACCGTTATTCTCTACTCTGTGAAAGCCGAGGCCGGAAACGTGCTCGGCAGCATCGAAAAAGCGCTGTCGGCAAAGGATGCGTTTGTCCAGCCCGTGCAGATCCGCGGCCACGAGACGGTAATGGACGCTGTTTCCTACTGGTTGTATGACAACGGCTATGACAACAGCATCGAGGTCGAATTTGTCAGTGCAGGCACGCTTACGACAACCTCTGTTACCGACCATTCGTACCTCGCAGAAGACGGAACCGTCACCTATTATCAGGGCGAGGGCGGCACGGACACCAAGTATGTGACCTACACCGGCGTACAGTTCAAGCTTTCCAAACTCGGCGCAGAGAAGACGGTTACGGCGAACGTGCGCATCGGCTGGGATGTGGAAAAAGCGCAGGAACTCATGCAGAAGGCGCTCGACGAGCAGCTCACATGGGAAGCCATTCGCGGCGAAAACACCAATACGGCAAAGGCCAGCACGGATAAGAGCTTTACCGGCATGGTCGTCGAGGGCAAGGTTTCTCAGAAGCTCGTTGCGCCGCAGACGGTCACAGTAGACGGCGTCACCGTCCAGATCGGCTTTACGGCGCTGCCGTACAACGCAGTCACGTATGAGTTCGTGAAGGACACGAACAGGCTCGAAATTACGCCGCGCCGCCCCGCGATGGGTCAGCCGGCAACTACCTTCGATCTGTGGCTGATCACGCTCTTCGACAACAATCTGGACGACTACACGCTCGATGCGATGATGAGCCAGGCGGACGACGAGACCAGCACGCTCAAGCTCCAAAACGCGTTCCGTATTACGGTAAAGCCCGAGACAGAAGATGCGCAGAATGTGCTGTCGCAGAATCTCAAGGATAAACTCCCCGGTCTTGTGACCAACTACTATGACTACGGCGCGAAGGTCGACCTGACGAAGCCTGTCAAGGACGATCTGCTGATCCCGAGTCTCCAGAAGATGTCTGACGCGGGCATCTTCGACTACGACTACAGTCAGATGCAGAAGTTGGAGAGCCTGACGCCCGACGTGGCAGACGTGAACGGCTATCATATCACCGTCTATCGTCCGCTGCCCGGCGAACCTGCGGCAGAAGCGAAGATCAAGGTGCAGATCTGCGAGCGTGTGAAGGTCAACGGCAAGAGCACGCCCGGCAAGGTGCTCGGCGAGACGACCCTGACGTTTACGATCGAGCCGCTGACCCAGAAGGAGATCGACGACGCGAAGGCGCTCATGACTGAGGTCACCCAGGAAGAAGTCTACTGGCAGAGCATCCGCGGCGAGAACACCGACAAGAAGCACATTACGACCGACCTCCATCCGTTCTACAAGATCGTCAAGAACGACATTGGCGGCTATGATTATCCGACGCTTGATCAGGTGAAGAACGTCGAGGGCATCTACACTGACGACTATCCCGGCTATGACCCGATGGCGTCCTACGGCGAAACATACCGCACGTTCTATTCCAGCAGACGCAACATCATCAAGTACGAAAACCTGCTGCTGACGCAGCCGGAGTACAACACCGAGGTCACGATCAAGAGCTGGCTGACCTACACGCAGTACGCCAAGTACTATGAGAAGTTTGTGAAAGACGCCGAAACTCCGGGTGGGGCGTATGAGCAGTTTGCGACGTTCTATAAGCACGAGGTTTCGACGACCGTCAAGGTCGACGGCAAGCAGAATATCGACGAGCCGGAAAAGCCGGGTACCGGAACGGACATTGGCGTGACGGTCATTGTCGATGGCCGGGACGTAGACGGCTTCGTCTCGAACAAGGAGAACCCCTATGCGTTCGAGGGCAAGGATACCGGCGACGGCATCACCGTTGCGCAGGTCATGCAGGCCTTCTTCAAAGACACCGAGTACACCTCCGATTCCTATGCCGGCTACTACGGCGGATACATTGCCGCGATCACTGACCCGAACGGCGTGAAGCTCGAGGCGGCGACGAAGGAAAGACCCTACAGCGGCTGGATGTACACCCGCAACGGGGAATATGCCGACGCGATCAACGCCGAGTTCGTGGAAGACGGCGACAAGATCTACTTCTACTACACCGTCAACTACTATCTCGAGCTCGACGAAAACAGCGACGAATACAGACAGTACAAGGCGTTGGCAGACGACGTGGCCAACAAGATCCATGCGATTCCCGACGAGATCTCGAGCGACAATGCAGAAGCGTTTGAAAAGGCCGTGACCATTGCCCGCAGTGCGTACAATGATCTGGATGCAGGCATCCGCGAGGCCATGCTCGATCCACAGGTGGCGCAAAAGCTCTTTGACGCGGAGGCAAAGCTTGCAGAATACGAGAAGAACATGGACGTCTACATCCTGCGCGGCCTCTTGCAGGAGATCACGGACGAAAAGAACGTGACCGAGAGCGAGAAGCAGTTCGTGCAGAAGGCCGAAGAACTCTACGAAGGCATGGAGCCGGAACTCAAAAAGCTTGTCACGAAAGAGGAAAGAAGAAAGCTCACAGTGGCCAGGAAGTCCCTTGCGACCAATGAGAGGGCGGCCAAAAAGGTCAGCAACCTGATCGCCTCCAAGCTCACCGGCGAGCCCGACGGCATGGGTCTGAATGACCGCAGAACGATCACATCCGTCGAGACGGCATACAATAAGCTGACGGATGCACAGAAGACCTTCATCTCCGAGGCAGAAAAGGCCACGCTGGACGCGTTCACCGCGCGCAGAGACTATCTCGATGCAAACGAAGCGGAAATGAAGGCCAACGAAAAGGCGGCCTCTGCGGTCGAAAAGCTGATCAAGGCGCTGCCGAAGGCTGAGAGGGTCGATTACACCGACAAGGCAGAGATCGAAAAAGCCCGCACAGCGTATAACGAACTGACCGACGATCAGAAGAAGCTCGTCTCGAACCTTGATACCCTGACTGCGGCGGAAGCTGCTCTTGAAAAGGCGCTCGAAGAGGTTGCCGATGACCAGTCCGCGGCGGAAATCGTCATCAAGATGATTCAGGATCTGCCCAATCCTGTTGTCTATAACCACGACGACAAGACCGATGCGGATGAGATCGGTGCGGCAAGAGCGGCCTATAATGACCTCGGCAAGGTCGGCAAGAACATCGTCGGCAAAGACAACCTCAAGCTCCTGACGAACGCGGAAAAGGCGCTCAAGAAGCTTGTTTCGCAGGACACGAAGGACGAGAAGGCAGCGGCCAAGGTCATCGCCAAGATCGAAAAGCTTCCGGCAGCAGAAGACGTGATTGTGAAGAACAAGTCTGCTATCTCGGCAGCCAGAAAGGCTTACGACAAGCTGAACGAGAACGCAAAGAAGTACGCGGATGACAGCGCAGAAGTGATTGCCAAGCTTGCAGCCTGCGAAAAGGCACTTACACAGGCAATCGAAGACGAGGATGCAGCAGAGGCGGTCGAAAAGCTCATCAAGAAGCTTCCGACGGCCAAGCGCGTGAAGGAAGACCATCGCGAGAAGGTGCAGGAGGCTCTAGATGCATTCAATATGCTGACAGAAGACCAGAAGAAGCTGGTCACCGCAAAGAACCAGCAGAAGCTCTTTGACTGCTGCGCTGCGCTCGATATCTCGGTCGACGGCGGCGATATTGATCTTGAAGCGCTCGAGCTCCAGCAGGAGGAAGCATCCCGTCAGGCTGCCATCATCGAGCAGTTCGTGCTGGCAGAGGACGAGGACGACGCTTCCCTCGAAGAGGACTTTGACGAGTCTGTCGATGAATAAGCCCGTGTGCCCCAGCATCCCCTAAGAAGCTCAGCCCCCGGCGAAAGCCGGGGGCTGATTTCGCGGTCAAGGCAAAACTGCCGAAATTATGCGTAGGGGTCGATTGAGCACATCGACCCAAGGGAAGTTAT
>ERZ835541.3347-NODE-3347-length-11249-cov-2.798195_pt1 | contig 11249 bp, 10 predicted proteins | sample MGYA00519945_ERZ835541 | MGnify/ENA primary metagenome ERZ835541 (study PRJEB31850, sample SAMEA3708780) | human gut metagenome | biome: human gut; feature: human-associated habitat; material: faeces | place: China | collected 2014 ...
GCCGTCAGCACTACACCCACCGAGGATAACAAAATCGACCGCCCCGCGACCGGCTTCGCCTCACTCCAGCGCGTGCCGAACCCGCCGTAAAACATGATAAAAATCAGTGCCACCGAGCAGACCTGTTCCGCCAGTGCAAAATTGCCGAATGGAATCTTAAAAATACCGTCCGATCCAAACAGCATTCCCAGCATAATAAAAATAAACAACGTCGGCACCCCCAGCCGCCCCGAAAGACGGCTTCCCGCGATGCAGACAAGGATAATAATCGCTACGACCAGAAGCGCAAATGAAGTTGAAATATGTATCATTCCTTTCTATGTTTAGTAGGTATCATAAATGTGGTGTTTTTATAATGATACAATATCTCTATGCCTCTTTCGTGTTAAGATTCCATTAAAAAGAGGAAATCTTACAGCGACAGATCTCCCTTCGCCCGCGCCCTCCGGTCGCGGATCGACTGGATCACCGGCACCAGGAACATTGCGACGATACCGCCCGCAAATCCATTGTTATAGAGGTTCATGCCCCCATACACGATCCCGACATTGAGCGCCACCGACGCGTGCAGAAAACCGGCTAACACGCCGCATAAAATTCCAAACTCTCCGGCGATCGGCGCCAGCGTCGTGGAAAAGAGCAGCGCCAGAAGTGCCGACGGATTCGTGATATCCCACGCCCGGACGGTACTCGCAATGCAGACGCCCGCCATGATCGGGAAAATATTCCGCAAATGTTTTCCAGTCGCACTGAATCCAACGATGGTAAAGATTCCGCCGATCGTCGGTCCATTTAGGTTTCCACCGACTGCCAGCACAAAGAAGGTCGCAAACAGACCATTGAGTCCCATGTTGAGAAGCGTCACCGCACCGCCCAATTCCAGCAGGTAATCGGTACCGCCGATTCCCGTTGTCGCAAGGAGTTTTTCATACCCTAAAAGCGTATCTTTTCCGCGCCACAGCACTGCCACCACCGACATGCCTGCAAACAGGACAAATAGCAGCCCTAAAAGCATCGCATCATTGCCGGAGGACCAGATAAGACGCGCCTCCGTCTCAATTCCAAAGGACTTAAACGTGGAGACCAGGACCGTCGCAATGATGCCAGAGGCAAATCCCACATTATAAAGGGAATATCCCTTATGGGCATAGTGGGAATGCGTCGCGAGCGGTGGAAGCACGAATCCGATACAGATTCCCACCAGAATCGTCACACAGAAGCGCTGCCAGAGCGGCAGCTCCACCACGTGCATCAGCTGTGTGATGATCGGAGACAGGCTCGTTCCGTAGATGCCGACATAAATATAGTTGGATAAGTGCATTTTATGATATTTTGCATAGAGAAATACACCCAGAAAAATCGCCCAGATATTCATCAGATTTTTTCCGAACAAAGAGAATCCAAACATCAGACAGCAGGATGTGATCGTATGCCCGTCCATCTCCATCCCAAGACTATAGACAAAGTAGATGCTGATAAGCGCCATCATCCCGGCATTGACAAACGCGGCTCCCATGCCGCCGACCGCAATATAATCGGTGATCAGGAAATCCGGTTCCCTTATGATTTCATAGATACCAGTCACAATGGAGTCAAACGGCTGTATAATCAGCCCCACTGAAATGAAATAGATCGGAATCAGTGCCAGAAGAAAGAATTTCATCTCTCTGGACAGAGATTTCACTGTAGTCATATACGCACACCTTTCAAAAAAGGGATGCAAAAAAGATTCCGCATCTTTGCACCCCCGACTGTTAACATTCTATAAAAATGGTTACTATTCTATTGTATTGGATTTTCAACTGTTTTGCAACTGATTTTTTTCTCACTGTAACCCGTTATGAAACCCGTCCGACAGAACCTGCTGCCCCCATTCTCATGTGAAATTGTTACTCTTCCTCCGGCGCACTTCCCAGCACATAACCGCGCTCTTCCAATATTTCGCGCAGCTCATCAACCACCGCCCCCAGCTCTTTACCTTCCTCGTCGATCGTGATGTCTGCGTATTTCTCAAAATACGAGATCCTCTCATGGTAGAGATCCAGAAGTGTCATGCCGTCTTTCAGCGCCACGCCGCGGTCCTTGACATCGCCGACGCGTTTTACCAGCTCGTCATAAGTAATTTTCAGATAGACAACCAGTCCGATGGATTTTAAATGTTCCATCGCTTCCTTTCCGTAGATCACGCTGCCCCCCGGTGCGATGACCGCCTGCTCGGCTTCCACCCCCGCGTTGACGCGATTCTCCACATCGAGAAATCCATCCAGTCCCTGTTCTTCGATGATCTCGCGCAGACGCTTACCTTCCTGTTCCTGAATCAGCAAATCCACATCTATAAAGGAATAGCCCAGTCTCTTTGCTAAAAGCACTCCGACCGTGCTCTTTCCTGCGGACGGCATACCAATCAGGGTTACATTATTTTTCATCTTTGGCACCTCTTCTTTTTCTTTACACTCCATCCAAATGTTCCAAGAAGCTCTGAAAGCCCATAATAGCCGCCATGCGAATACACAATCGGTTCCGCCTTTGCAAGCTCCAGGCTGCCGCGCTCGTTGAGCCACTGCTCGTCCACGCTGACACCCGTTACCTCTGCCAGAAACATATGATGTGACCCCAGTTCCTTGACTTCGGTCACCCGGCACTCGATCGCGACCGGGCTTTCGGCGATCACCGGCGCCTTCACCGTCTGCGCCGGAACCGGTGTGAGCCCTGTCTCCTTCCATTTATCCACATTCCTGCCGGAGCGGACGCCGCAGTAATCGGTCGCATACGCCATCGACTCCGTCGCCAGCTTGATGACAAACTCACCGCTCTCCCGCAGCATATGGTAAGAATAGCGCTCCGGGCGCACCGAAATGTACGCCATCGGCGGGTTCGTACAGATCGTGCCCGTCCAGGCAATCGTGATGATGTTGCTGTTTCCTTCGCAGTCCGCCACTGTGACCAGCACCGCCGGAACCGGATAAATCATATTGCCCGGCTTCCACTGGGCGCGCGGTCCCGGAGTGTTCCGGGTCTCCATCCGTTTTTTCAACTGTCCTTCCGGGTTCTGCCTTGCTCCTCCCCGGCGACGCTCTTCTGGCTTTCCAGCCGCTCTCTTCTGTGCCATCCCTATATCCTCTTAATCGTTGTCCGGGAGAAGTTTGATCCGGACCATGATCTGTTTCACCATGCTTCCTTCCGGCAGGCTCATATCATCGATATGCGTCTGTGCCGGCAGATCGCCCTCTTCCTCCAGCTCCAGGCTGATCCAGTTGTACGCTGCCTCCCGCGCATTTTCCACCGCATCCTCCAGATCCGGACCTTCCGCCTCGCAGCACTCCAAATCCGGGAAATATGCATCATACCCTTTTCCATCTTTCTTAGGCGTAAAAACCGCCGGATATACAAATGTCATGGTATCCTTCCTTTCCGTCCGACCTTCCTGCCCTGCACGAACTATCACTGGATTTTCCGTATGAAACAATCCCGTCCGCGCACTGTCACCTGATTTACTGCTCCAGTGTCACTGTCAGTGCCGGAATCAGCTGTTTCTTTCTGGAAACAACGCCCGGCAGTGTTGCCGTCTGCTTCAGCTCTTCATTTGCATCACCTACGTGGAACGCATCTGCCACAACCTGTGCCGCCCCCTGTCCAACACAGAGAAGTTCGGTCGTCTCCGTCAGGATATTCGTCAGCATGAAGAAGAGCATATCCAGACCTTCGTCCTCACGCGCCTTCTCCATAAACGGCAGCATACGGTTCTTCAGCTTTCCAAGCTCCTCTGCATTCAGGGAGTTGATCTGACCGACGCCGAAGTTTGTCTTTCCAGCTGAGAATTTCTTGAAATCCAGATACAGAATCTCTGCATCGCTCTTGCCCTTTAACTCGCTGCCTGCCTCAAACATCTGGTTTGCGAACTCATCCAGCTTGATGCCTGCCATCTCAGCCAGAGAAACCGCTGCTGCCCGATCCATCGGTGTGCAGGTCGGAGAACGGAACAGAAGCGTATCGGAGATGATCGCACTGCAGAGCAGACCTGCGATGGTCTTGTCGATCTCCAGCCCCTGTTCGCGGTACATCTGGAAGATGATTGTTGCCGTACAGCCGAGCGGCTGGTTACGGAAGAAGACCGGTCCGACTGTCTCCACAGTACCCAGACGATGGTGGTCAATCAGCTCCAGGATATTGGCATTCTCGATGCCGTCTACCGCCTGGCCGCGCTCATTGTGATCGACCAGAATCACGTTCTTGCCGCGCGCACCCAGTAAGTTACGGCGGGAAATCAGGCCTTTGTATTTGCCTTCTTTATCGAGTACCGGGAAATGACGGAAACGCTTGCTTGCCATCACATCCTTAATATCATCGATGAAATCATCTGTATCAAAGGTGATCAGCTTCTCAGTCTTCATGAAATAGCTGATCGGCATACTCTGGTTAATGAGACGGGCTGCCGTGTAGGTATCATACGGAGTTGTGATGACGGTACAGCCGCGCTCCTGTGCCAGTTTTTTGATCGTCATGGAAACGCCAGCGCCCTCACACACGATGATACAGCTTGCACCCATCTCGATCGCGCACAGCTGTGACTCATAGCGGTTGCCGAGGATAACCAGGTCGTTCTCTTCAATATAATATTCCATCATATCCGGATTAGCTGCCGCAATCAGGACTTTTCCTTTATCAAAGTACTCTTTCTCATCGCCAACAAAAATCGCGCCCTCCAGGGTCTCGATGATATTTGCATACTGGGTGCATGCTTTGGAAAGAATGCTGCTGTCGTATACATTCATATAAGAACGGGTAATATCGCCGACTGTGATCAGACCTTCCAGTATATTCTTATCGGTAACAGCCGGAAGTGTTACCAGACCATCCTCCTGCATCAGGTTCCATGCTTTTCTCAGGGAAATATTCTTGGAAACACCTGGAGTCTCGCGGATCTCAATATCCTTGACCTGCGTTTTGACGGATTTAATCAGTTTCGGCACAGCTACCTTAAAGTAATCCAGTACGAAGGTTGTCTCCGGGTTCAGTTCTCCGGCACGGCACGGTACATATTCGCCGCCCGTCTGAAGTGTTTTGAAATTCGCATAGCCGATTGCAGAACAAATCGAATCCGTATCCGGGTTTTTATGTCCAATTACAATCGTTTTCTTTGCTTTTTCTGCTGCCATTTTTTCCTCCTGATTCGCACCGTGCGCTGCAAATTCTGCCATTTTTCTTTCTATCCTCTGTTTTGATAGAGAAACCTCTGATTCATGAAACTTTTTTGTACAAAATCGCCAATTTTCATAATCTGTTTACACGGTGTTCATATTTTATTCATATCTTATTTTTATACTAAAAGCATAAAAGATTTCACTTTTCAAATTTGTTTTATAGTAATTTTGCACATAGATTTTTCATAATTGCCCCGGATGCTTGACCGCTCCGGGGTCTCCTCTTGTCTACAGCATATTTTCGTCATATCTGGACGTTTTTCTATCTCTATTTCCTTCAAACGTCCAGACCATTTACCCTGCACTCTGTCACTCAAAACAAGGCGCCTAATCTAAGATCAGTCTCGCCGCCCCATAGATACCTGCGTCATTTCCCAATGTTGCCAGGCGAACCTCGCCCTTATTCTCAGAGATCGGGGTCAATTCACGGTAATAGCGGTCAATCCAATCCGTTAAAAAAGTCCCCGCCTTTGACACGCCGCCTCCGATGACAAAAATCTCCGGATCCACGGTCATCGAAATAGTCGCCAGCGCCCATCCGAGATAATAGCACACGGTGTCCATAACCTCCAGCGCCAGTGAATCCCCAGCTTTTGCCGCATCCAGCACATCTTTTGCGGTGATCGCATCACCGTAGGCACGCATCACCGACGCATCCGGCTTTGCCACCATCTTCCGTCTCGCTTCCCTGGCGATACCGGTCGCGGACGCTACCTGTTCCAGGCAGCCGTGTCCGCCGCAGTTGCAGGTTTCTTTCTCGCCCTCGCGGATATGGATATGACCGATCTCGCCGCCCAGTCCGTGGCGTCCTGCAACGATCTTCTGATCGTGTACCACGCCGCCGCCGACACCGGTTCCCAGCGTCACCATCACGATATCATGGCAGCCCTTGCCGCCGCCCTGCCACATCTCGCCGAGCGCCGCCACATTAGCATCATTACCGGAGCGGACCGGCATTCCATCTAATAACTCACTCAAAATCTTCTGCGGGTTCAGATCGCGCCATCCTAAGTTGACGCAGACCTCCACATAGCCGTCCGGCTGCACCGGTCCCGGAAATCCCATGCCTGCGCCGATCACGGCATCCATCGGGATTCCCCGCTCGTTCAATTTCTTCCTGATCGAAGCGGCTACATCCGGAAGAATGTACGCCCCATTCTCTTCCTTGCGGCTCGGAACCTCCCACTTATAAACAAGCGTTCCGTCCGTCTCAAAAATACCAATCTTAACCGTCGTTCCGCCGACGTCTATCCCAATACATTTTTTTTCCATGTCTGGATCCCTTCCCTTACGGCTGCACTGGCAGCCTTTCTTCTATGCCCTCATCTTTTTTCTGCGCTGGCTCTTATTATACGCAATGCATCCCCGTTTTGCAAGGTTTGGAAAGCAAAATACACCTGCCTGCCGGAGAAAGGCGCATTTCTGCTTAAGCGGTACCGCATTCTTTTCTACCGACAGACAGGTGCCTGTCTTTTATCTTATTTTTTTACCAAAATCAGCATTATTTCAGGCTCTTAGCCACCTCTACCACATGCTCAACGGTAAAGCCGAACTTCTTGAACAGAAGCCCTGCCGGTGCGCTGGCGCCGAAACGTTCCATCGCGATGATCTTGCCGTCTAAGCCGGTGTACTTGTCCCAGCCGAAGCTTCCAAGCGCCTCTACTGCTACACGGCGGCGTACTTCTCTCGGAAGTACGGATTCCTTGTACTCCTCGCTCTGCTCCTCGAACAGATCCATACACGGCATGGATACAACGCGGACTTTCTGACCTTCTGCTGCCAGAGTCTCTTTTGCATGAACCGCCAGAGCTACCTCGGAACCGCTGGCAATCAGAATTAACTCCGGTGTGCCCTCGCAGTCGTCGATGATGTAGCCGCCCTTTAATGCCTCACGGCTGCTGCCTGCCATCGGCTCCAGATTCTGTCTGGTCAGCACCAGTGCGGTCGGTGTGTGCTCGGAAGTAACAGCACTGTACCAAGCTGCCTCTGTCTCGGTCGCATCACACGGGCGGAATACATGGAAGTTCGGCATCGCACGCAGCGCTGCCATCTGCTCGATCGGCTCATGGGTCGGTCCATCCTCGCCAACGCCGATGCTGTCATGCGTAAATACATAGGTCAGCGGCACGCCCATCAGTGCAGACAGTCTTGCCATCGGTTTGCAGTAATCACTGAATACAAAGAAGGTCGATACATACGCACGCAGACCGCCGTGCAGCATGATGCCATTTCCGATCGCTGCCATCGCAAGTTCGCGGACACCGAAGTGCAGGTTACGTCCAGCTCTGTCCTCCTTGGAGAAGTCGCCCGCATCCTTCATGTTGGTCTTGTTGGACGGTGCCAGGTCAGCAGAACCGCCAAACAGGTTCGGCAGAACATCCTTGATGTAGTTGATCAGGCGTCCGGAGATCGCACGGCTTGCTTCCGGTTTCTCCTGTTTTGCCCAGTTATACTATTTCCAACCTCTCCTGCCAGATCTGGCTCAAGAGTTTGGATTATCAGCCAGCCACAGTAGTCTGGCCATATCATTCTCCACGCTCGGAATGGTAGTAGGACTGTTCACGGCAATGTTCGTGGCAGACTCGATTCCAAGGAAAAAACTGATTAGCGCGGCGCTATTATCGTCAGCCGTCTTTTCGGTAATCTGCTCTTATTCGCCCTCTTTCTTCTTGTTGGTAGCATTAAGCGCCCTGAAAGGATTCCTGCTATCAGGAGCCACTTCCGTATCTCTGGCTTATATATCTGAAGAAGTTCAACCCCGGAATAAAGGAAAAATCACCGGACTCTACATTGCCGGAAACGCCTTGGGAGGAATGGGTGGACGAGTAATTTCTTCCTATCTCAGCAGTGAATTCTTGTGGCGCATCGCCTCCGTCTCAATCGGTGTATTATGTGCCATATTTGCCATATCATTCCTGATATTCAGTCCCCGTTCAGTTAATTTCAAACCCAAGCGGGAAAGTTTCAAATCATTGATCGTTTCCAACCTTCACTTGATCGTCTCCGTGAAATTGATCCCCTTCTATCTGATCGGTTCCCTCATGTTAGGGATATTCGTGAGCTTGTACAATTACCTCGGCTTTTATCTGGTAAAAGAACCGTTTAACTTCTCCCCGTACCTAATTCACTATATCTATTTCATGTACCTGTTCGGGGTATTCGGCTCGATCGCCACGGCAAAATTGACAGCATTGTACAACCATTTCAAAATACTGAAAACAATCATCGCACTTTCCGTGGCAGGATTGCTCTTGCTATACATTAACAACTTCTGGATCGTCACGCTTGGACTGGCCATTTTCACGTTTAATTTCTTCGTGGTACACGTGATCTGTAACCGAATCGTCAGCGACTACAACCTCCAAAAACGCTCGGTCACCATCTCCATCTACCTCCTGTTCTATTACATGGGGTCCAGTGTATGGGGATCAGCCACCGGAGTCGTTCTCGACCATTTCGGTTGGCAGTGGTTTATCGCCGGACTGATTCTACTCACGTTCATCCTGTACGCCATCGCTTATAAAGGCTCGAAATTGATAGAAAACGAGCAAAAGTAACCATCCGTTCCCGCCCGTACAAACCGCAGAGAGAAACTAGGTTCTATCCTAGTGAAATCGATCATCAGGTAAAGTTTCTACCGAATAGAGCTATATTCACGTGATCAAGTTATTATTATACACCTATCCGAACGTTAACATATCCTACAATTCTACAATATTTTATTATTACAATAGGAGCGGAATAGGGGAGGAATGGGAGCGGAATGGGAGCGGCTAACAATATGATAAGAATTTGATGATTATTTAATAACCATATTTTAAATTATTTTAGATTTAACAAGCCTAGAATATTCCTTCAACCACGGGTATGCAGCTTTCATACTCCCAAAATCCCAAGGGTACACACGGAGACGCCCCAAATAAAAAAAGACTGAATAACTTTTATAGCTAAACAGTCTTTTTTGGCAAAATTCTTTCAATGGCTTACGTTGAAAAGAAAAAAATCATATTATTATTAACATTACAAAGATCAACAATTCCACCCTTTCCCGCAATCCCTTATAATAGGGATATTTCAATCAAAACATCACTCCACCTCATTAATATCGATGAGATTGTTCAAAATAGCGTACACCGTAAGCCCGGAAACAGACTTAATCCCGGTTTTTCGAATAATATTTTTCCGGTGAGTAATCACGGTATGTACCGATATATGGTGCAAATCCGCAATCTCCTTGTTAATCTTCCCCTTTGCCAGGGAAATCAAAATCTCTTTCTCCCGTTCGGAGAGTTCATTCTTATCAAGCAAATCAGCCGGAGTACTCAACGCATCGATTGAATGTAGTAACTTCTGTGCAATCTTATCACCATCATCGGCAATATCAATTGTCGTGTGATATTGTTTCAGAATGTCAGGATCGATATACTGATAAACTAACGCCACGAAAGCCGTGTCCTTCACCCCTTCAAACAACTCTTCCAGATGTTGCCGTTTCTTCAATTCCACGGCCGAAGGGTTAATAACTATAATATCCGGATTCAAATGATTAATTCTTTCCAGACAATGAAAACAATCGGCAACAACCGCTACCACCTCAAACTCATTCCTCGTTTCGATCAACTTCTTCAGCCCGGTTGAAATAATCATGGACGGCTCAATAATAACAATCCTATAACTTTTATTATTGTTTTGCATACCGTTGCTCTAATTTCATTACTAAAGGAACAAGTATTTTATCCTCGATTAAAGAATGTTTGCTCAAATCCTCTTCCAAGGCAAAGATTCCGAATAACACCCGGATACGCATATCCGACAACGTGTCTCCCGGTAAATATTTCATGATGATATTCTTCAAATCATTCAATTTATCATCAATATTACTATGATTCTCCCTGAACACCCCGATCTCGTAATCTTCCGGACGAGCCCCTTTCACCATATTCGAGATATAAGGGAAGACCGTCACTTCCTCGTAATCAAAATGACGAATCACCTCATTCTTGTATTCATTGAAAAAAAGATTCAATATTTGCTGATGTTGCTGTTCGCACCCTTCAGAAATCTCTTTTAACTGCTCCTGAATAGAAAGCATCCGGTTTTCCAAGTAATAAGAATGAGAATTTTTCAAGTAAGCAATCAACTGGTCCACGTTCGCACCTATTCCCTCGATCTCTTTCTCCGTCGGCAGGTATTGCTCGTTGCTATACACGTTACAAATCATCAGGAATAACGTACACGAAACATGATTCGCCTCGCAACATTCCCGGACTGTTTTATCCCCGAATCCCAGATTTATTCCAAACCGATGTAACAGTAACAACAGTGAATAATCAGCATGAATGACGTCCGCCAGTTTCATATCTGCGGAAAATAGATGTGAATTCATATCCTTATTTTTACCGCAAATATTGAAAATAATTGACTCAACACCAAGTTTATTCATTAGTTTATAGAATTATTTATGATATTTCAAGTTTTCAAAATTACAAATACATCATGAAAACCCACATCCTCAAAATCGGGTAAAAACACGCTGTCCACTCCCCAATTATAGGGAGTGGACAGCGCGTTAAATTTTACTTTTCAACTATACCAAATACCGATTATTTGTCTCTCCTGCCTGTATCGGGTAAACCAACACGAAACTATTGGATTGGAAATACTTGTTCAAATAATTGGGAATCCTACTCATATTTGCATGATAAGACAGCCGTTCCCGACGACTCATCACCACCCACAAAGTATCGTCACTCTTTATTTCCCGGGACATAATCAAGAAATCATCCCAATCATCAAAGGACGAAAATTCTGCCTCGATCGGCCTTTTTTTATATATCTCCTTCAAGTACATTGTCGTGTCTTCTGATGCATAGAACACAGCCTTCGCACCCGAATTGTGGATAATATTCCATACTTTATTCACCCACATCGGGAAACCGTCCTCTTTTTCCGCCCGGGCCGGCACCACCACCAGATGACGTTTCACCGTGGCAATAGGTTGTATGGGGCGATAAATTAACGTGGTCACGTTACTCTGTCCCAAAATCG
>ERZ835541.3348-NODE-3348-length-11238-cov-3.259412_pt1 | contig 11238 bp, 1 predicted proteins | sample MGYA00519945_ERZ835541 | MGnify/ENA primary metagenome ERZ835541 (study PRJEB31850, sample SAMEA3708780) | human gut metagenome | biome: human gut; feature: human-associated habitat; material: faeces | place: China | collected 2014 ...
ATCCCCGCCGCGCCGTGTCAAGTGCGGAGAAATGGGAAAAAGTGTTCCCCGCAGCCATGCGGCTGCGGGGAACGGAAGGTGGGGTGAAACGGTTAGCTTATGCGTTTGCCTTGACGTAGCGCATGAGGATGGCAGCCGCCTGCTCGCGGGCCGCAAGGCCCTGCGGGGCAAGATAGGTGCCGTCCGCTTCCTTCGAGCCGGTAACGAGGCCCGTGGAAACGGCCCATGCCATGGCGTCTCTGGCGTAGGTGCTGATGGCTTCCGCATCGGGATAGCCGCTCAGCACGTCCACCTCGGGCGCTTCGGCCTTGGCATAGCGGAAGAAGATCGCAGCCAGCTGCTCGCGGGTGACCGGCTCGGACGGGGCGAACTTGTTGCCGCCGACGCCGTTGACGATGCCGTTTGCGGCGGCCCAGGCGATTGCATCGGAGTACCACTGGCCGTCAGCCACATCCGTGAAGCCGGACGGAGCGTCGACAGCCGGGCTGCCCGCCATGCGGTAGAGCACAGTGACGAGCATGGCGCGCGTCAGGGTGTCCTTCGGTGCAAACGTCGTAGAGGTCGTGCCGACCATGAGGCCGTTCTCGATCACGAAGCAGATGCCTTCCTTCGCCCAATCCGTCGGGATGTCGGTGTAGGCAGCGCACTTGTGGCCGAGGGCCGGTGTCTCGCTGTCCACATAGCTGTCGCCGCAGCGGCTGCAGGTGTGGGTCGTGTAGCCCGCCTCGTCCAGCGTCGGCTCGGTGACGACGGCCTGATAATCATGGCCGAGAGGGGCGGTGATCTCCGTGATGACGCTGTAGTCGCAGTGCTTGCAGGACTCGCGGACAAAGCCGTAGCCGAGGCAGGTGGCCGGGACGGTCTCCGTCTCGCAGTCATGGCCGGCAGCGTCCACATAGTCCGCAACATAGCTGTCGCCGCAGACGGAGCAGGTGTAGGTGGTGTAGCCCATCTTGTCGCAGGTCGGGGCAGTCACGACGGCTTCATAGCTGTGGCCGGTGGCCGGGACGATGGAATCGACGTAGCTGTCGCCGCAGACGGAGCAGGTATGTGTGGTGTAACCGTTGTTCGTGCAGGTCGGAGCCGTCACAACGGCTTCGTAGGTGTGGTCCGCCTTTGCCAGAGCAACGTCATAGCTGTCACCGCAGTGCGAGCAGGTGAAGGTCTTGACGCCCTCTGCCGTGCAGGTCGGCACGCGGGTGATCTGCCAGACATAGTCATGGCCGGTGGCCGGAACGATGGTGTCGATGTAGCTGTCGCCGCAGACGGAGCAGGTATGCGTGGTGTAACCGGCGGCGGTGCAGGTCGGGGCAGTGACGGTATCCTCATAGCTGTGGCCGGTAGCCGGAACAATGGAATCAACGTAGCTGTGGCCGCAGACGCTGCACAGATGCGTGGTATAACCGGCGGCGGTGCAGGTCGGGGCAGTCACGGTGAGCGTGTACTGATGACCGGCAGCGTCGACATAGTTGTCGCGGTAGCTGTCGCCGCAGACGGAGCAGACGTGGTTCGTGTAGCCGTCCTTCTCGCAGGTCGGGGCAACGACCGATTCCTCGTAGCTGTGGCCGGTGGCCGGGACAAAGTCTGCCTTGAGCTCATCGCCGCAGGCGGTGCAGGTGTAGATCGTGTAGCCCTGCTCGGTGCAGGTCGGGGCGACAACGGTCGTCTTCTCCAGCGTATGCTCGCTCTGGCCCTCAGCCAGCTTCTGCCAGACAAGGATGGGATAGCCGCCGTTGACCTTCTGCATGCAGGTGCCGTCAGCCTTGAAGGAAGCGCCGAGCTTCGTGACGAAGTCGGAGGCCTTCATGGCCTCTGCCGTCATCTCTGCGAAGACGGACGGATCGTGCATTGTGGAATAGTTCATCTTGCCGAGACCTTCGAGGCCGCAGGCGAGGTAGTAGACGTTTTCCACTTCGAGGTAGCTGTCCGTGGAATAATCCGCATGCATCAGACCGATCGCCGCACCGGCGTTGATCGTCTTCAGACCAAGGTCGGTCACGGTGCCGACATTGTAGCAGTTGTGAACGTAGCTCTGCTCATAGGTTCTCGAGGAGCTGGCGTCGAGCTTGCCGACCAGACCGCCGATGCCGCAGTAGTTCTTGTCGCTGTGGCCGGTGATCGAGCCGGAGTTGTAGCTGTCGACGATGTAGCTCGGGCCGTTCGCGGCGTCGGAGCCGCTGCCGACCGAGCCGACGAGGCCGCCGACATAGCAGTCGCCGGTGACGGCACCGGTGTTATAGCAGCGCGTAAGCGTCGAGCCGTAGCCCATCTCGCCAAACAGACCGCCGATGCCCTGATTGCCGCCGTTGTAGGCTGCAAGGCCGATCGTGCCGGTGTTGTAGGAGTCGACCGTCTTCGTGGACTTTACGGCGCCGCCAAAGCCGCCGATCTTCGTGCGGCCGGTGATCGCACCGTTGTTCACGCAGGAGGTGTAGGTCGTCGTCTCACTCTTGGCCGCGAAGCCGGAGACATAGTCGCCGTCCGTGGTCACGGTGCCGTTGTTGACGCAGCGCAGGAAGTCTGCATTCTTCACCGTACCGGCAAAGCCGCCGACATAGCTCCACGGATAGGGGGCAGAGCCCTTCTTCGCGGTGACGGCAACGTTCGTCGTGATATCGGTGAAGGAAACATATTCCGCACCGCCAACGAGGCCGCCGGAGTAAGCGAAGGAGTTGCGGTAGTTTTCGGTGATGTCCAGCTTGCCGGAGAGCATCAGGTTCTTGATCTCCGCCTTCTTGTCGGCCGTGCCCTTGACATAGCCGAAGAGGCCGAGGTACGGAGCGCCGATTGACTTGTCATCGGAATCGAAGGTGATGCTCATGCCGGTGATGCTGTGGCCGTCGCCGTCAAAATTACCGGTGAACGGCTGCTTCAGGGAGCCGATCGGGGTCCAGCTTTCAACGCTCGTCAGGTCGATGTTGGCCGTCAGCTTGCCGCTGATGCCGGTCTCACCGCTGTTGACCTTGCTCGCGAACCAAAGCAGCTGGCTGGCGTTGCCGATGAGGTAGACACCGTCTTCATCCTGGCTGGGCAGGACGTCGAGCTCGAGCTTGGCCGTCTTCGTCTTCAGGCCGTAGTTGGCGCTGTCGAAGCCGTAGGTGTAAGAGAGGATGATGGAGGTCTGACCCTGTTCGATGGGGCCTTCCTGCCAGGTCACATAGTTCGTGATATCCCGCTCGAGACCGTTGGCCAGCTTGGCAACGACCTTCATGCCGGAGGCATCGAACGTCTCGCCGGCCTTATAGGTCATCTTCTCCGGGCTTTCCGTGACCTCAATGGACAGAATCTTCGAGGTGATGGCCATCATGTAGCAGGAGTCGTTCTTGTAGTAGATCGTGCCGGTGCTGTCTGCGATGGTGGAGCAGATACAGTACTGTGCCAGCGGAGCCTGCGGCGTGAAGATCTCGCTGTAGCCGGAATCCGTGGCCGTCTTCGGCTCGGTCTGGCCCGGGCGATCCATCAGGACGGAAATGCCGCCGGGGGTGTAGTTGTAGGGGAGGTAGATGAAGACATAGCCGTCGCCCGCGCCGTCGCCGTCGAAGTCCTTGTCGACATAGGCCGTGGAGACCATGGCCGAGGTCTGCGGATAGCCGATGATGCCGTAGGAATAGGCATAGCTCATTTCGCCAGTTGCAGTATCCAGATCAATGACCTCGATGCAGTGGCCGCCGTTCTGGGAGAACTGGCCCTTGCTGCCGGAAACGCCGAGGTAGATGCGCCCGTTGTAGACGGACGGCGTGCAGGTGGACATGATGGCACCGGGCTTTTCCTCACTGGTGTAGCCCTCGGCGTCCTTGAGCGCCAGAGACTTGAAGTCCGTGATCTTGCCGGTTTCCCAGTCGATGGCGGCATTGTAGATGTAGCCGCCCTTGGACGTGAAGAACACGCGGTCAGAATCCGGGTCGTGGGAAACGTTGGAGCGGATATCACCCTTGCAGCCGTAGTGGGAGTCGAGCAGCTTGCCTGTCAGGCGGTCGAAGACCAGCAGGGCGGAGGTGTTGATATAGTCGCCCTCGCCGGAGCCATCGTCCGTGCCGACGATGCAGAGGTTATCCGTCACATAAGCGCCTGCCCAGTAGAAGCCGCCGACGCAGGCATAGGACCAGGAGGCGAGCTTGGCTTCATCCGTCTTCATCGGGTCCTCGTCCGTCACGGAGATGGCAACGAAGTTGCCGGGCTTGCTCTCGCCGTTCCAGAAGCCGACATAGATGTAGCCGTCGTGGTATGTCGGGGAGGTATTGGGCTGGCCGCCGAGCGGATCGGTGTAGATCCACAGGGATTCGAGCGTCTTGGCGTTGAAGGCCTGGATCTTGCCGCCGGACAGGCCGACAAAGATCATGCCGTCGGCATAGGTTGCCGGGTTGATGGAGAAGCTGGAGGTACCTGCCATCGTGCCCTCTGCGAGCACCTTGCCGGTGTTGACGTCGAGGCGCTTGATGGTGCTGCCGGTGTAGGTGATGAGGTCACCGTCCACCAGAATGGGGGAGCCGGGAGCGGCCGCCCAGCCTGTGCCGTACTTCGCAGCCCACAGCAGCTCACTGTCCTCACTTGTGTAGGGCGTGGGGGCGTTCGTGATGCCAAGGTGATTGCTGCCGTTGCGGAAGTTAGGCCATTCGGCGGGGAGATCCTTGACAAGGGTCGTGTTCTCTTCGGCTGCGGTCAGCGTGATCTTGAGCACTGGCTCGGCCGCGCTGGCAGTCAGGCTGCCCGACTTGCCGACATAGCCCTTTGCCGTTGCGACATAGGTGTAGGCCGCGCCGTCCATCAGGGCATAATCGCCGTTTTCATCCGGATAGATGCTGGTGTTGAACGAGTCATACAGGACCAGCAGGGCGTTCTCCGGGTCAAGCTCTGCACGCACCTTGCAGATGGCGTGCTTCGTTGCCTTGACGGTGTAGGAGGTCGACAGGCCGTCCGCATTGGAGACGACGACGGTCATGACGTTCTCGCCGTCCTGCAGGGTCCATTCGCCGGACTCCGCGCCGTTGTAGGTCACGGTGTAGCCGTCCTGATATGGCGTGGCGCTGAGCGTGATGGAATCTGCCGTCGTGTCGATGGTGTATTCCGCCGTGCGGTGCGAGAACGTCTCGTTCATGCGCGCGCCGGTCACGTTCAGGGCAGACAGGGTCGGAGTGCGGAACGAGGTGAGCGTGTAGGTCTGCGTATTGCCGTCAACGCCGACCGTCAGGGTGACGGTGTTCGGCTTGGCATCGCGGCTGAAGTTCGCCAGGCTCTGGCCGGAGGTCTTGCCGGACGTAATGGCCGTGGACTGGGTTTTGCCGTTATACAGATTCGTCCACTCGGCCTTGATGGTGGAGCCTTCCGGGGCATTTTCGGACAGCGTGGCCCACAGGAAGGCGCTGAAGCCGTCTGCATCGGGGACTGCAACCTGATATTCGGCCGTCTTACCGTCGAATTCCGGCGTGAAGGCATAGTCACCGGAACCGTTATAAGCGGTCAGGCGGAGCGCGGACAGGTAGGCGATCTTCTCACCGCAGCGGCTGCAGATGCCGTCTTCGCCGACATTGTGGCCGAGAGCCGGAATCTCTTCCGCCTTCGTCTCGCCGCAGGCCGTGCAGGTGTAGGTCTTGGAACCGGCCTCGGTGCAGGTCGCGTCGACCGTTGCGGTCACTTTAAACGTGTGCTCGCTCTGGCCTTCGCCCAGCTGCTGCCAGGTGAGGACGGGGTAGCCGCTGTTGACCTTCTGCATGCAGGTGCCGTCAGCCTTGAAGGAAGCGCCGAGCTTCGTGACGAAGTCGGAGGCCTTCATGGCCTCTGCCGTCATCTCTGCGAAGACGGACGGATCGTGCATTGTGGAATAGTTCATCTTGCCGAGACCTTCGAGGCCGCAGGCGAGGTAGTAGACGTTTTCCACTTCGAGGTAGCTGTCCGTGGAATAATCCGCATGCATCAGACCGATCGCCGCACCGGCGTTGATCGTCTTCAGACCAAGGTCGGTCACGGTGCCGACATTGTAGCAGTTGTGAACGTAGCTCTGCTCATAGGTTCTCGAGGAGCTGGCGTCGAGCTTGCCGACCAGACCGCCGATGCCGCAGTAGTTCTTGTCGCTGTGGCCGGTGATCGAGCCGGAGTTGTAGCTGTCGACGATGTAGCTCGGGCCGTTCGCGGCGTCGGAGCCGCTGCCGACCGAGCCGACGAGGCCGCCGACATAGCAGTCGCCGGTGACGGCACCGGTGTTATAGCAGCGCGTAAGCGTCGAGCCGTAGCCCATCTCGCCAAACAGACCGCCGATGCCCTGATTGCCGCCGTTGTAGGCTGCAAGGCCGATCGTGCCGGTGTTGTAGGAGTCGACCGTCTTCGTGGACTTTACGGCGCCGCCAAAGCCGCCGATCTTCGTGCGGCCGGTGATCGCACCGTTGTTCACGCAGGAGGTGTAGGTCGTCGTCTCACTCTTGGCCGCGAAGCCGGAGACATAGTCGCCGTCCGTGGTCACGGTGCCGTTGTTGACGCAGCGCAGGAAGTCTGCATTCTTCACCGTACCGGCAAAGCCGCCGACATAGCTCCACGGATAGGGGGCAGAGCCCTTCTTCGCGGTGACGGCAACGTTCGTCGTGATATCGGTGAAGGAAACATATTCCGCACCGCCAACGAGGCCGCCGGAGTAAGCGAAGGAGTTGCGGTAGTTTTCGGTGATGTCCAGCTTGCCGGAGAGCATCAGGTTCTTGATCTCCGCCTTCTTGTCGGCCGTGCCCTTGACATAGCCGAAGAGGCCGAGGTACGGAGCGCCGACAGATTTGTCATTGGAATCGAAGGTGATGCTCATGCCGGTGATGCTGTGGCCGTCGCCGTCAAAGCTGCCGGTGAACGGCTGCTTCTGGGAGCCCATCGGGGTCCACGCTTCGGTCAGCTCGATATTGGCAGTCAGCTTGCCGCTGATGGCGGTATCGCCGCCGTTGACCTTCGCTGCGAACCACTGCAGCTGCTTCTCGCTGGCGATGCCGTAGACGCCGCTTTCGTCCTGCGTGGGGATCGCGGGGTCCTTTTCACCGCAGCGGATGCAGGCACCGTCTGCGCCGAAGGTGTGGCCGAGGGCCGGAAGCTCTTCCGTGCGGGTCTCGCCGTGCACGCTGCAGGAGAACGTCTTGACACCGGCCGTCGTGCAGGTGGGCTCCGTCGTGACGACGCCTTCGTCCCACTGGCAGGGCTGAGGTGCCTCGCTCGTGAGAACGACCTTCGCCGTTGCGGGGGCGTAGCAGGCGTTCTCCGTGCCGTAGTTCGGGTCATAGCCCAGCAGGTAATAGGTACCGGCCTTCAGCGAGGCCGTGTCGAGCGTGTAGCTGCTGCCTTCGCTCGTAAGCTCCTGCTGCTGTTCCCAGTTTTCATTGTAGAGCTTCACATTGAGACCGGTGATCGGCTCAAAGGACTCCGTGCCGCCGTCGGACACGGACTTGGTGTCATACTTCTGCGTTTCGAATGTGATCTTTTCACCGACCTTGGCGGTGTAGTCGTCCTTGTCAAAGCGGGCGAATGCGCCGTAGGTCCAGAAGCTCCAGTTGGAGAACATGGCCAGATCGATCGTGTCGTTGTCGGACAGCAGAATGTAGTCTGCCGTGGAGCCCCAGCCCGCAGACATCAGGGGATAGACGTGGTTGCGGTAGTACATGAGGTTCTCGTCATGGCCCCAGAAGTTCTGCATGTACATGGACGTGGCGCTGCCGGAGATGAGCAGCGCATTCAGCGTATCCTCATAGGAGCCGCCGAGCATGTCATTCACGCCTTCGCCGCTGCCGGTGAATTCCAGCAGGCCGGATGTGCCCTTGCCGCAGTCCTTCTCGGCCACGCCGAGGTAGTAGCGCTCGAGCATATAGATGTAGAGGTGCAGGAGCGTCGGGCGCTGCACGATCTCGTTGTCCGTATAGCTTCCGGAGCCGTTCTCCGTGTGGTAACGGTTAAAATCGTCCAGACCGTACAGGGACAGAGGGAAGTACGGGACCTTGACCTCCAGATGCGACAGGATGGTGCCGCCGTCGTCCTTGCCGATGATCGGTGCGCCGTCGCTCGAGATGGTCACATAGACGGTGACGGAGGCCTGGTCGGTCTCGTCATAGCCGTACTGGTTCTTGCCGCCGTCCTCCACAGCCTCGACCGTGATGGGAACGACAACCTCAGCACTGCCGCCGCCCGTGCAGGTAGCGGTAATGCCGATGCGGAATTCCCCTGCCTCGGCAGAGGTGAACTGCAGCGTATTGTCCTTGATATAGACCTTATCGCCGTAATCCGCCTTCAGCGCGAAGCTGAGAGCGTGCCCGTTCGGGTCGGTGAACACCGTTCCGAGCGGGAGTTGGTACAGTGCGCCGACCTTGACGGGATCGGGCGCCGGGGTACTTGCCGTGATGTCGCAGTCCGCCGCGAAGACCGCGGGAACCATCGACAGAAGCATGGCAAGCACCAGCAGGATGCTCAGGATTCTTTTCATGCTGCTTTCCTTTCTTTTGGGGAAGCCATTGAGGATACGATTAGTGGCTTCCCGATTTTATTTATCCTTAGACCGTGTTCGGTCCAAAAGATCAGCGCAAAGCCCAACGGGCGGGCCGCAAAAAAACAGCCTGACAGGAAACTACATGGGAGCCATGGAGTTTTTGGCAAGCTGCTGCATCGTGGGGCGGGTCGGCGGCACCCGACCCGCCCACAGGAGGAGAACACCCGGTCATGCGCAGCGGGAACGCATCCGCTGCCCCGAATCGGGTACAAAAAAACGGCTGAAAGGATAGATAGACTATCCCCTCAACCGATTCGGGCAAAGTAATGCATCACAGTAGGTCTTCTGGGTCGCGCATCCGGGAGCAAAGCCCCCACGGCCGCTGCTCTGCCTTCTCAGGGTTCCCCAATGACCGGCTTTCGCCGACGGGCAGCGGACTCAACGCTCACAGCGACGGTTATCCCAGAGGCGCAGCGCGCCTCCCTCGGGGTATTATCCCCGTTCCCTTGTTTACCCGTATGCCTGACGGGGTCGCCCCGCGCCGTTGCGTACATACGGTCTCTGCAAGCAGAATATTCAGTTCATGCCGCACGGACTTCGTGCGGACTACTTTGATTATAGACCATGCGGGCGCGCCTGTCAAGCACCGAAATCCGTATTTTTTTAGCGAATGCGAAAACACACACCGGAACGGGCTTGACAAAAAAATCGGCCCTTGTTATACTGAGAGCAATGGAAGCTTCAAGTGCTTCCGCTGCCGTCCGGGCAGCGGGAGAGGATAGGGAACCGGGTGAGAATCCCGGACGGTACCGCCGCTGTATGCGCGGAGGCCGCGTGCAGGGCGAAAGCCGGTCATTGGGAAACCCTGAGAAGGCGCGCGCGGCCGTCGAGGCGTGAGTCAGAAGACCTGCTTGGGGAGGCTCTGCCCGCATGGTGCGGGAAACGGGGCATATTGTTGTGCGCAAATGCGGACGCTGCAACGATTGTTGCAGTGTCCTTTTTTTCTGGGGGTCGTGCCATGAGACGGAAAACAATCTGGGGCCGGGTCTGCACGGCCGTGCTGATCCTTTCGCTTCTGGCCGGTGCGGTGGCTGTCGTGTTTACGGGCGGACGGGTGCGCCCGCCCGATCCGCTGCCGGAGCAGGCGCAGGTCCTGCGGCCGGACCGACAGGAGCGCGGCGGCAGCGGCGGCACATCGGACGACGTGCCCCTCACGCAGTCCCCGGAGCCGACGGAGCCGTCCGAAGAGCCGGACGAGACGGAAACGGCCGAGCCATCCACGGAGCCGGACGAGCCGACGGATGCGACGTCCGCCACGCAGACGACACAGACGCCCGAGCCGAGCGAGGAGCCGACGCGCAGCACCGGCGGCGGAACGGAGCCGACGGAGGAGCCGGGTCCTGCCCCCACGGAGGCCCCCGGCCCCGAGGAGCCGCATATCGTGACGGACCTTGTCAGCCGCGTCTGGCGCTCCGGCGAGCTGGACGGCGATACGCTGCGGTTTTATGCCTATGCTGCGGGCAGCGGAGACCTGAGCCTGCGGGTATATTATAAGGAGTCCGGCTCCACCGCAAACAACGGCACGCGCCTGCTGCCGGCGGACGACCGGAACTTCTCCGTCCGCCTTACCTTAAATCAGTCCTATACCTTCTCCTTATATTTATATCGCGACGGCCGCCGCATCGGCGATGCCGCGGTCTACTATGTTTCCTATCGCGCAAGGCTTGCAGACGACGATCAGCCCGAGATCGGCGATGCGCCGCCCGTCATCACGACGAGCCGCGACGGCCGGACCGATCCCGTCTCCGTGCAGACGATGACGTTCGTCGTCTGGGCGAGGACGGGCACGGACGGTTCACCGATCTACACGAGCCATCTGCAGGTCTCGATGGACGGCGAACTGCTGACGAACCCGACCGGCAGCGCCGCGTCCGGCTATGAATATGTGCTGCGCTTCTCCGCGCCGCTCGTCGGCGATGAGCGGGAATACACGCTGCGCATCCTTGCGTGGGACGATGCCGGAAATTCCGCCATGCGCACCGTGAAGATCGTCTATCAGACGGTCTCGGAGGGCGACGACATCGGTGAGGCGACCATCCGCATCGACGCCACGACCGTCGGCCTCGGAATCGTCGACGAGGAGACCGTCCGCATCAAACAGGGCGACACGGCCGCGCAGACCGTGCTGCAGATGCTGGAGGACTGCGGCTATGAGGCAGGCTATGACGGCCTTGCGGAAAAGAACGGCGGCTTTTACCTTATGCGCCTGACGCGCGGCGACCTGCTGTATCGCGCGCAGGTGCCGGAGCGCCTCTGGACACTCATCCAGCGCGACGGCATCTCACTGACGGGTGCGCCCGGCCGCGACAGCCTCGGCCAGCACGACTACACCTGGGGCGCGGGCTGGATGTATGATGTCAACGGCTATTACCCCGGCAAGGGCCTGTCGGAATGGATGCTCGGCGACGGCGACGTGCTGACGCTGCGCTTCACGCTGGCCTGGGGCAAGGATATCGACGGCTTCGGCGCGACGGGCGGCGGCTACGGCGTGCTGTCCAGCTACTGCTATGTCTGGCGCGACGGGCAGGAGATCCCGCTTGGCCACGACTGGCAGGAGACGGCCCGCGTCGAGCCGACGGAGACGGAGGACGGCTATGCGGACTATGTCTGCACGAAGTGCGCCGAGACGCGCCGCGACGTCCTGCCGAGGACCGGAACGGTCGACCCGACGGTTCCCACGGAGCCGACCGATCCGACCGATCCGACCGATCCGACCGATCCGACCGATCCGACCGATC
>ERZ835541.3356-NODE-3356-length-11206-cov-3.166263_pt1 | contig 11206 bp, 10 predicted proteins | sample MGYA00519945_ERZ835541 | MGnify/ENA primary metagenome ERZ835541 (study PRJEB31850, sample SAMEA3708780) | human gut metagenome | biome: human gut; feature: human-associated habitat; material: faeces | place: China | collected 2014 ...
AAATTCGTGCTGTGAAGCTTAGGCATCATGGTCTGCATCTGGGCACCATAGAGCATTCCCATGAGTATAGTCTCTATAACATCATCGTAGTGATGACCAAGCGCAATCTTGTTACACCCAAGCTCCTTCGCCTTGCTGTATAAATATCCGCGCCGCATTCTCGCGCAGAGATAGCAGGGCGATTTTTCGACGTTGTAGACAGAGCCAAAGATATCAGACTCGAAAATCTGCGCCGGGATGCCAAGTTTCCGCAAATTATCCTCGATGATTTGCCGGTTCGCGGGGCTGTAGCCCGGATCCATGACGAGGAACCTGACCTCGAACGGGAATTTATTGTGAAGCTTCAGCTCCTGAAATAATTTGGCCATCAGCATCGAGTCCTTGCCGCCCGAGATGCAGACGGCAATGCAGTCTCCGGGCTTCACAAGCTCATACTGCCGGACAGCCTTCGTGAAGTTGCACCAGATCTTTTCCCGGAAGCGCTTGCGAAGGCTCGTCTCGACGCGCGTTTTGATCTCTTCGTCGTTCTGCCGCGCCATCTGCTCGCGCAGCCACGCAAGGTACCCGCCCGTCAGGCTGTACGCGTCATAGCCCTCCTCGCACAACGCTTCTGCTGCCGGAATGCTTGCCTCGCCGTGCGCGCAGTAGAGAATCAGCTTCTTGCCCGGGTGCTCGGCTGCAAACGAAGAGAGGTCTTCCGGCAGAACGGGGATGGCGCCGGGGAGCATGCCGTAGGCCCTTGTTTCCTCCGAGCGCATGTCGATGAGAAGGTATGTAGTTTGTTCCAGCTTCGCAAGCTCCTGTACGGTCAGCTCCATGGCACGCTCCTTCGCCGCGGGCGCGGCTTTCATTCAGAATCGTCCCAATTTTAGCCGGAAGCGGACGCTTTGTCAATCAAAAGACGCAAAAATCCCCGGTACACAAAGAGGAAGGGTGTTTGTGTACCGGGGATGCCGGGGGACAAATTTACTTGGCAAGTTCTCCGCCGAGCTTGCGGCAGGCCTCCAGCGCGTCGTCGTCGGGCGCTTCGCAGCAGGTGACGCTCTGGCAGACAAGGTTCAGGCCACTATTTTTGCAGTCCTCTTCCCACGTGCGCATCCACTCGCCGTCGCCCCAGCCGTAGGAGCCGAAGAGTGCCGCGTCCTTGCCGGAGAGGGAGCTCTTGACCGCGTCGAACATCGGGGCAAACTCGGTCTCCTCGAGCTCTTCCGCGCCCATCGCGGGGCAGCCGAAGGCGATGGCGTCGAAGCCTGCGAGTTTGGCGCTATCGGCCTGCTCGGAGGTGAAGAGCTCCGCCTCCGCGCCCGCGGCCTTCATGCCCTCGAGCACTGCGTTTGCCATGGATTCCGTATTGCCTGTGCCGCTCCAAAATACAACAGCTGTCTTTTTCATGTTGGTTGTTCCTTTCTGATTTAAAAAATCATGCCCGCTTCAGCCTGCCACGGTCAGCGCCTCGAGACTTGCGCCCGAGCGCCAGCTGCGGCAGTAGATATCGGTACACTTTTTATATTTTGCGAAGGCCGCGCGCGCGTATGCCTCGTCTCCGTAGACCTTCCAGAGGCCGGAGAGCTTGTAGTTCTGCGCGTGGTTTTCAATAAAGCCCTGCACGTCCTCGGGCGGATAACTGAGAAAGAGCCCAATCTCGTGCGGAAATTCGTCGCCCTGAAAGCGCCGGATGAGATTGACGATGCACCGCTCGGGGCTTTCATCGAGATACCCCGCGTTTCCAAGCGTCCTGCGCGCCAGCTCGTTTTTTAAATCGATCTTAAGCCGTGCCGGGCGGTAGAGGTACAAAAGCGCGTTGCCGTCTCGAAAGCGCAGCGGAATGAGGCACAGGCCCTTTTCCCGCAGGCGCTGGTTGAGATCGCGGATCTGCGCGAGCAGCGCCTTTTTGTCGGTGCAGGCCGCACGGAAGAGGCTTCCGGTCTTGAGACCAGCCAGCGTGGGCGCGCATTGGCGTACGACAAGTTCTTCCGGCATGTTACGCCATGCTCCCTACGTGCTTCTCGAGAATTCCGCGCAGGGCGGAAAGAGAGCTGGTGTGGCAGCGCTCAATGACGGTGCTGCCGCCCTTGAGCTCGCTCATCGCGCCCTGCACCATCTTGTGCGACATCGTGTTTGTGAAGAAAATCATTAAGTCGGGGCTTCCCATTTTTTTACGGAGGCCGCCGCTGGGCTTGGTGAAAATTTTGCTCTGACACTGATAGCTGTCACACAGGTCCTTGTAGCGGCGCTCCATACATTCGTTGCCGCCGAGAATGACGATGCTCATAAGCTGCTCCTTTCGTTGGTTAGAGTAGTTTAACCATTTGAGTGAAAATCATGCGTCCGCGGACGCACTGGAAAAATGTTTTGGTTTGATGGCTCGAACTTAAGTTAGACTCATCTAACTTGATGCCATCATACCAGCTTTTGTCCTACTTGTCAAGTATGTTTTTCCGCGCCATCTGTAACGAAACTGTAAAACAACGCCGGAAGAACTTGACGATGGGCGCGCACAGCACTAAAATGGGGGGAAGTCAGAGATTTTCACCAATTTTGGGATGAATTTTTTAGCAGGCTCCGGTGTTCCGGGGCAGAAAAGGAACGTTTATATGCAGCAGCTACCGCAATCTCAGGACTCCGCGCCCCTTCGCGGCCTGAGCACCCAACAGGCAGAGGCTCTGCGCGCGCAGGGCCTTTCCAATCAGCAAAGCGACACTGGCGGAAAGACGGCCGGGGAGATCATCCGCTCGAACGCGCTTACGTTTTTTAACCTGATTTTTGTCGTCATCGCGGTGCTTTTGTGCCTCGTGGGCTCGTACCGCAACCTGACGTTTTTGCCGGTCGTTATCGGAAATACACTCATCGGCATTTTTCAGGAGCTGCGCGCCAAGCACATTTTGGATAAGATGAGCCTGCTCCACGCGCCGCATGCCGTTGCGCTCAGAGACGGTATGGAGCAGAAGCTTGCGGCAAACGATCTGGTGCGGGGCGATATTGTTGTTTTGTCGGCGGGGGATCAGATCCCGGCGGACGCAACAGTTTTGCAGGGTTCCGTGCAGGTCAATGAGGCGCTTCTCACGGGCGAGAGCGACGAAATTGAAAAAGAACCCGGAAGCGAGCTCCTGTCCGGCAGCTTCGTTGTGGCAGGACGGTGCTATGCGCGGCTCGACAAGGTCGGGGACGAATCGTACATCGCGAAGCTCACGCGCGAGGCCAAGGCTGTCCAGACCGGGGAGCAGTCGGAAATGATCCGCGCGATCAACCGGATCGTTAAATGGATCGGCTTTACGATCGTGCCGATCGGCGTGATTCTGTTTGCACAGAGCTATTTCTATTCCGGCGAGACGCTGCAAAAAAGCGTCGTCTCCGCGATTGCCGCCGTCATCGGCATGATTCCCGAGGGACTTTACATGCTGACGACGATCGCACTTGTGCTGGGGACCATGCGCCTTGCGCGCCGGAAGGTGCTGCTGCATGATATGAAGAGCATTGAGACGCTCGCGCGTGTGGACGTTCTGTGCGTCGACAAGACCGGCACGATCACCGAGCCCGGTATGAACGTGCAGGAGGCACACGCGTTCGAATGCGCGAAAAACGACCAATTTGATGATGAAGCCTTGCAGGATTTGCTGGCTGACTACTGCCTGGCCGCGCAGGATACAAACGAGACGATGCAGGCCCTGCGCGCGTTTTCCGAACAGCGGCGCTTAGAGCATCCGCAGGAGGCAAAAATCGCGCTGGACGTCCAACCGTTTTCGTCCAGAAAAAAATATTCGGCCATCACCTTTGAGACAGGGACGTATCTGTTCGGCGCGCCGGAGTTCGTGCTGAAGGGCGCGTACGCGCAGGTGGCGGGAGAGCTGAAGCCCTTTTTGGACGCGGGCTGCCGCGTGCTGCTGCTGGCGAAGAGCCGGGGAGAGGGCAATTCTCCGGAGCCGCTTGGATACGCTGTCCTGACGGGCCGCGTGCGCGAAAACGCGAAGGAAACGTTCGCTTACTTTAAAGAGCAGGACGTGACCGTCAAGGTCATCTCGGGCGACAATGCGCGCACGGTCTCGGAGATTGCAAAGCAGGCAGGAATCGAAAACGCGGACAAATTTGTAGACGCGGCGATGCTTGTGACCGATGAGCAGCTTGCGCGCGCGGCGGAAACTTACACCGTCTTCGGGCGTGTCACCCCCGCGCAGAAGCAGAAGCTTGTGCAGGCCATGCAGAAGGCCGGCCATACGGTTGCGATGACGGGCGACGGCGTGAACGACATCCTTGCCATGAAGGATGCGGACTGCTCGGTCGCGATGGCCTCGGGCAGCGAAGCGGCGGCGCAGGCGGCGCAGGTCGTGCTGCTGGACTCCGATTTTGCCCGCATGCCGGACGTGGTGCTCGAAGGGCGGCGCGTCGTCAATAACATCGAGCGTTCGGCGAGCCTGTTTCTGGTCAAGAACCTGTTTTCTCTCTTGCTCTCGGTCTTCTCCGCCGTGTCGTTCCTGACGTATCCGCTTGAGCCCGCGCAGGTCTCGCTCATTGCGATGTTCACGATCGGCATTCCGGGCTTCTTGCTGGCGCTGGAGCCAAACTACGTGCGCATTGAAGGAAACTTCCTCAAGAAGGTTCTGCTGCGCGCGCTTCCGGCTGCGCTGACGGATGTGCTGGCGGTCGGCGCGCTCGTCATCTGCGGCGAGGTGTTCGGGCTTTCGGATGGGGACATTGCGACGGCGGCGACGATGCTGCTGGCCGTGGTGGGCTTCATGATTTTGATTCGCATCAGCAAGCCTCTCACCAAAATGAAGTACGCGATCATCCTTGTCAACATCGCGGGGCTCATCTTCTGCGGCATTTTCCTCAAGCAGCTGTTCGCGCTGAGCGATATGTCGAGAATCTGCGTGCTTCTGATGATCATCTTTGCCTTTGCGGCGGAGTCCGTTTTCCGGAATCTTTCGATTCTGGGTGTGTTTTTGGAGCGGAAAACCGGCGCATTAAAGGAAAAAATCCGCGAACGGCGCGGTATGTAGCAACGAACCCGGCAGGAACAAACCTGCCGGGTTTTTGTGTCTTGCGATTTTCTGCGCGGCGTATTATAATGAGACCTGCACACTGGGATGGTCTGCTGACAGACCGGAATGGAGATACCACAGATGAAGATTCTGATTGCGATGAGCGGCGGCGTGGACTCGAGCGTTGCGGCGGGGCTTTTGTGCCGGGAGGGAAACGAGTGCATCGGCGCGACGATGAAGCTCTACCACAACGAGGACGCGGGGATTCCGCGCGCGCATACGTGCTGCTCGCTCGACGATGTGGAGGACGCGAGAAGCGTCTGCTATAAGCTCGGCATGCCGTATTACGTCTTTAATTTTTCGGACGACTTTGGCGAAAAAATCATCGATAAATTCGTCCGCTCGTACGAAAGCGGCCTCACGCCGAACCCCTGTATCGACTGCAACCGCTACATGAAGTTCGACAAGCTCTACGAGCGGGCAAAAATTCTCGGCTGCGACCACATTGCGACCGGTCACTATGCACGCATCACGCAGGAAAACGGGCTATATCAGCTGCGCAAGGCGTATGACGAGACGAAGGACCAGAGCTACGTGCTCTACGACATGACGCAGGAGCGGCTTTCCCGGACGCTTTTCCCGCTGGGAGAGCTCCGCAAAACCGAGGCGCGCAAGCTCGCGCGCCAATCCGATTTTATCAACGCCGACAAGCCGGACAGTCAGGATATCTGCTTTGTCCCGGATGGCGATTACGCGAAGATCATCGAGCTTCGCACGGGGAAGAAGGCCGAACCCGGTAATTTCATCGACAAAGACGGGCATATTTTAGGGCGGCACAGCGGCATCATCCGCTACACCATCGGCCAGCACCGGGGACTGGGGCTGAGCTTGTCTCAGAAATATTTCGTTTGTGAGATTCGTCCGGAAGACAACACGGTCGTTCTCGGCGCGAGCGAGGATCTGTTCCATCGCGGCGTGAAGGTTCGGGATATGCACTGGATCGCGGGAGAAGCGCCGGGAGAAAGCTTCCGCTGCAAGGCAAAGCTTCGTTACCGCCACCCCGAGCAGCCTGTTTCGGTCATGGTGCTGGAGAACGGCGAAATCCGGTTATTGTTTGACGAGCCGCAGCGCGCGCCGACTCCGGGGCAGTACGCGGTGCTATACGATGGCGATATCGTTCTTGGCGGCGGCGTGATTGCGGGAACGTTTGATGAAGACACAAAGGAGGCGGGCGTATGATTTCAACAAGAGGCCGGTACGCGATTCGCGTGCTTATTGACCTTGCCGAGCACCGGGGCGAAGCGTTTACGCCTATGAAGGAGGTCGCCAAGCGGCAGGAAATCTCGCTCAAGTATTTAGAGAAGATCATGCCGCTTCTGAGCAAGGCAAATTTTGTCGAGGGGCAGCACGGAAAGGGCGGCGGCTACCGGCTGACGATGGAGCCCGAGGGCTACCGTGTGGGCGATATCCTGCGGCTGACCGAGGTCGACCTTGCGCCCGTGGCGTGCCTTTCCGAGCCGGTCAATACCTGCCCGCGCGCAAGCTATTGCCGGACGCTTCCGATGTGGCAGAAATATTACGAGATGACGCTTTCCTATTTTGACAGCATCACGATTCGGGATTTGATGCAGGTCGAAAGCGGCGGGGATTACGTGATTTAGACAGGCTGCTCACCTAGGGTGTATTCTTCCAACTCCCAACGCACCCGGACAGCGGGTCTTTTTGCGGTGCGCCGCGTCATTTTTCCTTGAAATACGTCAGTATTCCTGCGAAAAAATGTCTTGCGCAACGTAAAAATCCCTCGCTGCCGGTCACATCATGAGTTTTCAGATACACCCTACGCAATTTCGGGAATTTTCAGAAATTTCGTAGGGGCGGACGACCCTGTCCGCCCGGCAAAATGCACTTCCGAAACGCAATACCCATCGGCGAATTCGTTGGTGCCCGAGGGCGGAAAGCCGCGTCCGCCCCTACGAACCTCCCGGAGGATTGCGGAAATCCCGAAAACGGATGTCACCATTGGAAGGCAATTTCCATCCGGTGATCTTTACCAAAAGAATATCGAAAATTTTGGGAGGACCGCTTGACAAGGGCGGTTCTCTGTGCTATTCTATCACAAACCTACTAGAATAGTAGATAGATAGGCTAAAACTTGGAGGACAAGAACATGAGATCCATCTTTGAAGCGTTGCTCCGCGCGAACTTCCGCAACGGGCGAATGTGACGATACCCGAAAACCGTCCACAAAAACAGAATGTAAAACATCGATTCAAAGAAGGGGAATTATTATGTCCAATTATCATTTTGAAACTTTGCAGCTCCACGTCGGTCAGGAACAGGCCGACCCCGCCACCGATTCCCGTGCCGTCCCGATCTACGCGACGACTTCCTATGTCTTCCACAACGCCCAGCACGCGGCGGATCGCTTCGCCCTTCGCGACGCGGGCAACATCTACGGCCGGCTCACAAACTCCACGCAGGACGTCTTTGAAAAGCGCATCGCAGCGCTCGAGGGCGGCGTAGCGGCCTTGGCGGTTGCTTCCGGCGCGGCGGCGATTACGTATACAATTGAAGCGCTCGCCCAGCAGGGTGACCACATCGTCTGCCAGAAGACCGTCTACGGCGGCACATATAATCTGCTCGCCCATACACTCAAAGCCTTCGGCGTGACGACGACGTTTGTCAACGCGCACGATCTCAAGGAGGTCGAAGCGGCCATTCAGCCCAACACGAAGGCCGTTTACCTCGAGACCCTCGGCAATCCCAACAGCGACATTCCCGACATTGACGCGATTGCAGAGATTGCGCACAAGCATTCGCTTCCCGTCATCGTCGATAATACCTTTGGCACGCCCTATCTCATCCGCCCCATCGAGCACGGCGCGGACATCGTTGTCCACTCGGCGACGAAGTTCATCGGCGGCCACGGCACGACGCTTGGCGGCGTGATCGTCGACTCCGGTAAGTTTGACTGGAGAGCGAGCGGAAAGTTCTCGCTGATCGCGGACCCGAACCTCAGCTATCATGGTGTGTCGTTCGTCGATGCGGCAGGCCCGGCGGCCTTTGTGACCTATGTGCGCGCGATTTTGCTGCGCGACCAGGGCGCGGCCATCTCTCCATTCGCAGCGTTTTTGCTCCTGCAGGGCACGGAGACGCTCTCTCTTCGTCTCGAGCGGCACGCGGAGAACACGAAGAAGGTCGTGGAGTTCCTGAAGAACCATCCGAAGGTCGCAAAAGTCAACCATCCCTCGCTGCCCGATCACCCCGACCACGCGCTCTACGAGCGGTACTTCCCGAATGGCGGCGCGAGCATCTTCACCTTCGAGATCAAGGGCGGGCAGGAAGCCGCGTTCCGCTTCATCGATCACCTCGAGATTTTCTCGCTGCTTGCGAACGTCGCGGACGTGAAGTCCCTCGTCATCCATCCGGCGACCACGACGCACGCACAGCTCACCGAGGAAGAGCTCCTCGATCAGGGCATCACGCCGTCTACCATCCGCCTTTCCATCGGCACGGAGCACATCGACGATATCATCGCCGACCTCGAAAAGGGCTTCGCTGCTGTATAATCCAACCAATTCATCCCCCTATTTTATTCCTCTCTCTTTTTATGATTCCAACAGCGCCAGCCGCCTGCACCAGAACCGGTGTGGGCGGTCGGCGCGTTCGGAAATTTTCAGGAGGCGTTATGCTCAATCAGTTTTCAAGAACGCAGCTTGTCCTTGGCGGCGAAGCGATGGACGTGCTCTCAGGCTCCCGCGTGGCCGTGTTTGGCATCGGCGGCGTGGGCGGCTATACGGTCGAGGCGCTGGCACGCTCCGGCGTGGGTGCGCTCGATCTCATCGATGACGACCGGGTGTGCCTGACGAATGTGAACCGGCAGATCCTCGCCACGCGCGAGACAGTCGGAAAATTCAAGGTCGACGTTGCTGAAGCGCGCGTGCATTCCATCAACCCCAACTGCAAGGTCACAACGTACAAGACGTTTTTCCTGCCCGGGGAGGAAAATCAGTTCGATTTTTCGCAGTTCGACTATGTTGTGGACGCGATCGACACCGTTTCCGGCAAAATGGGGCTCGTCTTAGCAGCAAAAGACGCGGGCGTTCCCATCATCAGCTCCATGGGCGCGGGCAATAAAGTAGACCCCACGGCGTTCCGGGTGGCGGATATTTTTGAAACGTCGGTGTGCCCCCTTGCGCGCGTGATGCGGCAGCTCTGCCGGAAAAAGGGCGTTTCGCATCTCAAGGTCGTCTATTCGCAGGAAAAGCCGATCCGCCCCGTCGAGGACGCGGCCATCAGCTGCCGCAATCACTGCATCTGCCCGCCCGGCACGGCCAGAAAATGCACCGACCGGCGCGATATCCCGGGCTCGACCGCGTTCGTGCCCTCTGTCGTGGGCCTCATCATCGCGGGCGAGGTCATCAAGGATCTGACGCACTTCGACCGGGGAAACCGGTAAATCTCCGTCAGGGTGCACAAAAATAGGCGCTCTATTCTGTGCGGGTTCATAGTTTGCGTTAAAAATTGGCTTTTTTCAAAAAAAGGCTTGATTTGTCGGAAAACGGTGCTATACTAAGCACAAATCACGGGGCATCCGTGAACAACGAAATAACAGTCAAACTCAAAGATATAGAGGCGCGGAACCAATCAGTCGCCTGCCCGAGACGCTCAAACGTTGCTGACGGCATGCAAAAGGTGCTTCCGCCGAAATGGTACGGCTTTTGAGAGCCGTTGCTGTTGGGCGTACAGAGAAGATCTGTACGACTGTCGCAATATTTTTTGCGGAGTGCTATATTCGATTTGCAGACGATACGGTTTTTCCGGTTCCAACGGTCGAAGCACTTTGCTTTGGCCGTTTTTTGTTGGGGAAAATTAAAGGAGGAACATCCCATGAGAAGAATCGTATCCATCGTTTTAGCAGCAGCTATTTTGTGTCTGGCGCTGACCGCCTGCGGCTCGCGGCAGAAGACCGACCTCTCGAAGGCGACCACCATCGCGGACCTCAAGGGTGCGGTTATCGCCGGTCAGGCCGGCACGTTCCACTTAGACGTCATCGACCAGATCGAAGGCGTCGACAAGAAGTCCTACCCCGACTTCACGGACCTTCTGAACGCCCTGAAGTCCGGTGCGATCGACGGCTATGTCGCCGAAGAGCCCACGGCGCTTGAGGTTTGCGGCAAGGACGATACGCTGACCTACCTGCCGTTCGTGAACAACGACACCGGCTTTACCGCAACGGACGCGGAGACCGGCATTGCCGTTGCGTTCCAGACAGGCTCTCCGATGGTCGCAACCGTCAACGACATCCTTGCTACCATCCCCACCGAGACCCGTCAGGCGCTGATGGCGCAGATGGTGAGCCTCAGCGCGGATCCCGACACGCAGTCGAGTGAAGCAATTGCCCTTCAGTCTTCCAACACCGACACCTCGAACGGTGTGTTCCGTATCGCAATGGAATGCGCCTACGCACCCTTCAACTGGACGCAGACAACCGATGCCAACGGCGCAGTTCCCATCTCCGGCAAGGATAATCTCTACGCCAGCGGCTACGATGTGCAGGTCGCAAAGTACATTGCCGCCGAGCTCGGCATGAGCCTTGAGGTCTACTCCTACGAGTGGGATTCGCTGATCGCCGCCGTCCAGTCCGGCGCGGTTGACGCGATCATCGCCGGCATGAGCCCCACGGCCGAGCGTGAGGAGCAGGTCGACTTCACCGACTGCTACTACAACAGCAACCTCGTGGTCATCATCAAGAAGTAAGCGATTTCAAGCGAGAATCAGAAAATACGAACGGAACGGATGAGATAAGATGGAATTTATCAGAGAAGTACTCGGAATCATCAGCCAGTATTACAGCTACCTGCTTTCCGGCATCGGCTATACGATGCTCATTGCCCTGATCGGTACAGCCGCTGGCTTCCTGATCGGTCTGCTTACGGGCGTCATCCGTACCGCGCCGAAATCGAAAAACGCAGTGCTCCGCGCGCTCCACAAAATCGTCAACGCCATCATCGCCGTCTACATTGAGGTCTTCCGCGGTACGCCGATGATGGTCCAGGCGATGGTCATCTACTGGGGCTACGCCTTTTTGAATGACGGCGCGACGCTGCCGCTCATTCCTGCTGGCCTGTTCATCGTCTCGATTAACACCGGCGCTTACATGGCCGAGATCGTCCGCGGCGGCATCATCTCCGTCGACCGCGGACAGCTCGAGGGCGCGTATTCCGTCG
>ERZ835541.3357-NODE-3357-length-11205-cov-3.540269_pt1 | contig 11205 bp, 8 predicted proteins | sample MGYA00519945_ERZ835541 | MGnify/ENA primary metagenome ERZ835541 (study PRJEB31850, sample SAMEA3708780) | human gut metagenome | biome: human gut; feature: human-associated habitat; material: faeces | place: China | collected 2014 ...
CTCGTCGAGTGCCCATTTATATTACCATCCCCTCTCCCTTTTGTAAAGCTTTTTTCTGTATTTTTTTATCTTTTTTCTCTATTCCCCTCTTTTTCTGCCTTTATACCAACGTTTTTTCCATTGATCTTTTTTGATGCTTTTTTATGATTTGGTGTTTATAGAGCATTTTAGATACTAAAGAATAAATTTATTACTTTTAAAAATCGATTATTTTATATTTAATAACTACAAAAAAATCCATTTGGAATTAACCAAATGGATTTCATTTTAACTATTGAGCCATTTTTTCTAGACGAGCACGACGTTTTTGTGCATCAGCTTGACATTTAGCCATTAATTGTTCTGCATGTTCTGGATTTACTTTTAATAATTGTGAGAATCTGTTTTCACCTAATAAGTAATCTTTAAATCCATCAAAGTTTGGAGTCTTAGAATCTAATTGTAATGGATTCTTTCCTTGTTCTTCTAATCTTGGATCATATCTTAATAAGTTGAAATATCCACAATCAATTGCACGTTTTTGTTCAGCTTGATGATTTGCTAAACCACCTTTAATACCATGTGCTTGACATGGAGCATAAGCAATAATTAATGATGGTCCATCATAGCTTTCAGCTTCTTTCATTGCTTTAATTGTTTGTGCAGGATTTGCACCCATAGCAATTTGTGCAACATAAACATGACCATAAGCCATAGCAATTTGCGCTAAATCTTTCTTAGCTCCTGTTTTACCACCAGCAGTAAATTTAGCGATTGAACCAGCTTGAGATGATTTAGAAGATTGTCCACCTGTATTTGAATATACTTCAGTATCCAATACTAAAATATTAACATTTTCATTATTAGCGATAACATGATCTAATCCACCATAACCGATGTCATAAGCCCATCCATCTCCACCAACAATCCATTGAGATTTAGAAACTAAGTTACCTTTATTATCTAAAACTTCTTTAATCGCATCATTTGAAGATGCTTCAACTAATTTTAATAATTCTGGAACAATTGCTTTTTCTTCGCTTCTTTGTCCTTTTACAGATAAGTATTTTTCAATAGTTTCTTTTAATTCAGGTTCACAAGCATCTTTAGCATTTTCCATTACTTGAATCATATGAGCTTCATTATAGTTTTGAGCTAATTTCATACCATAACCAAATTCAGCATTATCTTCAAATAATGAGTTACACCATGCTGGACCTTGACCATTTTTATCAGTTGTAAATGGTGTAGATGGTGTAGAACCAGAATAAATCGAACTACATCCTGTAGCATTTGCAATCATCATATCTGATCCAAATAATTGAGTTGCTAATCTATAATATGGAGTTTCTCCACATCCTGGACAAGCACCAGATACTTCAAAGTATGGTCTCTTGAATCCAACACCTTTTACAGTAGTTGTAGGATATTTATCATCACGATATTCTACTTCTTTATAGATATAATCAGCTAATGGAGCATGTTCTAATTCTTCATGAACATTAACCATTTTTAAAGCTTCACCTTTTTTATTTCCTAAACATTGTTCAACACATAAACCGCATCCAACACAGTTATCTGGTGAAACTTGAATTCTATAAGATAATCCGTCAACCCCTTTACCCATAGGTTTTAAAACATCATTAGAGATATCTTCTGGTGCATTAGCAATTTCTTCATCAGTCATTAAGAACGCACGAATTGTAGCATGAGGACAAACCATAACACAGTTATTACATTGGATACAGTCATCTTTATTCCATTGAGGAACCATAGTCGCAATTCCACGTTTTTCCATATAAGCCATTCCAGATTTCATAGAACCATCTAATTTATCCATGAATGCTGAAACTGGTAAGTCATTACCATCTAATGCGTTGATTACAGAAACGAAATTATCAAAATGATCATCACCTGTTAATTTCTTAGTTTCTTGGATTTCTAAATCAGCCCATTTTGGATCAACTGTTACTTCTTCAATTGCATCTTTACCAGCATCAATTGCTTTGTAGTTTAATTGAACAATGGCATCACCTTTTTTACTATAAGATTTTTTAGCCATTTCTTTCATATATTCAACAGCTTTATCAATTGGTAAAATTTGTGGGTTTAATGCAAAGAATGCAGATTGTAAAATAGTATTTGTACGACGTCCCATTCCAATTTCCATAGCAATCTTATTAGCATTAATAATATAGAATTTAGCATTCTTTGTAGCTAATTGTTTTTTCACTCTATTTGGTAAATAGTCAGCAACTTCTTCTTTAGAAAATTCTGTATTTAATAAGAATGAACCATTTTTCTTTAAGTTTTTCAACATATCATATTTTAATACATAATTATCTAATGAGCATGAGATAAAGTCTGCATTATTTACATAATATGTAGCACGAATTGGTGAAGCCCCAAATCTTAAGTTAGAACGAGTTGTTCCACCTGCTTTTTTACTATCATAAGCAAAGTAAGCTTGAGAATATAAATCTGTATGATCACCAATAATTTTAATAGATGATTTATTAGCTGATACAGTACCATCTGATCCTAAACCATAGAATAGACATTCTGTATAGTCACCTGTTACATTAAATTCTTCAGTTGGTAATGATAAATGAGTAACATCATCAACAATACCAATAGTAAAACTATTGAATGGATTATCAGAATTCAAATGATCATAAACAGCTTTAATTTGAGCAGGATTTGTATCTTTAGAACCCATACCATAACGTCCACCAATTAAAACATCCGCATCTTTTACAACACTGCATACATCTAAGTATAATGGTTCACCAGCAGATCCTGGTTCTTTTGTACGATCTAATACCGCAATTTTCTTAGCTGAAGCAGGTAATACTTTTAACAAGTATTTTGCTGAGAATGGACGATATAAATGAACTTTAACTAAACCAACTTTTTCTCCAGATTTAGCCATTTCATCAATTGTATCTTTAATTGTTTCAGTAACAGAACCCATAGCGATAATAACTCTATCAGCATTTGGATCACCATAATAAGTAAATGGTGCATATTCTCTACCTGTTACTTCTGAAATTTTTTTCATGTAATCAGCAGCGATTTCTACAACTGCATCGATATGTTTATTTTGAGCTTCTCTACCTTGGAAGTAGATATCATCGTTTTCAGCTCCCCCACGTTCAATTGGATTTGTATGAGGATTTAAAGCATTTGCTTTAAATTTAGCTAAAGCTTCTTTATCTAATAAGCTTTCTAATACATCATAATCCATAACTTCTACTTTTTGAATTTCATGAGATGTTCTAAATCCATCAAAGAAGTGCATTACTGGAACAGACCCTTTAATTGCTGTTAAGTGAGCAACTCCCCCTAAATCCATTACTTCTTGTACTGAGTGTGAACAAATCATTGGAATACCTGTTTGACGACAAGCATACACGTCTTGATGATCCCCAAAGATATTAAGTGAACGAGTTGCTAAAGCACGTGCAGCAACATGGAATACACCTGGTAAATTTTCACCAACAATTTTATAAAGGTTTGGGATCATTAATAACAATCCTTGAGATGCAGTAAATGTAGTTGCTAGGGCACCACCTTGTAAAGCCCCATGAACTGCACCTGCAGCACCTGCTTCTGATTGCATTTCAATAACATTCACAGGAGACCCAAAGATATTCTTCATTCCATTTGCAGCCCATGCTTCAGCATGTTCAGCCATTGGAGATGAAGGTGTGATTGGATAGATACTTGCTACTTCAGAAAATGCATATGCAACATGAGCAGCAGCTTGGTTCCCATCCATTGACAAATATTTCTTAGCCATAATTAAAAAATTCCTCCTTTTGCTTCTATTATTATACTACTTTCCAAACATTTTGACTACACGAATTCATGAATTCGCTTACTATTTCTATCAAAAATAAAAAATAGGACCTTATAGTCCTACTAATTTTTACTTGTTATATACGCTGTCATTGCTCCAATAGCTATAAAAACTAAAGAAAAAAGATTGCTAAACTGTCCTATCGCTAATTGAATAGCCATCACCAAAGTAAGAGATTGACCCCAAAAAGCATAATATGTCAATATCGGTGTAAACAGCGTTCCAAGTAGATAGCATATCACTGAAATGATCCCAACTTTTTCGCTTCCATAACGCGCTATTTTTAAAACAATAAAACCTGTAAAATAACCTGTTAAAATATCAAAATATGAAAAGCTCCACCCTATTTGTAAACTAATAAAATCAAAAGCAATTGTTGAAAAAATAGCAATTACTGTGCCAACAACAAACATTTTTATATAATCACTTATTGATAAATGATAATCATTATTTTGATTAAAAAACTTTTTGGCCTCTTGCCTTTGTTTATATTCATTGTATTTTTCTTGTAAATTCATTATATCCCCCCTAATTTATTATTCTTTCTTTTTTTGAATCTATCTTTTCTAAAACAAACGTTGCAATAAATCCACCAATCATTCCGCCCAAATGACCCACTAAAGAAATCGAAGGAACAGCCACCGAAATAAAAAGCATCAATACAACACTAGAAACAATTTGTTTAAACAAATAGCTATACACATCACCATATAAAACTGATAGTGCTAAAAGCGAACCAATAAGTCCAAAAACAACACCGGAAATACCACCCATCACACTATTTGTACCAATATTAAATAATAAAAATAACAAATAAGAAAATAATGTTGTCGAAATCATCGAAACTACAATAACGATAATATATTTTTTCTCTTTTAATATTTTTTCCATTAACATTCCTAAATTATATAAAGAATAAACATTACAAAAAATATGCATTAAACCAAAATGAATAAAATTAGCTGTAATCAATCGGTAATATTCATGATAGTAATAAACATACAAAGGATTAAAACCTCCAACTTGTATCCCTTGCATAGCGGACATTGATAAACCATATTTTAACGAAGTATACAGATATGTAATAACATTCACAGCCATCAAAAAGTAAGTAATTTTATATATTTTATATTCTCGATTCATTCGTATCTCCTATAAATTCAAATATTGACATTTGATCAATATTAACTTCTTCTATATTTTCTTTTTTATTAAGTTCATAAATCATCTCAAAACTTGTATCTGAAACAATATTTTTTATATAAATCGGTACTGTTTTCATTTCTAGTAGTCTTTGATTTCCAAAACAATCATTATCAAGAACCAATGAAACAGTCCAATTATGATGCATATTATGCATGATTGTAAACCAAGTAGCACCACTATTTATTTTACTTGAAACAACAATTTGAAACATTGACAAAGCACATACATAACTATTTCTATCAATAGCATGAGTAACAGTAAATCTTTTAGCAGGATCAACAGCACTTAAAAAAACAACCTTCCCCATTCTAATACTCTTTTTATATTCTTGTATTTTATTTAGCATATTTTCACAAACAAAGCAAATTATTTGACTATGATGATGCAATCCATAATGAAAGGCCTCTTGATCAATTCCTTTACAATCATTAGAAATTAACCATTTATCTTCATTATTGAGCTTATCAACAAGTCGTTTAACATATCCTTTTTCTTTTTTAGAAACTGTTTGCAATCCCGTAATAGAAATACCTTCAAATTTCACCGGTAATGTTCCTGCAATAAATAAGCAAAGGGGTGCACTCTTTTTCATTTTCTTGATTAGATTTTGAGGATACTCTTCATCATATTTAGTAATAATACGAATTCCTTGTTGTTCATATTCATGCAATTTTTTTAAAAAAAACTGTATCGATTTCATTCGTCGCACAATTTTATATGCACTATATTCAGAAATATCTAATATGTCCATTAATTCATCACTATTTAAGCCAAAAAGACTGCCGGGACCATTTAACCCATGAACTTTTAAATTTTTTTCGACTTCCAACCACTCGTCACTTGTTAAAGCAGCTTCATCATATGCATATAAATCACATGTACATAACATCGTTGCCAAACTATTTAAATTCAACATTATTTTTTCCATAATACTCACCTTTATGATTATTATAGACCAATCTTAACATAAAAAAAAGCTATGATGATATTTCATCATAGCAATCATTAAAAGACAACAACTAATAACATTTCAAATTATTCTTTTCCATAGACTACATGTGGTAACCCAGCAGGCATTACAATTGATTCTCCTTCATGTAAAATATATTTTACACTATCGATTGTAATTTCTCCTTCACCATCCAAACAAGTCACAAAAGCATCTCCACCACTTTTATGAGAACTAATTTCTTCTCCTTTATCAAAAGAAAAAAAGTTACACTTAACGCTTCATTTTGTGCTAATGTTTTAGAAACAACTTGTCCTTTTTGATAAGCAACTTCTTCTTTTAATTTTAATACTTTTTGTTTATCAATATTTTTTAAAATATTCTTTCCTCTAATAATAATATTTTACCATATTCCTATTTATTAGTCATGAGCTATGCTCTTTTTTATAAATTTAATTACTTCATCAAGCATTTCTTCACAAAAGAACATAGGTCCACCATGATCTGCCCCTTTCATACGATAAAAAATAACTTCTTTATTTTTATCTTTTAAAGCCTTATAAAGTTTAACACTTTGTTTAAACGCAACTAAACGATCCTTCGTTCCATGAGCAATTAAAATAGGTGGAATATCACCATCTAAATATGTCATTGGACTTGTTTGGCGAGCGATATCTAAATATTCTAAAACATTTTTTCTTCCAATTAAATATCCCTCTGGACTATCGGGTTGTTGATGATTTTCTGTTGTTGGGAAGCCATCTTCCATCGTAATATCAACCACACCATAAAAATCAATAATAGCACGTACTTCATTAGAATATTCAGAATATAAATTACTGTTAAATAATGGTAATTTACTTGTAAGTCCACTTACTAAAGCTACATGTCCACCCGATGAATCACCAAATAAAAAAACATTTTGTTCATCAATAAAATATTCTTCGTGATGTTTTCTTAAAAAACGAATTGCTGTTTTAGTATCTTCTATTTGTGCTGGAAAAGGCACTAAATCACTTTCACGATATTGTACAATAGCTACAACAAAACCTTGTTTACATAAATAATTAAGTTGTCCTACATGTTGATAAACATTTTGTTTATGCCAAGCAGACCCTTGAACATAGACAATTAGTGGATATTTTTCATTTTCCATCACCCTTTTACGAGGTACTAATATTTGTAAAACACGACTGATTCCATCAATATTCATATATTCAACATCCGGAATATACATAGTATCCATTTCTTGATCAGATATGATACGTGTTTGCATTCCCTCAATAAAAGTTTCATCTTCTATCATTTCTTCATACGTCATTTTATCATCTCCTAATTTTTATTATTTCACTAAAAAAAGAAAACTTCAATAATTGAATTTCACACAAATAAAAAGAGAGTAGTTTTCACTACCCTCCTTATAAACTATTTACCCATTTTTTCTTTAACAGCAGCTTGAGCAGCAGCTAAACGTGCTAATGGTACACGGTATGGAGAACATGAAACATAAGTTAAACCAATTCTATGACAGAATTCAACAGTTCTAGGATCTCCACCATGTTCACCACAGATACCTAGTTTAATATCTGGACGAACTGGTTTAGCTTTATTAATAGCAATTTGCATTAATTGTCCAACACCATTTTCATCAATGTGAGCAAATGGATCAGATTCAAAGATGTTCTTAGTATAATATTCATTTAAGAATTTAGCAGCATCATCACGAGAGAATCCATAAGTCATTTGAGTTAAGTCATTTGTACCAAATGAGAAGAATTCAGCTTCTTTTGCGATTTCATCTGCAGTTAATGCAGCACGAGGAATTTCAATCATTGTACCAACTTTATATGGTAATTCAACACCTGCTTCTTCGATAATTGCATCAGCCGTTTTACATACGACATCTTTAACATATTTTAATTCTTTAATATCTCCAACTAATGGAATCATAATTTCAGGAACAACGTTTTGTCCTTCTTTATTAACAGCAATTGCAGCTTCAATAACAGCTCTTGTTTGCATTTCAGCAATTTCTGGATAAGTTACTGCTAAACGGCATCCACGATGACCCATCATTGGGTTGAATTCTTTTAATGATTCAACACGTGCTTTTAACGCATCAAATGTCATACCTAAACTTTCAGCTAAAGGTCTGATTTCTTCATCTGTATGAGGTAAGAATTCATGTAAAGGTGGATCCAAGAAACGAATTGTTACTGGATAGATTTCCATTGCTTTAAATAATTCTTTAAAGTCAGATCTTTGATATGGTAAGATTTTTTCTAATGCTTCTTTTCTTGCTTCTACTGTTTCAGCAGTAATCATACGTCTGAAGTTGAAAATTCTTTCTTCTTCGAAGAACATATGTTCTGTTCTACATAAACCAATACCTTCTGCCCCAAATTTACGAGCTTGTAAAGCATCTCTTGGAGTATCAGCGTTTGTTCTAACTTTTAATGTACGTACATCATCAGCCCATGACATGAATGTTTCAAAGTCACCACTGATTTCAGGTTCTACAGTTTTGATTCTTTCACCATAAACATTACCTGTACTTCCATCTAATGACATATAGTCACCTTCATGATATTTTTTACCATCTGGTGTCATTAATACTTTAGCTTCTTCATCAACTCTTAAGCTTCCACATCCACACACACAGCAAGTACCCATACCACGAGCAACTACAGCTGCATGTGATGTCATACCACCACGGATAGTTAAGATACCATGAGCAATATTCATACCTTCGATATCTTCTGGTGAAGTTTCAAGACGAACTAATAAGATATCTTGAACACCATTTTTATGAGCTTCAATAACATCTTCTGCAGTGAAATAAATACGTCCTGTTGCAGCACCTGGAGAAGCAGCTAATCCTGTAGCTACAACTTGAGCACATTTCAATGAAGTTTCTTCAAAGTTTGGATGTAATAATTGATCTAATTGTCTTGGTTCTACTTTTAATAAGGCTTGTTCTTTAGTAATCATTCCTTCATTTACTAAATCAACTGCAATTTTTAAAGCGGCTTGTGCAGTTCTTTTACCATTACGAGTTTGTAACATGAATAATTTACCATTTTCAATAGTAAATTCCATATCTTGCATATCTCTATAATGTTCTTCAAGAATGTCACATACTTTACAGAATTGTTCATAGCATTCTGGCATAACATCATTTAATGTTGCAATTGGTTGAGGTGTACGAATACCAGCAACAACGTCTTCACCTTGTGCATTCATTAAGTATTCACCGAATAATTTCTTTTCACCAGTTGCAGGGTTACGAGTGAAGGCAACACCTGTACCAGAAGTATCTCCTGTATTACCATAAACCATTTGTTGAACGTTTACAGCAGTTCCCCATGAACCAGGAATATCATTTAAACGTCTATAAGTGATTGCACGGTCATTGTTCCATGAACGGAATACAGCTTTGATAGCTTCCATTAATTGAACTTTTGGATCTTGTGGGAATTCAACTCCCGCATGTTTTTTGTATTCTTCTTTATAAATAGCAACAACTTCTTTTAAATCTTCAGCAGTTAAATCTGTATCAAATTCAACTCCTTTTTCTTCTTTGATATCATCAAATTTTCTTTCAAATGAGCTTTTTGGGAATCCCATAACAACATCTGCGAACATTTGAATGAATCTTCTATAACTATCATATACGAATCTTTCATTATTTGTAATTTTAGTAAACCCAGTAGCTACTTCATCATTTAAACCTAAGTTTAAAACAGTATCCATCATACCTGGCATTGATTCTCTTGCTCCAGAACGAACAGATACTAACAATGGATTTGTTGGATCTCCTAATTTTTTTCCAGTTTCAGCTTCTAATTCAGCTAATTTATTATCAATTTGCGCACAAATTTCAGGCGAAATTTGTTTTCCATCTTCATAATAAGCAGTACAAGCTTCTGTTGATACAGTAAATCCTTGTGGAACAGGTAAACCAATGCTTGTCATTTCAGCTAAGTTTGCACCTTTACCTCCAAGGATGACTCTCATATCTTTATTTCCTTCTTTGAATGAGTAAACATATTGTTTCATTTCAATCAATCCTCCTAATTAATCAACTAATATAATTATACACATGATAGCCCTTACATTCAAGTGTAAATTGATACCGCTTTCATAATTTTTATTAATTATGTTGATTCTATCGCCTTTAATTTTTTAAAAAAAATTGAACAAGAAACAGCCTAACGGCTATTTGCTTGCTCTATTTCTACTTTTCGTCCATTTAATTTTTCTTTTTGACAATGTCTCATCACTTTTTTTACAACTTTATCATTAATATTTACAAACGTAAACTTTCTTTTAATATCAATTCCTTGAATATCACTTTCTTTAATATTTGCCTTTGAGACCAAGAAATGAATAATATCTTTTTTCTTTGCTTTATCCATAGATCCTACCGTTAAAAATAAACGTGTATAACCTTCACTTGCACCTTTTTTACGTTTTGATGAAGATTCAAGTTTTTCTTTCGTATAAGGAAAACCAATCTGTTGATTTAAAGATAATTCTATTAAAATAACACGGAAAGGTGGAAACGAACAGATCGTATTTTTTAACAATGAAGTGCAGTATGTTCTGGAGGACTATTTGCATGAGCAGCGATTGAACCTGATACCGGAAAAGGGATCGGAAGATGCTTTATTTCTTTCCCTGAAGAATAACCGGATCAGTGTGGATGCGATTGAAAAAATGATTGTGAAATTTGCAAAAATGTATGTGCCGTACAAAAAGATAACGCCCCATAAGCTGCGTTCCACATTTGGAACCCAGTTGTATCAGGAAACAGGCGATCTGTATTTGGTTGCTGAAACATTGGGACACTCCTCCGTAGATACATCAAAAAAATATGCTTCTATGAAAGAACGCAAACGACTGGTTGCACAAACCATACAGTTGCGTGCACAAAATAGAGAATCTTAAGAAAACGAACCGGGATGCCGTGTGAATGTTTATGCAGGCAGGCCCGGTTCATTTTTTATGTCACAGGATGCAAAAATAATTTCAAGAGGTGGAGAAATATTGATTTTAGTGTATGAGTAAATACGATGTTGCTTTAACAGTTTTTCCTGTTTCCCGTATTCTATCGCCTATATTCATAGTGAATTGTTAAGGATCACTTAACACATTGAGACGGATCCTACCGTCAATATTCCAAAATAAGGAGGACACAGGATGAAAA
>ERZ835541.3358-NODE-3358-length-11198-cov-4.086691_pt1 | contig 11198 bp, 9 predicted proteins | sample MGYA00519945_ERZ835541 | MGnify/ENA primary metagenome ERZ835541 (study PRJEB31850, sample SAMEA3708780) | human gut metagenome | biome: human gut; feature: human-associated habitat; material: faeces | place: China | collected 2014 ...
ACGAGCTGCTGCTGAGCTTTGCCAACAACGTCAACACCCCGGACGGCGGCACCCACGAAGAGGGCTTCAAGTCCAGCCTGACCCGCGTGTTCAACGATTACGGCCGCAGCCACGGCCTGCTGAAGGACAAGGACGAGAACCTGTCCGGTGCCGATGTGCGCGAGGGCCTGATCTGCGTCATCTCGGTCAAGCTGCAGGAGGCCGAATTTGAGGGCCAGACCAAGGCAAAGCTGGGCAACACCGAGATCCGCACCCTCGTGTCCAACATGGTCTATGCAAAGCTGATGGAGTTCTTTGAAGAGAACCCCGGTGTGGCCAAGGCCATCTTTGAAAAGGCCACCCAGGCTGCCCGCGCCCGCGCTGCCGCCAAGAAGGCCCGGGAGCTGGTGCGCCGCAAGAGCGCGCTGGAAACCAGCCGCATGCCCGGCAAGCTGGCCGACTGCCGTGAGAAAGACCCCACCAAGACCGAGATCTTCATCGTCGAGGGCGATTCTGCAGGCGGTTCCGCCAAGATGGGCCGTGACTCGGCGATTCAGGCCATCCTGCCGCTGTGGGGCAAGATGCTCAACGTGGAAAAGGCCCGCGCCGATAAGATCTACGGCAACGATAAGCTGATGCCCGTGGTGCTGGCCCTGGGCTGCGGCATTGGCGAAGAATTCGACATCTCCAAGCTGCGTTACGACAAGGTGTTCATCATGGCCGATGCCGATGTGGACGGCTCTCACATCTGCACCCTGATGCTGACCTTCTTCTTCCGCTATATGCGCCCGCTCATCGAGCAGGGCCATGTGTATGTGGCCCAGCCGCCCCTGTTCAAGGTGCAGAAGGGCAACACCATCAAGTATGCCTACAACGACGCCGAAATGGCCGTGCTTTCGCAGGAAATGCCGGGTGCCAAGGTGAACCGCTACAAGGGCCTTGGTGAGATGAACCCGGACCAGCTGTGGGAGACCACCATGAACCCGGACAACCGGGTGATCGTGCAGATCACCATCGACGATGCCGAAAAGGCCGACGAAGCCTTTACCATCCTGATGGGCGACCAGGTGGAGCCCCGCCGCCGCTTTATCGAGACCAACGCCCAGTACGCAAAGCTGGACGTGTAATACACGGAGGAACAAATGGAAGAAGATTATGTCATGATTCCGGGCAGCGGAACCAAAAAGATCATCCGCGACGTCAAGAAGGAGATCGAGACCGCGTTCCTGGACTACTCCATGTCGGTCATCGTGTCCCGTGCCCTGCCGGATGTGCGTGACGGCCTGAAGCCCGTTCACCGCCGTATTCTGTATACCATGCATGAGCGCGGCAACGACCCCAGCCATCCCTACCGCAAGTCCGCCGACACCGTCGGTGCCGTGCTGGGTTCCTACCACCCCCACGGCGACGCATCCGTTTACGACGCCATGGTCCGTCTGGCACAGGACTTCTCCCTGCGCTACCCGCTGGTGGACGGCCAGGGCAACTTTGGTTCGGTGGACGGCGACCCCCCGGCTGCTTACCGTTACACCGAGGCCCGCATGAGCCGCATGGCGGTGGAGATGCTGACCGACATCGAGAAGGACACCATCGACTGGGACCCCAACTTTGACGAGACCAAAAAGGAACCCAGCGTGCTGCCCTGCCGCTTCCCCAACCTGCTGGTCAACGGCAGCCAGGGCATCGCGGTCGGCATGGCCACCAACATCCCGCCCCACAACCTCAGCGAGGTGATTGACGGCTGTGTGGCCTATATCGACAACCCGGACATCGACCTGCCCGGCCTGATGGAATACATCAAGGGCCCGGACTTCCCCACCGCCGGCATCATCATGGGCCGCAGCGGCATCCGTGCCGCCTACGCCACCGGCCGTGGCCGGGTGGTGATGCGGGCCCGCCACGAGTTCGAGGGGTTCGGCCACGACCGCACCCGTATCATCATCACGGAGCTGCCGTATCAGGTGAATAAGCGGATGCTCATCAAGAGCATGGCCGATCAGGTGGAGGACAAGCGTCTGGAGGGCATCTCCGACATCCGGGACGAGACGGACCGCAACGGTATGCGGATCGTCATCGAGCTGAAGCGGGACGCCAATCCGCAGGTGGTACTCAACCGCCTGTTTGCACAGACCCAGCTGCAAACCACCTTCGCCATCAATATGCTGGCGCTGGTGAATAACCAGTCCCAGCCGAAGATCCTCTCCCTGCGCCACATCATCGACGAATATCTGGCCTTTCAGGAGGAGATCATCGTCCGCCGCACCCGCTATGACCTAAAGGACGCACAGGCCCGTGCTCACCTGCTGGAGGGTCTGCTCATCGCACAGGACAACATCGACGAGGTCATCCACATCATCCGCACCAGCTACGACAACGCCAAGGAGAACCTTATGTCCCGCTTCGGGCTGGACGATGTGCAGGCACAGGCCATTCTGGATATGCGCCTGAAGGCGCTGCAGGGGCTGGATCGTGAGAAGCTGCAAGCAGAGTACAAGGAGCTGGAGGAGAAGATCGCCTACTTCCTGAAGGTGCTGTCCGACGACGCTCTGGTGCGCTCCATCCTGAAGGAGGAACTGTCCGCCATTGCCGAGAAGTACGGCGACGACCGCAAGACGGAAATTCAGGACGTGGAGGACGAGATCGACATCGAGGACCTCATCGAGGAGGAGGAGTGCGTCTTTACCCTGACGGAGAACGGCTACATCAAGCGCACCGCCGTCAGCGAGTACGCCGCCCAGAGCAAGGGCGGCATGGGCAAGAAGGGCATCACCACCCGTGACGAGGATACCGTGGTGGATGTGTTCACCGCCTCCACCCACGACTATCTCCTGTTCTTTACCGATACCGGCAAGGTCTACCGCAAGAAGGGCTACCAGATCCCGGAGAGCGGCAAGACCGCCAGAGGCACCAACATCGTCAACATCCTGCAGGTGGAGCAGGGGGAGAGGATCCAGACCATGCTCCACTACCGGGAGGCCGGGGAGGGCCAGCTGTACCTCTTCATGACCACCCGCAACGGTACGGTGAAGCGTCTGCCGGTGGAGACGCTGAAGAATCTCCGCAACAACGGCATCCGGGCCTTGACGCTGGACGAGGGCGACGAGCTTATCAACGTGCAGGAGACCGACGGCAGCCAGCGCATCCTCATTGCCACCCACGACGGTCAGGCGGTGTGCTTCGACGAGACGGACGTGCGTGCCATGGGCCGCACCGCCGTGGGCGTCCGGGGCATCCGCCTGCGGGAGGGGGACTATGTGGTGGGCGCCGCCCGAGCCGAGACCGGAAAGACGGTGCTCTCCATCACGGAGCGTGGCTACGGCAAGCGCACCCCGGTGGAGGAGTACCGCATCACCAGCCGTGGCGGTCTCGGTATCCGCAACTACATGGTCACGGAAAAGACCGGCCCCATTGTGGGCATCAAGGTGGTGGACGGGCAGGAGGATCTGCTGCTGATGACGCAGGCGGGTATCCTGATCCGCACGGCGGTGGACAGCATCCGCATCGCCGGCCGGGCCACGCAGGGCGTTATCGTCATGCGCTTTAAGGAGGAGGGCGACCACGTCATCTCCATGGCTCTGGCGGACCGGGAGACGGAGAGGGAAGCCGCCCCGGCAGAGGAGTAAGCCATGGGGAAGAAAAAGGAGCAGTACTGCCCCCTGACCCGGTGGCAGTACTTCACCAAGACCCTGTACCACGATCCCTCCTCCACGGGGGAGTTCACCTATGACGGTGTGGTGTACCGCAAGAGCGAGGCCCTCCAGACGGTGGAGAGCCGAAACTCCCGGCTCCAGATGGGGCTGGTGGGCCTGATGTTTCTGGCCTTTGTGCTGGCTACCTATTTCCGCAGCGCCATGCCGCTGGCGGCAGGCATCCTGCTGATCGTGGCGGGGCAGGCTCTGCGTCTGAGCCGTCTGCCCAAGGACATCCTGTCCCACCTTACCGACACCGGACGGAGGGAGCTGTGATGGAATCATTACAGGTCATCGCCCGCATCCATACGGAGCTGCCGGAGAAGTTCGGCGTGCCGCGCCAGAGCGGGCTGGTGCCACAGCTGCGGGGCCGCATCGTCTTTGAACCGGCCTACCGGAATCCGGACGCCGTCCGGGGACTGGAGGATTTCTCCCATCTCTGGATCATCTGGCAGTTCTCCGGGGCCATCCGGCAGGACTGGTCCCCTACGGTGCGGCCGCCCCGCCTGGGGGGCAATCGCCGCATGGGGGTCTTTGCCACCCGTTCTCCCTTCCGCCCCAACCATCTGGGCCTGTCCTCGGTGCGGCTGGAGCGGGTGGAGCAGAGTGAGGCGCTGGGGCCGGTGCTCCATGTCTGCGGCGCAGACCTGATGGACGGCACGCCCATTTTTGACATCAAGCCCTATCTCCCCTATACCGACAGCCATCCCGATGCCGTGGGGGGCTTCACCGACGGACTGGAGAGCCGCTGTCTGCGGGTGGAGTGTCCGCCCCGGCTTCTGGAGTGCATCCCGGCGGACAGCCGGGAGGGCCTGCTGGGCGTGCTGGCGGGGGATCCCCGTCCCCGGTATCAGGAGGACCCCCAGCGGGTATACGGCATGGGCTTTGCGGGGCAGAACGTGCGATTCACCGTGGACGGGGAGACTCTCACCGTGCATTCCATTGACCCGCTGGAGAAGTAACGCCAATATAGAACGGCATAAGGAACAACGATGAAGGCTGTAACCATCTGCACCGACGGGATAAAAACCGCTATGCGGTTTTACCGGTGATGCCGTTCTGCTCGCCCCTTGCGGGGCCACCGCAGAATATGGCGGACGGGCCCGCCGGGTCAGGGCCGCCCGATAAAACCATTGGGAGCAACACAAAACGACTATGAAAACTGTGACGATTTACACCGACGGGGCCTGTTCCGGCAACCCCGGCCCCGGCGGCTGGGGAGCCATTCTGGAGTGGAACGGCATTGAGAAGGAGCTCTCCGGCGGCGAGCCGGAGACCACCAACAACCGCATGGAGCTGACGGCAGTGATCCGGTCGCTGGCTCTGCTGAAGGAGCCTTGCACCGTGGAGCTGTACTCCGACTCCAAGTACGTCATTGACGCACTGGAGAAGGGCTGGGTCTGGGGCTGGAAGAAGCGGGGCTGGGTGAAAAGCGACAAAAAGCCCGCTTTGAACGTGGATCTGTGGGAGCAGCTGCTGCCCCTGATCCAGACCCATCAGGTACACTACCACTGGGTGAAGGGCCACGCCAGCAATGAGAAAAACAACCGCTGCGACCAGCTGGCCGTGGCGGAGAGTAAGAGGTTCTGAGAAATTCACAGAAAGTTCATGTGGATTTCATGATTCCGCCATCTTTACAGGGTATTATCTTACTCGTACAAAGGAACCATTCCTTATGTGATTTTCTCTCTCTCCTAACAAACACACAGCAAAAACGCCAGCCGCAAGGGCTGGCGTTTTTGCGTCTCTCCTGCAAGAAAATATTTTTCTGTTCAAGGAGAGGCTTTTCTGTTCAAGGAGAGGCTTTTCTGTTCAAGGAGAGGTTTTTCTGTTTAAGGAAAGATTTTCCCTGCTTGTCGGGGAACTTTTTGCGTCTGTTTTTCAGGGGGATATTTTGGCCTGCCTGACCAGGTGATTTTTTCGGCTGCCTGATGAAAAAATGTTTGGCTCTGCTTGCCGAGAAGAATTTTCGTCTCCCTGTCGGAATCATTATTTCGCCTGATTGAGGGGATGGATTTTCCCTTTCAAGGGGCAGCCGAGCCTGTCCATGCGGACAGGCTCGGCACAATTTTGGACGGATCGGACAGACAGGACGTCACACACCACGGAAGAAGGCCCGGATGGTCTCCTCGTCGGCGGCGACACTGCCTTGGGCGAAGCCGCTGCGTCCGCCGCCCCGACCGTGGAGGGCGTCGTTCATATGCTTCACGAACTCCCGCAGGTCTGCTCCCGGATGGATGACGGCATACTGATACCGCTCCCCCTCTCCGGAGAACACGGCGCATCGCCCGCCGCAGGTGCGGCTCACGGCGTCACATAGCCGCCGGGCGCCGTCTCCCGCCAGATCGTGCCGCACCAGCAGCACCTCTCCGGCGTCCCGGTACTGCTCTGCCAGCAGCCGGAACAGCTCCTCCTCCAGACCGGCGCACCGGGCCTTCAGGGAGAGAACCTCCCGGCCCTGCCGTTCCACGGCTTCGGCGGTGTCGCCGGGCTTCACCGACAGCTGCTGCCCGATGGACCGGTTCTGCTGCCAGCTGCGGCACAGGTGGGCCATGGCCCGGCCGCCGCACACCAGCTCCAGCCGCACCCCCTCCCGGAGCTTCTGGCAGGAGAGGAATTTCACCAGCCCCACCTGTCCGCTGCCGGAGACATGGGTGCCGCAGCAGGCGCATAGATCCGCCCCCGGAAACTCCGTCAGCCGCACCGTCCCCGTCAGGGCCTTCTTGCTGCGGTAGGGGAGGGCCTCCCGCTCCGCCGGGGAGGGGAACGTCACCCGGCAGGGGTGATCCTCCCAGATGTATCGGTTGGCCTGCCGCTCCACCTCCAGCACCTGCTCCCAGCGGATGTCGGCGTTATAGTCGATGGTCACGATGTCGGCCCCCATGTGGAAGCCCACGTTGTCGCAGTGGAAGGCGGCGCACAGCATCCCGCTGACAATATGCTCCCCGGAGTGCTGCTGCATATGGTCAAAACGCCGCTGCCAGTCGAGGATGCCGTGGACGGTGCTGCCCACCGCCAGCGGCCCGGCGCAGGTGTGGCAGACGACCCCGTCCCGCTCCTGCACGTCCGTGACCGCCACACCGCCCAGGACGCCGTGGTCGGCGGGCTGCCCGCCTCCCTCCGGATAGAAGGCGGTGCGGTCCAGCACCACCAGATACCGGCCCTGCTCCTCCCGGCACGACAGCACCGCAGCGTCGAACTCCCGGAGATAGGCGTCCTCATAATAGAGCTTTGTGGTTTCCATAGGCGTCTCCTTTGCGTTTTTTTCCATTATGCCACAAACGCCGCCCCATTGCAACGCCGCCTATTCCGCCAGCGCCGCCAGCTCCTCCGCCGTCAGTCCCGGCTGCACCGCCAGCGAGATGCCGTAGCCCAGCAGCCGCCCCAGCCGACGAACCTGCCGGTCGATGTCTCTGGGGGTCACATACAGCCCCTGCGGCACCTCCTCGGTGTCGCTGCCCAGCGCCGCCCCGTCGATGACCGTAGGCACTCCCACGGCGATGACCGGCACCCCCACTGTCTCTCGATCCACGGCGGTGCGGTGGCTGCCCACCCCGGAGCCGGGGATCAGCCCCGTATCCGACAGCTGGACGGTACGGCACAGCCGCCGGGGACTGCGGGCCGCCAGCGCATCCACGGCGACGACGGCTGCCGGGCGCACCGCTCCCGCTGCCGCCCGGATCAGCTCACAGGTCTCCATCCCCGTCCGGCCCAGCACCTCCGTACACAGGGCGGAGAGCTCCCCCATGCCCCGGAACGGCTCCTGCCCGCTGCGGACCAGATGCCGGGTCACCAGCAGGTGATCCACCGCCGTTGGGCCGATGGCGTCGCAGGTCATGTCCCGGTTGCCGATGCCCGCCGTCAGCACCGGCCCACGGGGCAGGAGCTCCGCCAGCAGGGAGGCAAGACACGCCGCCTGCTGCGAAAAGGGCTGGCTCTCCAGCTCCATGGTGACGTAGCGCCCGATGGGTTTCCCCAGCGCTCTGGCTCCCGTCTCGTCCAGGATCCGTACCTCCGTCACGGAGACGCCCTGCCGCTGCTCCGTCCGGGTGACTACCCCGGAGAGCTTTCCGGCTGCGGGGCCGCCTACCTGTAAATTTTCCGCTGCCTCCAGCGCCAAGTCCGTCCGGATCTGCGTCATACTTGTGTTCCCCCCTCCCATTGTGCCACAAAATGTGGTAGATTACGGGTAGTTTCCCGCAAAAAATAGAGAATATGCAAAAAAGAATGGCAAAAATTCAAAAAGTGCTTGCAATTTTCAGATAAAGATGTTAAAATATCATCCTGCGTGGATGTTTCATTCCAACGCAGCTACTTTATCGTCGGGGAGGTGTTTGGTTTGCCGAATATCAAGTCTGCTAAGAAGCGTGTGCTGGTGTCCGAGGCTCGTAATGCCCGCAACAAGGCCAATCGCTCTGCACTGAAGACCGCTATCAAGAAGTTCGAGGCTGCTGCCGTGGAAGGCAATCGCACCGAGGCCGAGGGCGCTTACAAGGTCGCAGTGAAGTCCATTGACAAGGCTGCTGCCAAGGGTCTGCTGCACAAGAACAACGCTGCTCACAAGAAGAGTGCGCTGACGCTGAAACTCAACCAGATTGGCTGATCCAAACCAAAGGACACCTGCCGGGTGTCCTTTTTTTTGCCCGGCCGTCGGAAAGTGCGGCCAACAGGGGAAAAGACAAAACAGAGCGTAATTTTTCAAAGAAAAATTACGCTCTGTTGTTGGTCAAGCGCCGTTTCGCGGCTTATTTGTAGTAGTCCGTGCCGTCCTCGATGACCATGGGCAGGCCGTTGTGGTACACCGGCAGGGTCTGGAACTTGAAGCGACTGGCCCTGTGCATCCGGTCGATCTTCTCCCGGACGGCCTCGTCCGGGCAGACGCCCCGGCGGATATACTCGTTGACGGTGTGATAGGAAAAGCCCAGATTGTCCTCGTCGGTGAGGCCCGTCAGACCGTCGGAGGGGGGCTTGACGAGGAACCGCTCCGGCAGGCCCAGCGCCCGGCCCAGAGCGATGACCTCCTCCGTGGTGTACATCCCCAGAGGGGAGAAGGCACCGGCGCTGTCACCGTAGATGGTGCAGTAGCCCACCCAGTCCTCCGACAGGTTGGAGGTGTTGAGAACGATGCCTCCCTCCACGGACTGGGCCACGGCGTAGAGGGTGGCCATGCGGATGCGGGAGGGGAGATTCACCACCGTCTGGCGGCTGGGGGTCAGGCCCGCCTGCTCCAGCTGGGACAGCACCCCCGCCACGGCATCGTGGATGTTGCAGAGGCAGTGGGGGATCTGCAGATGCTCCACCAGCGCTTGAGAGTAGTCGATATCCGGCTGAATGCCGTCGGGCATCAGCACACCATAGACGTGGTCCCGACCATAGGCCGCCACCGCCATGGCCGCCACGGTGGAGCTGTCCTTGCCGCCGGAGATGCCGATGACGGCGGTCTTGCCGCCGCAGCCGGCCATCTGCTGGCTCATCCACTCCAGCACCCCGGCAAGCTGGAGCTGTACGTTGAATCCGCTCATGTGATCCCTCCTGTGAATGGTTGATGGATGGGGGAGGTGTCCCCGTTGATGGCTTATTGTACTCCCATTTTCCACAAAATGCAACTGCCGCCCGCTGGGGGCTGCGGAGGGATTTTCCGTATTCCATAGAAAACCGGCGGAAAAGGATCGGATTTCCGGCTTTTCCCGCATTTTCTTTTGGCAAACGACGTGGTAGAATATAGAACAGATCAGAAAAAACGACCCCAAGGAGGAATTCTATGAAGGATAACAAACTGGGTATCATGCCCATCTCCAAGCTCATTTGGAATATGTCCCTGCCCATCATCGTGTCGATGCTGGTGCAGGCCCTATATAATATCGTGGACAGCGTGTTCGTCTCGCAGGTCAGCGAGCAGGCCCTTACCGCCGTGACGCTGGCCTTCCCGGCCCAGAACCTGATGATCGGTCTGGCCACCGGCACCGCCGTGGGCGTCAACGCCCTGCTGGGCCGTGCGCTGGGCGCCGGGGACGGCAAGCGGGCCGATCAGGTGGCCATCAACGGCATTTTCCTGGCGGTGGTGGGCTTTGTACTCTCCGCCGTGCTGGCCCTGTGCTTTGGGGGGACCTTCTTTCGCACCCAGACGGACATCGACTACATTGTGGATAACGGCATCACCTATCTGCGCATCTGCTGCTGTGCCTCGCTGGGATTGTTCTGCGAGATCATGTTCGAGCGCCTGCTGCAGGGTACCGGCCGCTCCATCCTCTCCATGTATACCCAGGGGCTGGGCGCCATCGTCAACATCGTGCTGGACCCCATCTTCATCTTCGTGTTCAAAATGGGCGTGGTGGGCGCCGCTGTGGCCACCGTTATCGGCCAGTTCTGCGGCTGCGGTCTGGCCCTGTATATGAACCTGCGGAAGAACCACGATCTGCACCTTCGGTTCCGGGGCTTCCGGCCGGACTGGAAGATCGTGGGCAATATCTATGCCATCGGCCTGCCCTCCGTGGTGATGGTGGCCATCGGCTCGGTGATGACCTTCTGCATGAACAAGATCCTCATCACCTACCACTCCGCCAAGGAGACGGCGGCTACCGCCTTCGGCATCTACTTCAAGCTCAACAGCTTTGTCTTTATGCCGGTGTTCGGCCTGAACAACGGTGTGGTTCCCATCGTGGCCTATAACTACGGTGCTCAGAATCGCCGCCGTATGATGGAGACCATCAAGCGCAGCGCCATCTATGCCTCCTGCATCATGGTGCTGGGTATGGCCATCTTCTGGGCCATTCCGGGGACGCTGGTCAGCATCTTTAACGCCACGGAGACTATGAAGCAGGTGGCCGTTCCGGCCCTGCGGATCATCTCCCTGAGCTTCTGCACGGCCGGGGCCTGTATCGCTCTGGGCAGCTCCTTCCAGGCGCTGGGGAAGTCGGTGTACTCCATGATCACCTCCATCATCCGCCAGCTGGTGTTTCTGGTACCCATCGCCTATGTGCTGGCCCGCTACGGCCAGTCCATCGGAAACGACGATCTGGTGTGGTGGTGCTATCCCATTGCGGAGATCGCCTCGCTGGGTGTGACGATGCTATTCTTCCTGCGGGTGTACCGTACCGTCATCGCCAAGGTGCCGCTGGACTTCCTGAAGAAAGCCTATTTCGGGCTTCATGATCTCGATCTGGAGCTTGCGGTGCGGAAAGTCGGCGAAGAATGACGGACATCATCTGCTTCCATAATCCCGATGAGGAGAACGGATACCTGAGCAACTGGTATCCATCGCGCTTCGTTGTGGATGATGTCGAGTTTTCCTCGATGGAACAGTACATGATGTACCGCAAAGCCTGCTGTTTCAACGATGCCGAAACAGCCGCGCGGATTCTTCGAACCAGCGACGTGGCCGAGATCAAACGACTTGGCCGACTGGTAGCCGGTTATGACGATCACGTATGGAACGGCGTTCGCCAAATCGAAGTCTATGAAGGATTGCTTGCCAAATTCAGTCAGAACGCCGAACTCGGTGCGCAACTCGTAGCGACCGGCAATGCGATA